>Ga0114933_10002038_pt1 | contig 21583 bp, 11 predicted proteins | sample 4SBtaG_FD_89691 | JGI IMG/M metagenome (GOLD analysis project Ga0114933, IMG submission 89691) | Deep subsurface microbial communities from Kolumbo volcano to uncover new lineages of life (NeLLi) - 4SBTROV12_W25 metaG | ecosystem: Environmental > Aquatic > Marine > Volcanic | place: Kolumbo... | reverse complement strand
GGACGACGGTTCGTTGAGGAAATAAGCGGTCGCAGAGATTGCAGACACCAGTACCCCCCGTGGCGGCGCGCGAAACGCGGCGGCGATTGTCTGGGTGGACGCTGCGGTGATGAGCGTAGCCAGCGTCAAACTGGACGCGCGTCGGCCGAATTCAACCCAGCATCCGTTCCGGATCCGGCCGCGAACCTGCTACGCAGAACCGCCTTTACTGTGTTGGACTTCGATCGCCGTGCTGGGGGTGACGGCGGGTTCGGAGGCAAAGTACGGCCGCGGCGACGATGAACCACCACGCGAAGTCGCGCGGGGCGGTGCGATGACTGGAGCAGCCGTCTGACGATGGGCCCGGAGCGGCCGGTGCGGTGTCGATGGCGGAGGTGTCGGGCTCGTCTTTGACGGGTTCAGGAACGCAAAACCTTAGCGATCCGAGCTTGCCCGTGCACGCCGATCCGGACGGACACGCATGGCCGGCATCACAAGCCGTTCGGCACCGATCGTCAGGACAAAAACCGGTCGCGCATTCGTTGTCATCGCTGCACAAATCACCGGCCGCATTGGGACCCGGGGACTGGCACGTGCCCTCGCCTGGCCGCGCGAGATCTGGCCGACACACACCCCCACCCGGGCATGCCTCGAAAAGCTTGCAGACCTCGCGGCACACGGCATCGCGACACCGATCGCTGGCGCACATCAAGTCCGACGCACAACCGCGACCATTGGCCACACACAACTTCGGCGTAAACGGCACACAGACCTTGCTGCCGAGCTTGTCCTCACAAGCCATGCCGCACGGACAATCCTTGGTCGTCTTGCACGCGGTCGTGCACATCCGGCCGGGCACCATCGCCGCGCAAGTCCCGGTCGCGCACTGCTCCTTTTGCGTACACGAGGCGCCCATCGGCAGCTTTCCAGCCAGCGGCATACACGCCTTGACGCCACCGACATCGGCGCAAGACTCGCCCGCCGCACACGCCGAACAAGGCAACCGACAACGCTTTCCGTCGACCGACTCCACGCACATCCCGGAGGCGCAAAACCGGTCCTCCGAGCACATCTCACCAGGCGCCGCCCCGCTCTTTCGCACGCAGATCCCACCGTGACCAAGCTGATGACAGCCCATCCCGCTGCCACAATCAGCGTCTTTGCTGCACAGGGCCACGCAGCGCTTGTCGAACGGATTGCCGCCGCACACGCCCGTCTCACAACGGATATTGCTGCTGCATTCATTGCCGATCTTGATCGGTTTAAGCACACAAACGGCGACCGACGAACCCGGCGTCACCGCGCACGCTCCCGCACATTGATAGCCGCCGCCACACGGAAACTGGCAGGTCTGGGTGCCATCATGAGGATGGCAGTAGCCCGAGATGCACTCGGCATTGCTCGAACACCCGCCCTCCGCTTCATTCTTACCGATCGGCTTGCCGACCTTGCCGCATAACCCGCCCACCGGACTGTGCGACGCGAGCACACACGACAAGCCACCGCTGCAATCGGCCGCCGTCGCACACGGTCTCGCGCAGATCCCAAGCTTGCCAACCCGAAACCCGCACCGGGCCGGTGGCTTGCAGTCAAACGAATCCTGGCACGCGGTCCCCTCGGCCTTGTTGGCGAGCGGATGCCGATGCGGTCCATCGCCGCACGAGCCCGCCTTGCAGATGAGGGTCTTGTCGATCTTCTCATTGCCGGTCGCGGAATCGCCGATATGGGGACACTGGGGCGACTTGCTGCACTTGAAAGGACCCTTGCTGTAGAGGAAACACACCGCATTGCTGTCGTCCTCGGGCAGCGTGCCGTCGAGGACGAAAGCCTGCGAGGAGTTCATGTAGCTCATGCGGAGCGAATGCATGATGCCGAGCACGTGGCCGAGCTCATGCACGCCGGTCGGGCCGATCGACCACATCCCCGATGGCAGCCCGGACTTGGGCTTGTCCGACCAGGTGTAGTGGCGCGCGTTGTAGACGACGCTCGACTCGAGGTGTTCGCCCGACTTCGTGCGAATGGTCTGCGCATAAGCCAGGGCCAGCTTGCCGAGTGTCCACGACTTGTTGGCCCAGAAGATGTCGTTGCGGCCGTTGTACCAGGGCTTGAACTCGCCGCCCTCGATCGGCTTGCTCGTCGCGATGGAGACCTTGACGCCGCAGCCGGCCGAATTCCAGGCGGCCGCGGCGTCGATGATGGCTTGTTTGCACTTGGCCTTGTCGAGGCCGGGGGCGCAATCGGGCACGAGGTTCATGCGCACGACAGGCTCGCGCCAGCGGTTGAAATCGGCGCCGCTGTCCTTGGCGAGCCGCAGCTTGAACGCGTGGGCGTCGTCGGTGTGGGTGATTGTGGCTGTCGTGAAGGCGATCAGGACCGCGATGAGGGCGGCGGTCTTGGTGGCAGCGGGCGGCATGGCGGGGATGGTAGCAAACGTTGCGGGGAGCCGCGGCTCGGAGTCGGCGGTGGCGGCCGAAATGGCGGACTCGGCAGTGGCGGCTTGCGGATTCTCGGATCTTGGGATCTTGGGACCTTCGGTTTTTTTGGAGCGGCCCCTCGGCCAGTCGAGTCGAGGCAACAATGTGGCGGCGCGACTGCATCTGTTGCCATCGCATTCTCCCGCTTTCACCGTGGTAGGATGTAACCCCATCGCAGACCGTCATCCGCGCGACCCCGGTGCGACAGTGAATCCAGACGAAACGGAACGCAGACACGGTTCAGCGGCGGCAGCGGCACGGTTGCGGTCGCTCGAACGCATCGCGCATTGGCGCGTCCACGTCCTACGCGATGGCGGCATTGGCCGCGGTTCGCCGGGTTGCTGGCTCGTCCCCGGTACACCCGCGATAGACGCCGACGACGTGCCGACTTTTGTCGGGCACGTCCTGGTCGGGCGAGACGCGCGCGCGGCGTCGACCAGCGATGCATCCGCGAAACTCTCCCTCCATGACCGATCCGTCAGCAAGACTCATTGCCGATTGCGTCTCGCTGGCGGTGAACTCTACGTCGAGAATCTCTCCAAGACGAACGACACCTACATCAATGGACGTTGGTGTCATGTGCGAGCTGAGCTGACGGGATTGGACGCGACCAAGGCGCGGGTGTCGCCACGACGCTGGGACGATAACGCTTCGGGGCACCATTGCCATGACGGTGATGTGCTCCGAGTCGGCTCGTCGTTGCTTGTCCTCGAGCGATGTTCCATGTCTCCACGTCGACAAGCGGCCGACAGTCTGCTTGCCCTAATGCGAGCGGTGGCTGAGCACCCCAATGCAGCCGCAAAGGGCTTTGTAGCGGCGGACAACCTGCTGCCGGGAAGGTCGGAGACAATTGCATCTGTCCGGCGGGCCATTGCCCTGCGCGCTCTCGTCGACAACGTGCCCTTACTTCTCGAGGGGGAAAGCAGCAGCGGCAAGATGTACGCGGCGAAACTGGCGCATCAGCTGCGCTGGTTGATGAACGCCTGGCGGCGTGTCGAGTCGGTTTCGGCCGAAAACAAGGGGCCTGTGGGCGTCGACTTCAGCGCGGAGCCCGGCTGGCAGTCTACCGGCCGCAGCGCGCGGCTCATTGAACGTGTTGCAACGAACGTCAGCAAGCGCAAGCCACCGTTTTGCAGGTTTGTCGCGGGCGAGCTCAAAGAAGACATGGCCCATGCAAGGCTGTTCGGCGCGAATGCAGGCGTCGCACCGGGTGTGAAACAGCAAATCGGGCTCGTTCGCCAAGCGCTGGACGGCGTGTTGTTCATCGATGAAATCAACACCGCCGGACCCGAGGTTCAGAGGCTCCTGTTGGACGTTTTGCGCCGTGATCCACGCACGGCCCTGGGGCACATGCAAGGAACCGAAATCGAACCTGTGCCCAATCTGGCTCGCCATGTTTGCGCGACCAACGAAGGCCTTTCGCCGCTGGTTGGCAACGGGCGGTTTCGCGGAGACCTCTTCCGACGACTTCCGCGCGACGGGCACGTCAGCGTTCCATCCGTCACTCTACGACGCGCCGATGTCCTCGATCTGGCAGACGTCGTTGCTCCCGTAGAGGGAGGCTGGCAGCACGCGTTGACCGCCGACGCACTCGAGGTGTGTTTGCTCCACGACTGGCACGACAACGTCGCTGGCATCCAAGCTGCATTCGGATTCATGGCGCAGGGTTCAAGCGCGCATGACGGCACAGGGACGCATCGGGTCCACCTCGGCGACTTGCCCACGCACATTCGTGAGTACGTGGAAGGCGAGCTGTTCATGGATCCACATCTGCTTGCGTCGGCGGACGATACGCCTGCGGATGTATCGAGACTTCCCGAAGCGCCGAAGATGCGGATGGTGGCTCTTAGAGCACTGACCTCCATCGACGCGTTTATCGCAGCAGCCGCGCCTCATCGAAGCCTCGCAGGCTTCGCCCGTCATATCGGTTACGCCAGTGGGAGCGTCGGCGCGGTCGAGCGCTACCTGAAAGAAGAGCTTTGTGGGGACGAAGAAAGCTACAGAGACCTCAAGCTGAAGCTCAAGGCGCGCTGGGGCCGCCGCAGGCTGCCGGCGTCGAAATCGGACCCGTGACGCTGAACGGTCTGGCCTCAAAGCGTGGAGACGAGAAGACTGGGCGGCAGGGACCGTGCCCTACCAGAGGTGCGGGTCAGTTCCTCACATTGTGACGTCACAATCGTGCCGCGACCCTCACGGTGAGGGATCTGTGCGGCCAAGGTGCATCCTTCGTGCACGCGCCGCAACCAGACAAATATCCAAGTAAACCAGCAGATTACGGATCGTGCGGAGAGCTTGGCACGATCCTCTCATATGTGAATTCCCATAGATGACGTCGTCCTGACGTCGTCAAGCCGCGGGCGCGGATCGGCCTGCAACGTGGGAGAACACGATGAAAACTGTACGACTGGTTCGAGGCTCGCTGCGCTTGCACGGACTCGCCTCTGCCGCCTGGATCTTCGCGGCGTTTTTCGCGGGCGCCGCGTGCAGCAACGCGCCGGAAACCGGCGATGCGGCGCCCGACATCGCGGAAACCGACACGGAGATCACCCAATGGGAACCTTGGCCGGACGGACCTGGGACCAGCGACGACACCGTGGAGAGCGACATCGCTGGCGAGGAGCGTTTGAATTGCCCCGGAGGACCGGGGTGCCCGTGTACGTCCAACGACAAGTGCGACAACGCTCTATGCGTGAAAACCTCCGCTGGGAAGTTCTGTGCGCGGACGTGCGTCGATGCCTGTCCGTCCGACCAGGTCTGCGAACTTGTTGCGTTCGGGGGCGCTGACAAGACCAACATCTGCCTGGATCGGTGGGATCGGAGCTGTGACCCTTGCAAGAAGGACAATGACTGCAACGGACTCACGAACAACAAGGCCGCCTGCGTCACATTCGGAAACAACGGTTCCTTTTGCGCCGTACCCTGTCACAACGCCAAGTGCCCCAAGGGCTACAGCTGCAAGTCGGTCACGTCCATCGGCGGCAACACGGCCAGCCGCTGCATCCCGACGGCTCCCAGTGGGGCGGCATTCGGCGTCTGCACGTGCTCGCAGTCCGCAGCGACTGAACAGCTCACAACGACATGCATCAAGGAGCAGACCAACAAGGCGGGCCAGAAGACAACGTGCAAGGGCGAGCGAAAGTGCACGACGACCGGCTTGTCGGCGTGCGATGCGGGGGATCCCGGACAAGAGACCTGCGACGGTATCGACAACGACTGCGACGGCGACTTCGACGAAGGTGCCTGCGACGACGGCAATGCCTGCACAAACGACTTGTGCAATCCGGTCACGAAGAGCTGCAGCCACAAGTTGATCCAGGGCAACTGCGATGACGGCAATGCGTGCACCGCTTCCGACACGTGCGATGCGCAGGGCTTCTGCAGTGGAAAGGCCGTCTCGTGCGACGACGCCAATCCGTGCACCGATGACGCTTGCTCCATCAAGACGGGTTGCACCCACACGCCCAACACCAAGCCGTGCAACGCCGACGACAACAGCTGCACCTCGGACAAGTGCAAGCAGGGGAAATGCGAGGTAGGCCTTCTCAAAACGTGCGCAACGTCCGACGCGTGCACTGTCGGACAATGCTCGGCGGTGTCCGGTGGATGCACGTTCAAGGCGAAGACCGACGGCGTCCACTGTGATGATGGCGATGCCTGCACGGTCTCCGACGCCTGTAAGAAGGGCGCATGTGCCGGGAGCCCGAAACCATGTGCGGACAGTGACCCCTGCACTGCGGACGCGTGCTCGATCAAGTCTGGCAAGTGCACCCATGAGCCCATCCAGGGCCCGTGCGACGACGGCGACAAGTGCACCAGCCAAGACAGCTGCGCGACAGGCAAGTGCGTCGGAATTCAGGTGTCATGCGACGACGGGAAACAGTGCACCAAGGACCACTGTGTCCCAACCTTTGGCTGCAGCTACCAACTGCTCAACGGCGTCAGCTGCGATGACGGCAATGACTGCACGTCGGCCGACCATTGCAAGTCCGGAGCCTGCATCGGCGGCAAAGATGTTTGCGGTTGCCATAGCGATGCGGACTGCGCTTCAGACAAGTGCGCGTCCAAATACGTGTGCGACAAGGCTGCGGTGCCGTACACGTGCACGGCTGCGAAGGGTCACGCCAAGAAGTGCAGCGATGCCGACCCCTGTACGGTCGACGCCTGCGACGGCAAGACAGGAGCGTGCAGCCACGCGCCCGCACCTACCGGGTCGTCGTGCAACGACGGCGACAAGTGCACGTTGGACGAGCGTTGCAAGGGCGGCAAATGCGTCGGCACCGCGAAGCAGTGCGACGACAAGAACCCCTGCACAAAGGACCACTGTGCGACGGCGACTGGCGCCTGCCACAACTTGCCTCTCGGGGCAGGCAGCGCTTGCGACGACAACGACGCTTGTACCCATTCGACCACCTGTACCGCGGGCAAGTGCGGCGGGGGTAAAGGCATCCCGACCGACGATGGCAACCCGTGCACGAAGGATTCATGCACCCCGCTGGGCGGTGTCGTCCACAAGGTTATGATCGGCGCGGCGTGCAATGACGGAGCAGCGTGCACGCTCAACGATCGGTGCCACGCGTCGGGGGCTTGCAAGGGCACGACAAAGACCTGCAACGACGGTGACCCCTGCACGACCGACATTTGCGAGCAGCTCAGTGGCAAATGCGTCGCGTCGAAGGTGACCTGCGACGACGGCAACGTGTGCACGACCGACGTGTGTTCTGGACCGCTCGGCCAGTGCAAACACGCCGCCAAGCCGGGCGGTTGCGCGGACGGCGCCAAGTGCACGACGTCGGTTTGCAAGGGCGGCAAGTGCGTGTCGTCGAGCCTGAACGTAGACGATGGTAACCCCTGCACGACCGATAGCTGCGACCCGGCAACCGGAAAAGTCGTCCACGCGCCAAGCGATTCTCCATGCAACGACGGCGACCCCTGTACCGCTGCGGACCGCTGCAACAAAGGTACGTGCGTTGGAAAGGCCGTCGTTTGCGACGACAAGAACCCGTGCACCGTGGACAAGTGCGATCCACTGCAGGGCAAATGCTCTCACGTTCACAGCACGGCGCCGTGCGATGACGGCGACAAGTGTTCGATCGGCGACCGCTGCAACGATGGTAAATGTAAGCCAACGTCCAAAGTATCGTGCAACGACGGCAACCTGTGCACAGACGACGCGTGCAACTCAAAGACCGGGGCATGCTTGTTCACAGCCAACACGAAGCCGTGCAGCGACGGCGATGCGTGCACGAAGAACGACCGCTGTTCGAAGAAGTCCTGCAAACCCGGACCCATGCTGAGCTGCAACGACGGCATCCAGTGCACCCAGGACAAGTGCATCAAGGCGACGGGAAAGTGCGCACACATCGCGCTCACGGGTAATAAGTGTGACCATGGCAAGCCCTGCGGAGCGGGCGGACGGTGCCACGCGGGCCAATGCAAACAGGTCAAGAAGCCGGAAATCTGCACCAACAAGTGGGACGACGACTGCGACGGCGATGTCGACTCGGCGGACTCGCAGTGCCCGACGACGAAGGTCTTCAGCTACGGCTCCCGGACACGCACGTACATGCCACCCAAATCGAATCCGCACGGTGACGCAGACTATGGGGGCAACGGGCCGTCGGTAACTGTGATTGCGACTGTGTATTTCACAAAATCTTACGTGCACTTGCGCGTCTACATGCGAGCCCGAGAAACCAAACAAGACTGGACAGAAGCCTCCGGGACGCACGTGTTCGAGCTTCAAGCCGCGCCGTCGAAGTGCGTTATCACGGGCATTAAGCTTGGAGGCCCGCACAACCAAGCGAAGTTGACCTACACTGACAACAACCACGCCCCAGACACCTTCAAGTTCTCAAGCGCCAGTGCCATCGACACCATGACGGTTGTCGGCGATACGAACGGTCCGGATGCCGGCGTCCGCACCAAGGTCACGGTCCGGGTCAAGCCGTTCAAAATCATCGCGTCGTGCCTGTAGGCAATGGCTTCGTCCGTCCTCTCCACGAAGTCGCTTTGATTGTTGTCGCATCGCCTTCAAAGCACGCCATTGGCCGACGCGTGCCGCGAAACGGCCGGACAGCAGCGACGGTTGGGCGCGGTATGAAAGGTCTCTGCGGCGTACGGTGTTTGTTCGACGACCCGGCGGTCTCACGAGTCCACGCGCTCGTGGTCCAAGGTCGAGGCGCTTTGACAGTACGCGACCTGGGCAGTCGGAACGGGGTCTGGATCAACGGTCGAAGGGCGCGTCCAGAAAGCACAAAGACAGCTCATGTGGACGATGTGGTCAGGATGGGCGACACGCTATTTGTTGTCAGTGGAACGGGCCGCGACGTTTCTCCCAGGGTGTCGATGCTCGTGCTTGCCGACCGACTTGTCAGCCGTCCCCAGCACGGATCGTGGCGCGACCGATTGACGATCGACGACCTCGAGCTTCTCGTGCTGACTTGGTCTGGTTGTTCTGTCGCGCTAACCGATACACTGCGGAGGCTGCACCACGAGTTGAGAGCGGGACGTCGGGCATCGAACTGGCTGGCGGCGAACGGGTTGGCGGCGAAGGAGTTGTGGCGTTTTCCGGAGATCAACGGCCATGGACGCAATCAGCAGCGGAGAACCAGGTGACTGAGTCAACCGATGCCAAGCGTTTAGACCAGTCGGAGCCGGACGACGACGACACGATTCCAGCCTCCCGCGAGCTGGGACGTGTCGGACGGTTTGGCGGGTCCACGAGCGTCGTAGAGTCAAGCACCGCGGGCATACAAGCCGAACGCGCAGGTGGAATGCGCACGCGCCAGCCCATTGATCGTCTTGGGCACACCGCGGAGGGCGTCTCACTCCCGGCAGCGAACGACGTGATCGATGGTCGATTTCGGATCGTTCGGCGCCGTCCTGAGCCAGCCGGGATGTCCGCGTTGTTCGATGCCATCACCGTCGCTGGGCAGGCAGGGGGGCCACCGCGGGATGTTGTCATCAAGTTTCTCTTGGACGTGCCAGGGGACGCCGAATTGACCGGGTCACGCGAGCATCCCCTCCCCGGTCACGAGGCGGAGACGGCCAAGGCATTAGCGGACCACCCGTCGGTCGTCCGCGTCATCGATAGCGGTGTGTACCGCGAATTGCCGTACATCGTGTTCGAGCGTCTCTTCGGACGCAGCTTGGCCGCGAGGCTGCATGAGTATGGGCCGTTGTCCGTATCGGAAACCGTGTTGGTTGGCCGCCACCTGCTGTCCGCGTTGGCGCTGATGCATCGGCAGGGCCACGCGCATCGGGACGTGAAGCCAGGCAATGTGTGGTGTAGCGAAGACGGCGGCGTAAAGCTGTTGGATTTCGGCATCGCCATGCCCACGCCGTCCAACCGGGGCGACGCGGGTTTGCTGCCACCCGCGCGGGCCGAGGACCTCGTCTCACTTGGAACACCCGGCTTCGCTGCACCCGAACACGGGCAAGCAGATGCCGACGAGCGTGCGGACCTGTTCTCGGTAGGTGTCGTCTTGTACATGTGTCTGACCGGCGACGTGCCGTTCGGTCGGGCATGGTTGGATTCGGCAGTTCCCCAGGTCGCGGCGCCGCTCAGCGACGAATCGGCTGCCGCGCGCAACCTGACTCACTGCATTGAACGCGCGCTGCAGTGGCGACCCGGCGATCGATTCGCGTCGGCCGACGAGATGATGGAGGCCCTCAATCTCGTGGGCCCCGGCTCCAGTCCGCTGTCGCGGCCATGCCCGTGGGTCGAATACGCACCGTACGACGAACGAGACGCACACCTGTTCTTCGGCCGCGAGGACACCACGATTGAGCTTGTGCGCGGGCTACAGAGCGGACACCGACTAATCCCCGTTGTTGGTGCGTGTGGCGCTGGGAAGAGCAGCGTCGTGCACGCAGGGGCGATTGCGCATTTGCGACGTGATGGCCGGCCGTGGACCGTACTGAGAATGCGGGCTGGACGTTGGCCACTGAGCGAGCTGGCACGCGCCATTGATGAAACCCTGCCCAACCTCGCGCCCGAATTCCGGCGCGCCTTGAAATCCGGCGCGCGGGCATCGGAATTGGCCGAGCTCCTCATCGCGAAAGCGGAAGCGGTCGGCACCCCATTCCTGCTTGTGATCGATCAATTCGAGGAGCTGTATGTGCTCGCCGAACCGAACAGACGCGCAGCGTTCATGGACGTGCTGATGCTCCTGATCGACTCGGCGGTCTCGTGGCAGGCCATTGTGGCGATGCGCTACGAACACTTGGCGGCACCCATGAACGACGCCCGGTTCCGGCAGGCGGCAGGGCCAAACATGGTTTTTGTTGCGAAGCCGTCGCGCAATCAGCTCGCCCAAATGCTCGTTCAGCCCGCAGCCTCCCTCGGTCTCGAATTCGACGATCGGTTGGCCGATGTGATCGCGGACGCGCTGTTTCACGACAAGGTGGTCGCACCGTTGCCGTTGTTGGCGGCGGTGGCAACCCGAATCTGGGAGCGCATCGACAGGGGCACTGGGCGCATCGAAGACGAGGAGATTCGCAACCTCTCCGACGTCGAGCGCCTCTACGCAGAGCATGCTGACGCAAAGTTCGAGACCCTGCCGACCGACCGCGCAAAGGGTATTGCCAAGCTTGTGTTTCTCAGTTTGGTTACGACAGACCGACGTGCTAACCAACTGTTGCCGTCCGAGATCGCCGCTCGTTTCTTTGGCCGGGGCTTGCCCGACAGCCCCGACCCGCAACCGGTGGGTGACGACGAGTTGCGGTCTGTTTTGAAATCCCTGGATGCCGCGCGGCTGATCATCTCGACCCAGACCGGCCACGTTCGCCTTGTGCACGAGTCGCTGATCACGCACTGGGACAGACTGTCGGGTTGGCTCAATGGTGAGGCGGCGATTGTCGCGGGCTGGGTCGGATTTGTTGAATCGTCAGCTGCCAGCTTCAGGTCCAAGCGCGGCGCTTTGCTCACCGGCAAACAACTGGAACAGCTCAAGCCGATGCGCGACCGAGTCGACAGTCAGGCCTCCCCATCGGCACTTGCGTACCTCGAACAATCGGGCGCTGCCGCGTTTCGACGCCGAGTCACAATCGCCGCTGCCGCAACGGTCGCCGTCGCATTGGGGGGGCTGGCGCTCAACTACGGCCGCGAACAATCACAAACTGTGGAACAGGAGCGAAAGAAGCGGGTAGCAACCGAGCGACGAGAGCGGTATGCAAGCATTCGGTCCGCTGCAGCGAAACCGAACGCTACGATTCTTGCCGCGAGTCTGCGAAGGGCCGCATTTCGCCCCACTTCCGGGTGGTACCAATGGGCGGTTCGCGGCGTCGACGAGATCGCAAGAGGGCAGCGTCGGGCTCGACTCTCTGGACATACCGACATCATCAAGCATGTCACGTTCGTTCCGGGATCGGCGCTCGTCACGACGTGCTCGGCGGACTACGCAGCCAGCGTCCACAACCTGCTCGACGGTTCCGAGCCACTGTCGCTACCTCATCGCTATTCGCAATCTGAACACGAGGGTTTCGCGCTGCGCGCGACCAGCTCAACCGGTGCGCGGCAAATCGTCGTCGGCTATCGCAGCGGCTTGGTGCGCGCGTGGAATCTCGACGGCAGTTTCCGCGACCTGATGACGCACGCCAAAGCCCCCGTCCAGGCGTTGGCCATGACGCTGGACGGAACGCGGATCGTGTCGGCAGCGGCCAATGGCGAGTTGTGTGCGACCGGATCTTCCGATGGGAAGTCGGCTTGCGTCAGCCTCGGCGCAGATAACGTTACGGACGTTTCGTTCGCGGGCGACGGCTACGAGGTCGTATTCGGGACCCGGCAGGGTCGAGTGGGATTGTGGCGTAGCGGCGAGGAAGGCATCGAATCGTCGCTTCGGCTAGAGAGTGGCATCGTGTCCATACGCTCGGCATCTGGCGCTCGTTTCGCAGCTGCAGCGACACGTTCGGGACGCCTGTTCGTCATCGAACGCCAGAAAGAATGGAACGCGCGTGCAATCGAAACAGACGGTCTGGTCGCCGCTGTCGCGGTCCGTTCGTGCGAAGGCCGCGAATTGGTGTATGCGCTCGTCTGCTCTCGAAACATGAAGTCGGGCGAATTGGGGCACGCCAAGTGCCATGTTGACAAGGAATCAACTTGGAATCTCAAGGGGTTTGAGCGTCAGTCCGGTTCGTGGAATGCCATTCACAACCCGCTGCAATCGTACCGTCGAACGGCCCGCTGCTCCGATGGCCGCCCTTTGTCGTCCGCAACCCGACCTCGACAGTCACGCGTTTTGCCAGCTTCCCTGGACGGGGCCGGTCGATGGTTCGCTACGGCAACCGGCAAACACAGCATCGATGTCTTCATGGTCGGACGGAGCTTCCCGAGGGTCGAGTTTGGCGAACAAGGGAATCCGCCGAAAGTGGCAGCTCGATTCGCGGACCGTGGGCGCACCGTGATCACGGCCGATGCCAGTGGAATGGTTTCTTCGTGGTCGAGAAACTCGGAGCGCGCACCGAAAACACTCGGCAAACACGCTGCTGCGGCGGTCAGCCTTCAACTATCAAACGACGGGTCACGCGCGTTGACTGCCGGCGACGATGGCACCGCCAGACTCTGGGCTCTTGATCGTGGCGTCGAGGAGGCGCGGTACGCCATCGGTGCCGGGAACGTCGAAGGCGCTGAGTTCTCGAATGACGACCGTCAAATCGTCACATCGGGAGGGGGCAACACAGCGCATGTCTTTGCCATCGGCGGCTCGACCCACAGCAAGCTCCGACACGACGGTGACGTCCGTCATGCCGTGTTCATTGGAAGCGACCGTATCCTCACGGGTTCCGCTGACAAGAAGCTGCGCTTTTGGCGGCGGGACAAGATCTGGCGTGAGACGCGGGCGGTCGAGTTCGACGGTTGGGTTCGGCACATTGTCCATTCGCCTCAAGCCGCGGGTTTCGCCGTTGCGGTCGACCAACATGACCAAAGTGGCAACGTTGCCCGAGCTCCGCTTCCGGACGCCGTCTGGTTCACGGAGCCCGGAGCGCTGTCACGCTTCAAGTTCGCATGGCATGGGTCGGAAACTGTTCACGTCTCGTCCGCGCCGATCGGCACGTTGTTGGCTACGGTGGCGCATCGGCCTGACCGCAACGCTGCGTTGTGGAGTCCTGATAACGGCCTTCTCTGCGCACTCAACGGTCATTCGAGCAGGGTCTGGAAATCTGCGTTTGCACCCAATGGAACGCTTGTTGCGACCGCATCGGATGACAAGACGGCGCGCATCTGGCCGACACACTGCGTGAACGGAGAAGCCACATCCACCATACTCGCAGGTCACAAGGACCACGTCCGCGACGTCGCGTTTTCACCGAAGGGAGCAAGCGTGCTGACTGCCTCTTTGGACGGAACAGCCCGGTCTTGGCCGACTAAACCCTCCGGATTGCACAAGCGCCTGTTCGCGCTCGCGCCAGCCTGCCCACAACGACGGGAGTGGCTGTCGGCACTTGGAGGCATTGACCGCGCGTACGCCGAGAGGTTGCACTTGCAGTGTCACGTCGATCTGGCGGCTTGGGCGCGCGACCCACGGCATTGCCCCGCCATATCGTTGGGTTTGGCGTCGGGCTTGCCCGTAGGCGCTGCGCTGCAATTGACCACGAAGTGCGTCGTCAACGCCGTACGCGGCCGACGACCCGCACGCTGATCCGCTGCCTCGGGCCACGTCGGGACAAGCATCCCTCATCGGCGCCGTGGTGCCGCGATTTCACGGCACATACACGGCTCGCTGCGCATTCGTGGACGGGTGCAGCCAGGCGTTTAGCGCGCGCATCGCGGCCGGCGAGGGCTCCGTGTTCGCGTGCGCCTTGAACTCGTACACCCACCAATCACCGGCCTTGCCTGGAGCGATGGCGATCGAGGCGCGCTCCGGCTTTTCCATGCGATAGAAGTAGAGCTTGCCGCGATAGCAGTCTTCGGCCCAGTAGCCGGCGGCGAGGCAGTTGTCCTGGGCCTCGGCTTCGGCGCGCAGGTCGGCTGGTGTTCGCAGCGCGACGATGCTCTCGGAATCGGCGACAGGTGGCGGCCCGAACGGCCGGGTATAGCCAAGTTTGGTGCGCCGAAAGCCCCGCGCGCGCTCGTCGTGGAAGGTGGACAGCTGGGCGAGCGAACGGAAGACCGGCACGTCGCGTTGGGCCAGCGCCGCCATTCGCACGCTGTCGACCACACGGTTGCGAACCGCGCCAAACTGCCATGGAGATGCCAGCCGCTCGGTGCCCGCCACCTCACGCAGCAGGGACCACGCGACAAACGGCTCGATGCTGCGGTCCAAGAGCGTAAAAACACCGCCATGAACCACCGGGAAGTGCCGCAGTTGCTTGATTGCGTTGGGCGAAAACCGCGCCGCGTTGCGAAGCTGCGTGATGGCTTCGCTGCTGATCGCTTCCACGGGGATCCGCCCCATGACCTTGAGCCAGGACTTCTGCGCCGGGAGCCCCAACTCACCGAGGAGCCGGGTCCGCTTCTTCCTGACGAGCCTGCGCAACCGTCGAAACCGCCAGCCTTGGCCCTTGCGATGCAACGAGAGCGCCACAGCCAGCGCCGGATTGCTCGCCGCGATATCGGCCAGTTCGGGGACGCGGACCAGCGCGCAGTAGTGAAGCCACGATTGGGACGTGAGCCCGCGGGTCAGCTCAACGACCTTCGGATCGAGGCGGTGATAGAAGCGCTTGAGGGCATAGAGCCCCGGTCGCTTGACGCGATGGCCGGCCTTGAGGTCGATCCCAACTTCGACCTTGTAGCGCTGATTGACGTCCGCCAGGTAGCCGATCTGAAAGTCTTCGCCGCCAAAGCTCCCGCGCCACTTGGGGTAATCGATATGGCGCTCCCAACACGCAGGGGGATCGGCTTTGTAGGTGCGCAAGCTGCGGGGTGTGAAGAACGTCAACGTGCCCTTGTCGGCATTGAAGCCCCAGCCATAGCGGTTTGGCGGCTCAAAGGGACGGTACGTTTTCGACTTGGTTTTGACGGCCGCGTTCATCGGGACCTCCGTGCGTGGAGATCACCTTCACCAAGGCCAACGACAAAATGTGTCGCTTACCGGCTACAGAGCGCTATCAGCCGTCCATGAGCGCGGCCAGCATCTCGACGGTCCGCGCCAGCTCGGCGGTGTGCGGCGGTGACGGTTCGGCGTTGGTGAACGCTTCGACGAGGCTGCGGTAGTACCAAATCGTCTGTTCGGGTGTGCCGTTGAAGCGATCCCAGAGCGCCATGCCGTGCGTGCGGTAGTCCGCGAGAATGCACCGCGCGTTGTGCAGCTTGTCGGCGCAAGAAACCAACCACACGTCCGGCCCTGCGTCGGCCACGTGGGCGATATAGCGGCGCTTGCGGGAGGTCCAGTCCGAGGCGTCGCGCGTGGACTCGTCGCTGCCGTCTGAACAGCCCATGACGATGTTGGCCACCCGGTCACCAAAGCGCGCGCGGATCTCGGCTTCCATTGTCGTGCCGCCGCGGTCTTCGACGGCATCGTGCAGCAGCGCCGCGATCCACTGGTCCTCGTCCCCGCCGCCTTCCATGACGAGCGCGCTGACGGACATCAGGTGCGAGAGGTAGGGGATCCGCGTGCTCTTGCGCAGGTGGTCGTCGTGCGTCTCGCCGGCGAATCGGACGGCTTCGAGGTAACGGGCGGTGATCATGGCGTGATTCCTGCGAACGTTTGGGTCCGGCGTGGTGAGAAAAACGGGTCAGTCCGTGTCAGGTTGCCCGCCCGCGCGCCCGCCGCCAAGCACACCCACGATGACGCCGTCGTCGACGACAACCACCCGCATGCCGCGCTTGACCAGCGCCATCGCGCCAAGGTCCATCTTGTCGGCCGAAACCACCGCGACGTTGGCGGCGCCGCCCGGTCCGTTGATGGCTTCGATCCAGCGTGGGTCGGACGTGTCGACGTCGGCGGCGATCGGTGTCACCGCCTCGGGGCCCAGGCGCAGGACAGCTTCTTCAGTCGCCGCCTGCAGCCTGTCGATGGGCACGGAATCGACCGACAACCCCCAAGCCTCACCGTCGATCCCTCCACCCGCGTCGAGCCATCGCGTCGTCCGCCCGCTGTCTTTGAGAGGAAGCCGCGCCCCTGCCAGCTCGGATGGCGTGAACAGCTCGGGCCCCACGATGAGCTCGAGGCTGGTGGACGCGAGCCCGAAGCCCGTCAGCTGCTTGCGGAAGTGGTGGGCGACGAGGCTGCCCCATGGATCGTAGTCGACGAGCCCGATGAGGTGGATGTGGGCGTCCACGCCAAGCGCCGTTGTCGCGAGGTGTTCGCGCAGGTGGCGGACGGTGAACTCGCTGGTGCATGCGCTCGGTAGCCCGCCGAGGGCCAGGAAGCTGACTCCGAGGCGCTTGTGCAGGCGCAGGAGGAGGCGGAGCTGGCCGGCCTTTTCGGCGAACACGATGACGTGTGGTCGGAGTAGCCCGATGCCGCGGTTGCGCCAGTTTTCGTCGGTGAAGCCGAAGTCCGCGTAGGAGAGCAGTTGGCGGCCGTGGACGAGGCTGGCAAGCGCCTCGCTGACGGTGCGGTCGGGGTCGGTGTTTGGGCGGTGTTGTTCGGGGACGCGCAGGAGGACCGGTTTGACCCACGCGTACCAGAAGCTGCGGATGTTGCCTTGGATCGGTGGGGCTGTGCCGGCGCGGATTTGTTGCCAGGCCTGGTAGGCGAGGTTGCGGACCAGGCGGGTTACTACCAGGCGGCCGCTTGCCGCGCTGCCGAAGTGGGCGAGGAGCTCGGTGGCGGACATGGAGCGTATGTCGCGGGGGTAGTGGCGGATTCCTGAGGCAGCGAGCCATTGCGAGCGGGTTTTGGGGTTCATGCGGTGGAGGATAGCGGAATTTGTGTGGATGAGGGCGGTGAAATCGTAGGGGTACGGTTTTGAGTGGTGCGGTTTTGGTGTGTGGCCGGGCCTGCCACCCGCTCGACCATGCGCCTGTCCTAGCCTGCCACTGCCTTGGCCCGCTCGTAGAAAGCTGCGGGCATCGGTGTCCTGAGCCGCCACGTCAGAGCAATCGGTCTACTTCCCTCGTGCCGAACGTGGTCCGCGAGTCCCAGGCACACGAACGGAACCGCGACCCCCCGGCTGTCTTTGCCGACTTCGCGCACGCACAGCAGAACGTCCGTGTCGCCATTGCCCTGGCTGACGTACCGACGACCGGTTGGCGACTGTGTGGACGTCGCGCTCTGAGATTCCCAGTGAAACAGGCGGTCGGAGATTGGGTAATCGCGGTACTGCGTCGAAGGCGAGAAGTGGGCAGCCGACTTGTTGAGCGTGACGAAGAACACGTCCAGCTTGTTCACCGCGCTCCAGTGCACTCCCGTCTGGTGACTTGAGGGTTTCTCCGCGCGGAGGTCGCCTATCGCTGCACGGATTTCGTCGCGGGTGTAGCGCGCATGGACCCGCAGCGGAATAGGTTTGAGCAGCCCCAAGCTGTGGGTCACGTGTTTGGCGCGCTCACGCAGCACCACCAACAACGCGCGCAGTTCAGCCTTCACAGCGGGCTTGCTCCAGATGTCGTTCAGCGACGCCTGGAGTTGGCGCCATTCCTTTGTGTGGCCCCTAAGGCTGTAGTGCAGCATCGTCAGTTGACGCACCCGGCGGTCACCGGCGGTTTCGACGTTCGGGGCAACGTGAGCGGCGAGGCAATCCAAGTAGAAGTTGACCCTCTCCGGGTCGTCGATGTGCAGCAGAGTTTCGAACCGAGCCAGGAGCTTGGTGTCATCGACGGTTGGCGCTTTGTCGTACCCAGCGCGTCGACGCAGGTCGGCGAACGAGCGTTTCGATCGGTACAGATCCTCAGGTTCGAGTGCCGTTTTCTCGAGGAAGTCACTTAGCTCGGTCTGGGCGCCCAATCTGCGAAGCTCAGCCACCAGTTGTCGGACATTCGAGGGGACGGCGGCCCGAATGCTGTCGAGAACGATCTGCTGGGCGACACTGTCAAGCTGGATGTGGCAGCCGGCTGGCAGGTGCGGAAATCCATTGGTCACGCCGTCGATGAGCTTCTTACGGCTTGTCCCCGTGAGAGCCCGGTATTTGAGGTCGAAGCGAAAGCGCCGATTCTGAAGGCCGATGAAGTCCAACACGGTGCAACAGGGCTTGTCGTCGGCCAGGCGTAGGCCTCGCCCCAGCTGTTGCAAGAAAACCGTCGCGCTGTTCGTCGGTCGGAGCATGAGGAGCGTATCAACCGCCGGGACGTCGACGCCCTCGTTGTAGATGTCGACGGCGAACAGCACGTTGAGCTCGCGGCGCTTGAGTTTCTTAAGCGCGAGGTCACGTTCTTCGTGGTCGGTGTAGCCCAACACTGCGGCTGACGGGATACCGGCCCGGTTGAACTGCTCGGCCATGAAGCGAGCGTGGCGTTGTGTGACGCAGAATCCGATGGCCCGCATCGATCTGACATCGACGATCTTCTTCTTCAGTTGCTTCAGCACGAGGTTCACGCGTGCGTGATCGCCCGTGTACAAGTTGTCGAGCTGGTCGACCGCGTACCGCCCGTTGCGCCAATCGACCGCTCGAAGGTCCGTGTTGTCGTGGACGCCGAAGTACTGGAACGGGCACAACAATTGCTGGTCGAGCGCGTCCCAGAGGCGCAATTCCACCGCCATGCGCCCGTCGAACCAGGCGAGTACATCGATGCCGTCTGCACGCTCCGGTGTCGCTGTGAGCCCGAGCAGGTACTTCGGCTTGAGCCGCTCAAGCAGCTTTCGATACGTCGTGGCGCCGGCGTGGTGAAACTCGTCGATGATGACAACGTCGAAGTGGCGCTCCGAGATTTCGTCGAGCCGCGTCAGCGTCTGGATGGAACCGAAGACGTGCTGCCATCGCTTGGGCCGCTGGCCGGCGACGAGCATTTCACCAAATGTCCCGTCGCCCAGCACTTGGCGGAACGTGATCAGGCTCTGCTGGAGGATTTCCTTGCGGTGGGCGACAAAGAGCAGCGAAAGGTCGTCCTTGGCAGACAGCCGCTTGTAATCGAGCGCTGCCAGAACGGTCTTGCCGGTTCCGGTAGCGGCCACGACGAGGTTGCGGTACCGGCCATGCAGCTCGCGCTCGGCTCGAAGACGCTCGAGCATCTCGCGCTGATATGGATACGGCCGGATATCGAACGCAACCAGCTTCGTTTCCGGCATGATTTGCCGTTCACCTTTGATTTGGAGGTCGAAGCGTTCGGCATCATGAGCGCGCTCGTACGACTCGAAAAGCTGGGCCTCCCAGTACGACTCAAAGGTCGCGCGGAATTTCTCTAGCAGGTGCGGCGACTCGATTTGTGACAGCCGCACGTTCCACTCGAGCCCATCAAGCAGCGCCGACTTCGACATGTTGCTGCTGCCGATGTAGGCGGTTGAGAAGCCCGACTTGCGATGGAAGAGCCACGCTTTGGCGTGGAGGCGTGTCGTCTTGCTTTCGTAGGCAACCTTGATCTCGGCGCCAAGCGATTCGAGACGGTCAAGAGCCGCCCGTTCAGTAGCGCCCATGTACGTCGTCGTGATGACCCGCATGGACCCGCCGCGGTCGTGCAGCGCCTTGATGCGGTCGGCCAGCAAGCGAAGGCCGTACCACTTGATGAACGCGCAGAGGAGGTCGACCCGGTCCGCCGAGGCAAGCTCGGCGATGAGTGCGTGCCCGATCGATTCGTCCTGTGACGCATTCGTCAGGAGCGCCGATTCCGACAGCCGTGTCCGCGGCCGCGCTGGCGGAGTCGGTTGCACCGGAGGTCGGTGCCGGACGATCGATGTCAACTCGCGCGGCGGGATGCTCACATGGTCGCCTTGCACGGCCTTGGGCTGTATCTGCGCGAGCAGGTCCACAATCGCGTTTGCCGTTGCCGCCTGCTCGTGTGGCTTGCCTTTCAGCGCTCGGCGAATCAGGCGCGCGAGGTGGCGCGCCAGCGCGCTGGATGCCGCCGCTTCGTCCAAGGTCGCGACAGATTCTCGCAACGCTGCGTCGAGGCCCTGCAAACGATCCGCAGCGCTGGTCGTAAGCAGGCGCTCGTAGAGGCCCTCAGTCAGATCATTGTTCGACATTGTTTGTGAGCTTGAGCCGCTCGCGTGATGATGACAAGGCCTCGGGAACCGTGGGGCGGATCGGTTCGATCGGGTTGGCCGTGGACGCGTTGCGTGTTGGTCAGAGGAGAGTGGCGCGAGGTTTTCGTGGGCCGGTCTCCATCATGGCTGATGTCGAGCATTCGCGGAGGACACAAAGCAGGAACTGCGATTGAGGTCGGAGCGCCGTCGGCTATCGCGAACGCGAGCTCGTTTTCGCGCCTATGTGGCGTATCGAGGAATGGTGAGGTCGTCACGTGCACCACAGCTCCAGTTCAACGCTGCTGGCGGTCACTTCGACATCCTCGCGATCAGCATTCGATCTTCAGCCCGCGCAAACACGACCTCAAACGGAAGATAGCTTCCGGCGCGCATCAGACGAATCAGGTCATGCGATTCCTCCAGGTGACGCAGTCGGATCTCCAAACGCCAGACAGAGCTTCCGTGGTTGTCGAACAAGCAGGCCTCTCCGTACGCGACTCGCTTGCCGATGGCGGTGAATTCGACGGCACATCGGACTGACTCGTCGCCCTCCAGGAGCCCTTCAAGGAGGTGGTCGAGTCGAGACTTCGCTGGTGGCGGTGCGACGGCAGGCGGTGGTTTGGAGCTGAAACCCGGTAAAGGCCGCCCGAAGATGACGCCGCTCACGGCGCGACGTCGCCAGAATCTCGCTGCCCTCTTCAGCATGGTCGTGAGCCTCGCATCAAGTCCGCCAGCTACCAATCAGCCTTCGCGAGTCGCTCAATCACCCAATTCAGCGCTTTCGAACCGGCCAGGTGCGAGTTCGAATGCGTAACCCCACTGACCGCATACGTCCCCGACGTGGCACGCACCTCCAGGTTGACCGCGACATTGTTGGGCACCACTGAGAAGTTGCCGCAGTGTTTGGCGCATGTCCCTGGGCCTTTGGTGCCTGCTCGGCAATCGCGCGGACACGTTTGTGGCGTCTCAGCGCCGAAGCAGATGCCGTCACCACAGTCCTGCACGATGCAGTGTTTCGCGGCGCAGTCAGTCAACGCCAGGTACGCCTTGCCGCCCTTGGTGGAGTAGGTCTTGTAGATGCACTTGTGGATGCAGTCCCACGCCCGCCAGTGGCAGCCGCTCTTGCTCTTG
>Ga0114933_10002037_pt1 | contig 21594 bp, 16 predicted proteins | sample 4SBtaG_FD_89691 | JGI IMG/M metagenome (GOLD analysis project Ga0114933, IMG submission 89691) | Deep subsurface microbial communities from Kolumbo volcano to uncover new lineages of life (NeLLi) - 4SBTROV12_W25 metaG | ecosystem: Environmental > Aquatic > Marine > Volcanic | place: Kolumbo... | reverse complement strand
TTGTGCATGCGAGACCGATAACTGGTGGATGGGAAGCTAAACGTGATTTTACAAACGGCGAATGTATACATAACGATATATTTGTATTTGAAAACCCACACAGCAAACTAACGGATCCAGCGTTTAAAATTGGACAAAAAATATTTAACAAAGATTGGAGAGAAAAAAGCGTAATAAACCCCCACCGTTTAAATACAAACTATAAGTGGCGTATATATGGATTCTTGGAACCCTTTTATATGCTGCCACAAGTAGATAACGACGATGATGATCGTGATTTCGAGTTTAATGGAGAAACAAGCACTTTTAAATATAGGGGGGTCACATGGAATGTAAGAAAAGCAAAAGACGATAATAATATCGCAGACAGTTGTTGTATATTTGGAGACTCACGTGGGAAAAAACTAAGGCTTATAGATCTAAAACATGTCGAAGATAACACAGAAAAAGTAACAGAATGGCCAGTGGAATACCATAGATGCAAACAACGTATCCCGCGCGACAAAAAAGGCAACCCCAAACCTCGTGAAGAATGGAAGGGTGATGAATGGCACTCAGCAAATATTAATCATCCAGTTAAATTAGAACAACTTGCAAAAAAAGTAGTTACACCCCATATTTTAAAAACAAACTATCTTGTTGGTCAGAAAGGACAAACCCGGATTGAATCGAACGTAGTATCCGAAACGAACGGAAGACGACAAAAATTAAAAATTATCATTAATGGTAACAAAGATGAAATTGCTGACGAATATAAAGAAAAAGAATATGTAGTATTCGGATTCAAAAGTATCAATATTAAGAAATCGGAACCTAAATACTTGATATATAAAGATATTGACGGTTCTCTTGATTGCGGTGATTTTGAGCTAAGTAGTGGTAAGGCGCAGCCGAGGTTGGTAGATCCCAGTCCACCTGTGCTGAGGTTGGCAGATACCAGTGACCCACCTGTGTTGGATCAACCCCCGTTGGACGTGTATGATGTTGTCAATAATTTGCCATGGGGTGACGATGATGGTGGTGGTATTGGCAGTGACGGTGGCAGTGACGGTGGTGGTGGTGGTGGTGGTATTGACAGTGACGGTGGCGAAGATAAGAATCTATTATGTAATTTTTACCAACTATTTAAACAATACACAACCGGAAAAATTCACAACCAATATACTCGTGGCAAGGTGGAAGATAAATTAAAAATTATTATCGAGTCACACCATACAAGTCATCGACAGTTACAATTTAGACTCTTGTTGGGTTGGATAGAACACAGAGAAGACCTAGGAAGAAATGAACCCTATTATGAAAAACAGGAGCATTCGGATGCTGCTTTAATATGGCTAAGAGAACACAGTGATTTTCAGAGAATTATAGAAGAAGATGATCATGGTGTGGGGGGATTAAATGGTTTTTGGACAACGAACAAAAAGCGGTTTGTGTTAGCTATGTTTTATGGTTATTTTCTCAAACTAAAAAGATCGGCCAGCTATCAAAAACATCATGACACCAAAAAAACGGAAGAATTTAAAACATTCTGTAGTAATCTAATGGTGGTGATGAAGGACCCGAGAAACGAATATTATTTCCCAAGACTACAGGATACACAGCAGATAATACTGTTTTTTAACGAATTAAAGTAAATTTCAACTGTGTAGTAGTAGGCCGTTGGGGTGACATTCCCGGCAGAACAAACCCCACATGATGTTTTGTTTTTATACCGCCATCTATAGCACCCGGGTTTTGCACTGGAAACCACACTATATTTGCATGTTTCATATGCAGCCTCCATGTGGTCGGGTTTCCGGTGGCACGTGTCCATTCTGCTATAAGGGTGTCCCATTCTTGCTGGGTCCACATCACACTGCATTTATGAACCCACTGTGCACAATTTTCCATTTTTACGCTTCTTGGGAACGCGTAACAAGACGTCCGTTTGCTGCATCGTGTTGGGCCTGTAAGGGTGTTGGTGCCGGGGTGTGTGTCGGTGGACACGCACGTGTGGGCGACGGACCTATATTTTACAATCGACCGCTGGATCTGTTGCATTATTATCTTCTAACAAAGAGAAAAGTGTGACTCGATGGCCGAGTTAATATGTATAGGCGTGACTGCAGGTGTGGCCGGTGCCGCGGAGATGTTTTTTCGAAGGCCCGCGGACAGTAGTGTTCCACGCTATTCTGAGCATATGAAGCAGTTGGAGCGGACCCTATTGAGGATACGGTCCCAGAAGGAGGAGCGTGAGCAGCAGCAGCAGCAGCAGCAGCAGCAAAAGAAGATGCAGATGTCCAAGGGGGAGATGGATAAAATCCAAAAGGCTGCCAAGTATCATGGTATAGACCTGAATAGCTTTGGGGTTTCCTCACAGGACCGTGTGTCTGGGGACCTACCTAAACGCATGCAGGATCGGCAGGTGATGAACATTCCCGGAAACGACCCGCATCATTTCAACCGAAGCGAGCTGGATGGAAACATTGCGCTTGACAGCAGCTCACAGCTGACGTATGAGCAAGCCACCGCAAGGAATGCCGAGAGGGAGGCTGTGAACAACAGATACCACAATGAGCAGGGGGGCATGCTGTTTGAAAACGGGGTTGCTGAGCACCAGTTTGACGGCGAGCAAAGCCACTATGGGTCCTCTGGGAGGGTGCAGCGCCCCAAGGAAAATTTCCCCACCAAGCAGGGGCAGGTGTATGGGAACAACTCCACGTATGCGGAGGGGGACCTTATTGCACCGATGCATGTTGCCAAAGGGTCACAGCAACGCGAGGTTCCGGCATACCGCACGCACAACGATGACGGTGTTACCGAGGTTGCACAGGCGGTTCAACGCCGCGTAAACCCCCGGCAGCAGCATCCCAGCAACATTCATGCACCAGACACGATTACTGCGCAGCGGCCCAAGACGGACTGGTATGAGCAGAATGTGTCTGAGGAGCAGGTCAACAGAATGATCAAGGCGCCCACGTCCAGCACGCAGCGTGTAAACCAAGACCTTTACGAGTCGGTGAAGTCGGAGGCTGAGGTTGAGCGGATCATGAACTCACAAAACCATATGAACACTGTTGTGGCGGCAAACAAGGCCAGCATGACCACAGAGACCGACTCCAATTTTAAGTTTTACACTGACACCGGGGATACAAACCAGGCACAGCCTACAGCGCCACAGCGCCAAGCGCCTGAGGTCCATCCCCAACACAACATCCATACGATCGACCTGTCTGAGGCTGTTACGCAAGGCCAACGCAACGAGCCGCACCACTCTGAGATTGTGGACAGAAGGCCGGTTGTCCAGTCCGGTGACACCACCACCGCCAATATTGTTGACACCCGAGTCATCAATGAGAGTGAGCGTGACAGAATCCTTGGTGCCGCCGACACACCTTTGACAATGATGGATGGGTCCAGAAAACAAAACATATACAGGGAACAGCAGACCGGTAACGCAACCACCAATGATTTTACCACAACGACGGTGTCGGAGCAGGTTGCAAAACGCACCATCATTGGCCAACAGATGATCAACGAGCAGCCGACATTGGGTGATGACACGGTTATGAATGTTGTAAGCAATGGTGTGATGAAACATGCCAGAGAATAAAATTCTATTTAACAGTGAAAAATAAAAATGTCGGGCATGATAGATTGTTTTCAAAAGGAGGGTGATGGGGTGGAGGAATGTTTGGCGGAGAGATTGACCAAGTTCTGTGGAGATGCCGGAGATGAAGATGCTATCATCAAATGTCTTGATAACCGCAACCTTGGGTTTAAGTGTGCCGATTGTGAGAGCATTAAGCCTAAATGTGCGGTTTTTGCTGTAGGTGAAGATGGGAAGCCAACAAAAGAGTGTGACGAACGAGTTGATGATGGCGGTAACTACGAACTTTGCAGGATGCTTGCAGTGATGAACCCTGATGAACCCAAGGATTCCTGTGATGACGAAGATTTTAAGGGTCCTGCGTATTTCGACGGCTCAGAATCGGCAGCGGATGCAGGTAAGGAAACCGGAGGATCGGATGCAGATGCACCAGCACCAGCAATGAGGCAGAGTGTTGTTAAAATGACACGCGATGCCAAGCTTAGTGTTTTGTAATGAATTCATTAACCATTTACACATACATCTCTACACGAGAGGCACGAGAGGCACACCACCCCAAATGAGCAAAAAACCAGTAAAGGTTATCGTTGTCAACCAAAGCCTTGATCAGGTTGCAAGGTAGCACCTCAATTACCGGGCTTTCAAACCCGGAATCCAGATGGAATGTGTGCAATGCAGGTGTTTTCGGACCCTCCACTATTGTAATAGTGCCCCCCTTGACAACACTGGATAGAGTGGATGGGTTAGTGGTGTTGTGTGCAACATCGATTCTTTCGATGCGATGGATCCCAATCATACCACCCTCCCATACCACCGCAGCATAACAGCAGCCCGCCACATGTTGTTGTCTTGAAAACAACTTGTTCTCATCACGGACAAAAATGTGCATTAACAGCCCATCCATGTTTGAGAACTTGAATTTATCAAGCACACTTAACCTTTGTCCTTTCAGCCCCTTGCGGAGGCGGGGGTGGGGAGGTTTGTCACCACAAGCATCACACACAGACAGTGGTGTGTAGTGCTGTTGTAAGTGCTGTTTGCCACCACACATCACACACACACTGTTGGACCATGATGAGATCTCCGCCATTGCACTCCTGCACTCTTGCACTCCTGCACTCTTGCACTCCCGCACTCCTGCACTCCTGCACTCTAGGGTCGCGAAAATCCACCTTGGTAAAGTTGACACAGCGAAGTCTAAATGAGGGCTAGCTATTTGAGGGCCAGACAGGGTTATATAGTTATGGCGCTGACAATGGAGGGCGGCACCAGATTGCAATAAGTCCGCATGTATATACACACACGACCCTTCGTTTTTTAGCCCCTCAAATACTTTCCACCATCTGTGTGTGCTCTTGTGCAGGCTAGAGGTCGATTTTCGTTTCAACGTAAGGTCGATTTTCGCGTCATGCTGAAATCACTGATAACCGAAGCAAGGGGTGAACTCCGAATCGCAAGAAAAGAAAGTAAGAACCGGTTTTTGAAAACATCTAGATATACTTGATGACACATACAAGTATAAATACGCATGCAAAAGAGATTAACTCTCATAAAAAAAAATGAAGTGGCTTGTTGCTCTTTCAATGTTTGCATTTGGTTTCAGTGAGGAGGGGTGTGGGTTGATGTCCTTAATATTATTAATACAAAATGATGATCTTAAGTCCAAAAAATACGAAATTACAATGTTCTCAACAATCGCCATCTTCCACGGAATTGTTATAATGCTACATGCGTGTTTACATATTATGCCCACACGATTTACTGATGAATGGCGTAAGTGTGTGGAGGCACTTGATAACGGAATCCTCATCCTTGGAGTCATTCTGTTGGGTAGGTATGTGACAAATACATCTTGTCATAATTTCAATGATTGTGTCCCCGACCTCTTTGTTCAAACATGGTGGTCTATCAGTATCATTGTTTTAATTAGTCGATGGTTAATATACCTAATATACCAACAATATGGCCGCATATTGAGAAGTCAAGATGTTGATGTAGAACCAGAACCCGATGGCCATATATTATTTGTCAACAGATTTCCACTTATGGATCCTAATCCGGAACAGTGTTCCATATGTTTAGAGGTGGATGAAACATTACAGTGGCGCCTCTTACCATGCTCTCATTTTTTTCATGCACAGTGTGTAGATGTGTGGTTGATACGACGTGGCACCTGTCCCACATGCCGTTTTACAATATACGGAACTATGTAAATATATATTGTGATTTATTTTTTGTTTTGTTCCCAATACAAAGGCGTTGAGCCTCTATCAAAAAACGTTTCGGATCGGATCGTTTCTTTACGAGTCGTTGTGGAACTATAATCCATGGGTCTTGAATAATCCACCGTGTTCCTCTCTTCTTCGAATCGAATATTGGTAATCCAATCCCTTCCAAGCGATTGATAGCGTGTTGGTATCAACCCGACGATAGGGTTTACCAATTCAAATACAAGTTTCTTAATGGTCGCGGGTGACGCAAAGTAATGGTTCGAAACATGGTTTTCACAGATGTTCAGATCTCCTACCTTGTCTTTGAGCATGATGCGTGCAAAGTAAGGCCCTATTCTCACGTTTCCAGCGTCGTTTTCCCATATTCGGCCGATGGATTGGCCATTCACATCAAGTTTCAGAAGCACATATGGCGGCCCTGAAATATTGTATTGATGAGGGGAGATAATGGTTTTAGTGGCCTCTATGACCGGACCCGGAGAAGTCAGGTTGGTGCCTGATGGCAGCGTAAGACTGAACCCCATTTGTTTAACAAACGATGAAGACACATAATCCCATAAATTATACGCGTCTACACTTGTTGTGACACCAGGAAGGTTTGGGAATAGCTGCACGCGATGACTAGAAGTCACTTTTATGTAGCGTCCGTCTGTTTGCCACGTAACGGTTTTTCCGTCACCACTCATGGCGGTAGAGAAGGTCGACATCAAGTCATCGATGGAGTCTATCGAAGCCGGTGAAACACTCAAATTTTGAACAGTGCCATCATACAGAAGGGTAGACAGGTCAACATACCCGGTTTCGACTTTAAACGCGTTTGGGTCCGCAAGCCCGAATTCGGCATACGTAAACGTTCCTTCCCACATGGCTTGTGTCCATTGCGGAGTAATTTTTTTCCACTCGCCTGGTGCAACAGTGGTGATTGTATATTCTGTGGCGCCCGGAACATTCTGTGGCAACACCCCACTCGTTCCGTCTCCTCCATTACCCGTCAAACCACCCGCTCTTACTTTGACCATCACCGAGTGCGTCGCCGTCTCAACATTCGAAACTATGTTAAAATAGTTTTTCCCTGTGGTTTGATTGATCACGTTGTTTTCACTTGTAATTAGTAACAAGTTGATGGGCGTCTGAGAGTCTTCACAGAAAAATATCCCACCATGCTCTGTAGCAGTATAATTAGAATTACTAAACTTGTCAATCATTCCTCGAGTGTCGGAGCTGTTTATGTTGATAGCCGGATGTGTGTCTCCACTCATGGTCAAAGGCGTTTGATTCCAGGCAGCCACAACCTCACCAAAATCATTTCGGTTAACAGAGTTTGGAAACAACACTTCGGGAGGATCTCCAATTTTGAAAGATCCTTGCTGCAACCAGACCCACTCAAGCAAACGCGTCGCCGTAATTCCAGGTTGGATAATGGGAATAACAGTGTCAACAAGCTTCATTCGTTTGACATTTTTGATGGGGTTCGATTCTAAATTGACCTCCCAATAATTGGAGTCGGTGTAAATGGTATCTCTACTTTCAGAATTAAAAGCAAGCTCAAAGTTATTATCAGATGATTGAACGGTCACTTCCATTTTACAAAACGTAATACTTTTTTCTCAAGACCGGTTTTATACCAATATAACAACAAAAGGGTATATTCCACGGTTTTAGTGTGGGGGTTGGTTAATCTATTAATCATGGGGTGGTGCAAATGTATGAAAAGCCTAGCAAACAAAGGCCTTATGTATGGCGTTGGACACGATGGATATAGGTTTGTTTGTGGTGTTAAACATAAGCTCAAGAGAACAAACCACTCTTTCAAATATGAGGAGGAACAAAAGCATAATATGGCGCAATGGGGACTGTGCGACAGACGGTCCATGGTTCAACACATTTTTCCAGCGGGAGCCATTTATTTTACCCCATGTGATGATTGTTCTAATAATAATGCTACAAATTACGCATCACACCCCCTCATAATCAATGGATTAAACGTAGAAAGTGGCACGTGACGACCGAGTGTGTGGCCCCTAGTCTACATAAGCGTGCGCACGCCTGCTCAACACTTCTTGGTCTAGAGAACATCGTCCAAAACACCGCATGTTTTGCTACCTGTAGATTGATACCCACAGCTGCCGTGCGCAGTGTTGTAAACAATATTTTGAACTTGTTGCTTCTGAAGTCGCGGCTTATCGCCTCCTTTTTTTTCTGTGTTGAAACACCTGTCAGGATCTCGGAATCGCTGAAGTGTGTTTTCAGAAAGATGCACACATCCGACCGCTCACAAAACACGATGATTTGGTGTTGTGTGTTGGAGACCAGTTGCCGCAGCCAAACCGTCTTGGGGTTCTCAAAATTGAACTTGGGTATTTCACCAGTATCATTATTATTGTTCCACAGATCCTCCAACCTTATGGGGGGGCCAGACCGCTGCTTACAGATTGGGCACGTTGAGTGTGTCTGTCTCCACATGTTTACACACTCCAAGCAGAACTCGTGCCCGCACTCCAGCACCGCAATATCCACCTTTTCATCGTAGCAGATGGTGCATTCTACCTCCTCCTCGTTGTAACGGCGGTCGATCTTCTTCTTTACCATCCACCACGCCAGTGCCGGGATGCCCGACTCGATTGCCACCCTAAACGCGTGGTGCATGATGCTGCTCACCCCGTCCGTCTTGTGACACAGGCTTTCTTCGATTACGTCAAACATGTCTTGGGGGTAGGTAAGGTTGATGTCGTGATGCTGTAACTCTGGCATGTATGGGATGGATTCCCGGGTGTGCCTGATAACACGGTCATCACTCTCTTGTGTAAGGAAGCGTGATCGGAACGTCTTGTTGACCGCCAGATTAGTGGACAGGTTTATGCAGTCAAGGACGTGGGCAATCCCCATTATCGCTGTAAAATTATAATACACATAGTTATATTTGGTTGGTGGAGGCGTCCCCGTGACAAACAATATCTTGGGTATCTCCTCCATGTTTTGCAGGTAGGTTCTGAACATCACCGGTGTGGCCTTGCTTGTCTCTGTCATCCAACCATGGGATTCGTCAATGATAATGAGCTTATATTGTGTGTTTATGGGGTCGAATGATTTGTATAGTCTTGTCCTCCGCTGTGGGGAGACTGTGCAGGACCCGGTTGACGTCAGCTTTGCGATTCGGGACCTCAGTTTTTCGTGGCTAACAATGCTAATCCTGTTTAGGAGGCTGGGGTCTAGTTGGCTGCATTCGTCGTTCCACTGGCCAATAAGCATCGTCTTGGTTATAACCAGAATAGGGCCATCAATCGACCTCGCAACATCAAGGGAAGTGCGGGTTTTTCCAAGACCCATTTGGTCCCCAAGCAACGCCCAGTTAAAAAGTGGGATCATGGATTTGTATGGAGTTATCATTCTGATAAATGACACCGACCCGGAATTGTTTGTGTTATCAACACCACCCACATGGATGTCGGCATATATATTAGGCATGTTGGTGTGGCGAAACATCCACTGGGGCTTGTTCAATGTGAAAGCCCGCTTAATAAACTCGGATGATATCACTTGGTGAATAAAGAGCCCGTCCCTTGTTTCGGTGGGCTCAATAAATGGTGCGTGTTTTTCGACCATGGGGCTTACCAGTGTATCCGGTGTAAATATACTTATGGACCCACCGCCGATTTGTATGTGTATTGGGTCATGCTCAATGGTGTCAGATAGGTTTTTTGCCACACCAACCCACATCGAAGTCAGTGAATAGAAAGTTAAGTCATCCACAGAAACGTTAAACCCGAGACTAATTGAACACGTGTTGTTGTTGTGTGCAGTAAACTTGTAGATTAACCCACTCACCATGCTTTTAGATCGTTTGGCAACACCAGCCTGACACACCTTGCTAAAGAAGGGGTTCATACATATGGGGATCCCAATAGGAATGGACTCCAACAAATCGTTAAAAAAATCTATACCATTAAAAACGAATACCTTAAAACAGAAGAACTCTTCCATTTTTCCCTCTTATATAAGAAATAAAATGAAGTTTGTGGTATTGGAAGAAGGTGATTACATGAATTTCAAAGCTGTGACTACAAAGGAATGTATTGGTATATTTTTCCAAGACAAGCACACCCAAAACTACATAAAGAAGCTGTGCAACTCAAAACAAGTGTTCCCTATACATGACTCCGACAAGCTGTTTGAATCACTGGTCGGTGAGGCAATCAAATTTTCAAACACAAAAACGTTTTTACAACATATAAGTTCGCTGGACTCCAATCTTAAGGACGCTGTAAATGAAAGTCGTAAGGATTTCAAGTATTGGGCGGACAAGAAGGAGTATGACCCGGTTGTTGTAAAACCGGTTGACAAGCTTCACCCAGACACCTTTTTCGAACAGGATGCTGGTAGATTGTCCCCAAAAATGAGACTTATGCTGCGTTTACTTATGAATAGAATACTAGTGTAAACGTCGCCGTTTATGTGGTGTTACTTCGTCGTCTTCATCGTCGTCGTCATCATCTTCTTCATCTTCATCATCGTCTTCTTCGGTCATCTCAGCCTCCTCCTCCTCATCTTCAGTCATTTCACCCTCTTCATCGTCCTCCTCACTATCGGTCATCACAGCCTCCTCCTCCTCATCATCATCAACATTTTCAACAACAACACTCTCCTCATCACCATCACTGTCACTTTCCTTCCAGCTCTGGTCATCATCGTTCACACTTCCGTCATCGCTGTCTGAAACATTGAAATACACCGCCGCTTTATACTCGCGGGGTGGTTTTATGCGTGTTCCTGTGGCTGATCGTGTTGCATACCGGTGGCGTGGTGGGGGGGTGTCACTCATTTGTATGTTTTCAATACTGTAAAATAATTTACTAATTTATAAAATCTAATTGTTATATAAAAACACGGTTATGAATGATTAATTTTTGGCATGTAGAAATATTTATAAAGTTTCTTATTGTAGGATCCATAGCAGCGCTTGCGTTGGTTGTGTATTCGTCATCAGACGCATTGGCAAATAGTGTGGCCGAGTCATCAGGGAGAATCGAGGATGAAATACGAGGATTGAAAAACGCACTGAATATCACAGATATACAAAATTCAATAACCGAAATTCGTAACTTTTTACAATTTATTGCCGAAAACATAGAAATGAAACAATACACTTAAAACCCATCCTTCTTCTTCTTCTTTGCAGGCTTTGCCTCGGTTGTTGTTGTGTCGGCTGTGGGTTCTGGCACAGACCGTTTCAAATACGACGCTTCGGCATCACGGTTAATAAAGCTGGTCTGGTTCAATTCCTCGCGGATGTTGCTGGACTCCACCTTCTCGGGGGCGTCCTGTGTGATGACCACCTCCATAATCTCGATGGTCACAGCAAGGGAGTCCTTGTAAGGCAGCTGCTGGATCCGTGCACTCACAATACCCCTTGTCCCAGGCTTGATGCTGTTGATGGCAACAATTTGCCCTTCTTTGCTGATCTTGGTCTGTAATTGACTCTTGATGCAATAAAACTTGGCGTTTAACACGTTCATTTTGTTCTCAGGATTCCTCTTGTCCTCAACCTCACGAACCTTGCACGTGTTCTTTGTCAACAAAAACGGCATCATGTTTCCGTCAATAGGTGTGGTGAACCTGTTGGGCCACATCTTGTCCTTATTCTTGTTTACAAGCGCGCACAACCCTTTGTAAAAGTCACCCTCGGTGTAGGATTTACACACAAGCGCCCCCAAAGGCCCGTCCAAGTTCATGCCAAGGTTGGGTTTATCACCAACATTCTTCCCAAAGTCCACTCCAAATGGGAACCCACACTCCGGAAACTGAACATTGATCACATCTCCGGGTGGAAATTTTGCAATGTTGGTGGCAAGAGGCGGCTTGCCAATTTGCGTCAGCGTCAACTCCGGATCTGTAAACCGCTTCATCCAGTTGATCTCAGGCCAAAACACAGGTCTGGCAAACTCCAGACGCTTTTGTGTATCTTCATCCACTTGGTGGAATGGTGTAACCACGTTGCCCTCACGGCCCGTTTCAATGTTGACTGGTGCTGCTTGTGCTTCGGTCATTGCATGCAAAGTTGATAGAAACAATATAATCCACACAATCATGGTTAACACACACACATGTTATATATCCAAAAACATTGGGTTTGGGTTATAACACATAACACCATTAAAAACCGGGTCAGGATCACATCGTGTATATTTACATATTTGTTATTATCATGCAGGGACCACAATATTCCACCACAGAGCGGCTTGTGCTCTCCGGGATCCCATCCCCCAACATAATGCGGTTTGGAACAAGCGCGTTCAACCCAAACGTGAGGGATCAGGACTTCATGGTTTTTGATGAGGCAAACGACCCGAGTGCAATAATGCAGAAGATGCAGACGATGAACATGCGTCACAAGGGCCTTAAATCAACCGATTTTTTAGGTGGAAATAGCGTGTCCACAATCGAGCTCTTTTCAGGCGAGGGTAATGTTGACGTGTGCGTGGTGCAAGACCAGTCGTTGTGGGACAAATGGATCCTTAACTCAACCAACAACACGGACGGGTCAAGGATGGTGTCAAAGGAAATTCAGGCAGAGTCATACTACCACATGGTTAAATCCACAACAACATCCCCATTGGAAGTCATCAAGGCGCTCAGCGGGTTGGTCGTTATGGCGCTGCTTTTTGTTGAGCATATACAATACTATAAAATGTGCTTGGGGATGATCAAAGCGTTGAACGAAACGCGTAATGAGGTCACCAAATTCAGGGTGGCGCTAGAGATGAACATGCAGTGCATGGCAAGGATCGCTTCCAACCAGATCACACTCACAAACACGGTATCGGCAAACCAGAACATTTTGCAGGACTGTAGGCTCCAGCTTGAGAATGTCACAACAGAAAACACATCCCTGCGAACGGAAATAAAACACCTGAGAACCACCATGGACGGCCTACGGGCCCAAGTGGATAGAGTGGAAACACTTGAAAAACAAACCAGGTCCAAGGTCGAACAGCTGGTAGAAAAAAACAACGACCTTCAAAAACAGCTGGCATCTGCAATAAACGATGTTGAAAAATCAAACAAAAGGGCAACGGATTTGGAGAGGGATAGTCAACTACTAAAACAACAGCTCAAATCAGACAGTAATAAGGACCAGTATATAAAGAACCAACAGGAAGAACTGGACCTACTCAAATCACAAACAACAAATTCGGGAGAGGAAAACGCGTGGCTAAGGTCGCTCATTGATAAAAAAACTCAACAGCTGGCAGAGAAGAACGAGGAAGTCAAGACCATGACATCCACATACATGGCAATGAAAGAGATGAACCGTCAGTATGAGCAGTGCATCAAGGACCAGCGCCCATCAGCGGTCATGAACACCGTCATTCGCCAATTCGTGTCAGACCTTTCACCCTGCATAGACTTCACGGAGGAACTGTCACTGGTAAACGGGGTGTTAAACTTACCAATGTCCATGGGTAGCTACTTTCAGCTGGCGTTCTTACACCAGTCAACAGACAACTTGATAGTATACGCGTGCACACGCGCGGCGTTCGGGTTCGCATTCAACATGGATAGGACCGACCCCACCTGTCAGATGGTGATGGTGGTCGATCTTGACCATATAATGCACATATGTATAAGCGACGAAATACACGTGGTGCCGGGCGTGTTCGAAAAGGAAATGGACCCGTTGAAGGAGTTTGCACAGGTGGCACCAGCACACCCGCTAGACTGCAACACACTCATTTCCACCATTACACCCTTGAAAGGAATCGATAAAGTGCTTAGTATTATATTTCAAAGGTTGTGTTCATTGGACAGTTTGTCAATGCAATTGTCAAATCATTTACTTCGTGATGTCTTTTAAACTATAAAATTCGGTTCCATCATATTTGATAGTAATGGTGGTCCCAAAATCTACAGTTATTTTGGTTTCATCTAAATAATAGTAAACTTCGTTGATTTTAACCAGTCCTAGGCCCAGTTCTCTACACATGTAAAAGATAATTTTGTTTAAGTTTTTGTTTTTATCGTCGTTTTCATCATCACTATCAACCTGCTGACAAAACATAACCGGGATACCAAACACCTCTTGCGCTACTACAGTATTGAAATGTTTCAAATGGGGTAAGTCCCCAAATCCAAAATCACCGGTCTTAGTTTCTATTCTCGCATCAATTTCACAACGCTGATATTTGGGATTATAATTTCCCTTGAAATCCTTGAAATCCCTGTAACATTCGTCTGGACTGAGGTTAAGCTTGAGGCCATCGTTTAATTTACTTTTAATGTTATCCCCTTCCATGTTAGTAATTATAGGGTCGTTTTGTGTATTTATAAGTTTTTCTCCAGTAGATGTCGTAATAAAATCCCGTCTTGATTTAGATTTATATACTAGTTCGACTATATCTGCTGATGTTATCTGCTTATTATAATCTTTAATTTTCTTAATTATTTTGTCACAGATATCTTTGGTTTTTATGTATACGTTACCGAGACTAAATAGAAAGTTTGGTGTTTTTTCATCTATTGAGTCCAAACTTTCCTCGTTTGTATCCCAATCTTTCATGTGAGGGGGATCGGTGGGAAATGTGGTGGTGGTAAATTTTTTAATATTTGTGTCTTGTCGGCCTATAACCCCCTTTACTGGTTCAGCGAGGTCTAAAGCTTTGTGATGTAACAAAATAGGAATTGCGTCTTTATGTTTATACCAGAATTCAATAGCTTCAGCTTTTTTTTCATCATTATCAGACGTAAACATACAACTATACTCAGTCATTTTTTAATTCAACACAGAAAGTGCGTGTGCCGGACCCGTTTTCACACACCCTTGGCGCATGCAGAGACCATCCACACGGCGCTTAATTGAGGTGGTTAGTTGGGGCGACGGGAGTGCGGACGTGTGTGCAATTAGAAGGATTTCTTGGTGGAACTTGGTCATATCCTTCTTTCGAACGTTCTCGTGCTGTATCTGTGAACACATCTGATACACTGTCAGATAGTCACCCTTTGCAAATTCCTTCTGAGCCTTCTGGAGTGCCTCCAAGCTCCATGTTGAGTTCCGGCAGTCCTCGTTGGTCGGGTTTGTGCGGCACCGGGCCATCTTCTCCTGCATTGTGTGTATCTGTGAATACGCGTTCCTGATGCTGTTATTAACGGCGTCGTTTTGTGACAGGTTGATCATTTTATCGACAAACTCTTGCAGATTCATACACACATTTGGATTTGAGGGGACGCGATCGGCCTCATCGGGGTTGAATATTTCCAGCACGAAGTTGAAAAAGGGCCAAAACACGTCTGCCTGTGGAATGTCTTTGCAGGATGTGGGAAGTGGTCCGGACTGGGGCCTTACCGAGTAGTTGTTGAGGCTCTCCCTTGCAAACCGCTCTATGGTTTCATGTGTGATAACGACGGTCGCCGGGTTCACAAGGTAGGCCACAGACCTTCTCTCGTGGTTGATTACGAACAGGATGGACTGCATGTGGCACGCGATGGCGTCCCCCTCTTTCATGAGGTTTGCGGACACCAGCTGGATGCCCTTCCTTGGGACGTTGACGGCCCTACCAAACACCTCCTCCTCCTCGGGGTCCTGAACGTTGTGCAGCTCGTTGTTGTTGAGTTTGAGCTTTGTAAACACAAACGTCTGGACCATTGTCCTGAAAATGAAATCCACAAGCAGCGCCATGAGCATGTATTTGAACTCCTTCATCTTTGGGATGCTGAGGCTTTTGTTGTCCCTTATCAGGTCAGCCAGCGACTCCAAAGAGGTTGACGATGAGAGCAGGGATGTAGTCTCTGAGGTAAGCACGTCCTTTTGGATTTCTTTTGGCAGGTCCATCTCGATGATATCGGCTATATCCTTACCCAACGTCTCCAGCGATGACTTCTGGGATGCCAAGCTGTTGATCCACACCTTGTTGAACATGGGGTGCTGGTCGGCCGTCTTTTTGAGTGACTGAATGACCTTTTTCATGCGCTGAATGCGTGACCTTACCGCGGAGATTTCGTCTGCGACACGGGTCTGGGGGATGTCTTTGTATTTCTTGAATTTTGAGGCTATGTCCTTGATTTGGTCGATTTCCTTGCCCATGATGTCCATGTCATCGCCTAGATACATCTCCGACGAGTCTGTGTCCGACCTCCCGAACTCCGGCAGTCTGGACAGGAACATTGCTTTGGCGACGTCGCTCTGCCTCTTTGTGCTTAGATGCAGGCCTTGGACGGCGGCGTGGATGGACGGGATTGCCTTGGGCCTGATCTGACCCTCGTGCACCAGTGGGACACCCCGCACGTTGCTGACAGAGGCTACAAGGGAATCTTCGTCGGGCTGGGCGTCGGCGACCAACAGGGTCTCTGCGGTGAGTGACTTAACAAAGGCCTTGCTGTTGATGCGAGCCACCACCTCTGCGTTGCGCCTTACAAACATCCCCGTCAGCACCTTCTCACCGTTCTCCATCCTCCAGTCGTTGATTGCTGGCAGGGATTTGAACTGGCGGCCTGTGGAGTCGAACGCTATAATATCCTCGGGCAACTGGGACGCGATGGACGTGTATGGGCACAACGCCTCCACGGCACTGCGTGTGGATGGGATATCCTTTGCCATCTGCACCCCCGGGAAAAACACAAACGGTATGAGGTCTGACGTGTATTGCAGCGATTCGTATTTGGCGGCGGACTTGTCCCCCTGCTGCTTCCTCAGATACTCGCCCTTGATAAACATGCGGTCGTCAGGGTTTGTGGACTTTGGAAGCCTGTTTTCTATCACATACGGCTCCAGTTTGGCGTGCTTGATATACACAAACCCGCGGGAGTGTGCGGCAACCGCCTGTGGCCAGCGGTTAAGCACGTCTTGCAGGGCTGCGATGTCGCCTGCCAGCTCTGGGACGGGGACCACCAAGGGCCAGTGTATTGGTTCCACATCCGAAATCCACCGGCCGTTGCTAGAGGAGGCGATAACGTCAAAACTCTTGTCCAAAGGCAGCGCGTTTTTCAGCACCAGTGTGAACGACCCCGGCATCTCCCTCCACCTCTCTGGTGGTGGCAGTGGGGCATGGATCAGCCTTCCGTCGCTGCGAACACCCACGAAGTCGGTTTTATCCAAGTTCAGTGATGCCGAAACCATGATGGACGCCATATCTGTGGGCAGCTCGGCATCGGCCTCGGCACGCTCATCCTCCATTATACGCTCCCCCTCCTGTTCCTCGGACTCTGGGACCTCTTTCAGCACGGCGCCACCCTTTGTCAGCTTTTCACCCGTCTGCTTGTTGTAGATGCCCCATTCGCCATTCATTTTTTCATGAGTATCGGTCTGTGGGTTGTAGCAGCCTGAGTCGGCGGGGCCTTGTGTGATCCCAGAGTCTGCATACTCCAAGCCGAACCGGCTGACGCAGCAGTGTTTGTTCAGGAACCTGTAGACACCGGGTGTTGTCTTGTTGAGTTCAGTGGGCTGGATCTGCTCACATGTAGCATCCTCGAACTCCTCAGAAACACCCACCATCTTGGCCTTGATGTTACCTAAAACGCCCTTATCATACATCTTCTTTGCACCGTATCCCATCAAAAGGGCAGGCAGCCACTGCATCATTTCCACCTCTTGTTTTGAGGCCTGTGTCTGCAAGATGGGTGTGATGTTCTTGAAAACAACGAACTTATCGTCCACCTTTTGCATGATCTGGGGGTCTATGCTGGCGAAAAACCTCTCCGATGAGGGTGTCACAAACCCGTTGTCTTTCACCTCCTCCGGCTTATCGATTACACGGATGTTGCGTCTTTCGGCAACGAAATCGCCCTTTGGTGGGTTTTTCCTCCCTTGACCCACGCTGCGCCACACCGCGTGGTTTTTGAACGGGTCCTCCACCTGTGTCCCAAAGGTGTTCATGGTTTTTGTGCTCAAGTGTTTCAGGTGGTTGGCACTACCCCGGCCGGGCCCACCCCACGCGTATTCGCCGATTTCATCCTCATCCAAGCTGACAGCACTTTGTGACAGTGCGTCCCAAGCGGTTGCCGAGAAGTGGAATGCGCCGTGTCTCGGTTTTTCCACAAGGAAGGATGGTATGGACCCGATTATTTGGGTGATCTGTGGGAAGTCCTTGTCTGACACGGACACCATTGCCGGCACATATTCGGCCTCCCTCTCTGACTCGTGGACGAAGTTTGCCCTTATAGGCACAAGGTCCGGTTTTTCGTATTGGGCGACCACATGCTCCAAAACCCAGTTGTCCCAAGTGATGTAGACGGGATCCGACTTTAGGACGGTGCCCTGTGTGTTTACTGGGACCGCGCCGTTGCACCGTGGCTGTGCTGTGATCACCCTCATTCCATCTTCTAGGGGGAAAGCGTTTGTGTTTTTGGGTTTAGGTGTTGGGACGGTTGCGTCTTTTTTAAGGCGTGCCGACCGGATTGCCGACTCCCCAATGATATGGGCCAGTGTGGTGGGCTGTTGCTGTTGCATACTTGTGATTGTGGCTGTTGGTTGGCCCATGAGTGCCGCATAAACATTAGAGAACCCCCTGTCATTCAGATACCTTTTCAAAGACTCTTCATCCTCCTTTGCCAAACACAACCCGCCCGGCTGGAAGATGTTGTTGCCTGTGAACAAGCTACCAAACTTCTCTTTTATGGACTTCATGAACGGTGCGTATGTCTGCTTGGTGGAGATTTGTGCAAAGGTGTGCAGGACCTGTGTGACCGGGCGGCTGTCTCTGGCCATACACGAGTCCCCGGAAAACACGCACACGTGTGGCTTAAGGGGGATGCCCACCGCGTGCTCTAATGGGACACGCTGCTTTGTCGCCTGCAGTTCCACAACGGGGATCTTGTCCCCATATAGTGCACCCTGAACCCTTTCCTTTGCGGCACCCACGGCCCCCTTTACTGTGTCTTTGGCGGCACCCACGGCCCCCTTTACCGTGTCTTTGGCGGCGTTCCAGTAGGTTTCCCCGATCCATTGTTCAAGCTCGCTCTCTGTGGCCTGCGTGATGTTACCAAACCCGATGAACGGTTCAACAATGAACACCATGCCCTCGGTTGCGCCGTATACACCAGCCCTTGCGGTGTGGCAGTGGGACTGTTTATGAACATATGTGGTTACTGTTGGGTCTGTGGCCTCGGTAACCAGAGCGCAGGAATATGCATTACCGTCTGAGCATATCATGCCCATGCCGGCCTTGTGGAAGCGCTCAAACTGTTTAGATGTAAGTGAACTTGATTTGAGTGTGGGTTTCAACGATGCTGGTGCAATGTTGTGCAAAACAATATAGTGTTGGTTGATAGTTTTTTTGACGGCCTCTGGCCAGTCTGCATGCAACTCACTCATCTCTCTTTTTTATTACTTGGAGTTTTTACTATTCCATTGTTCAAACGGGTATGGCGTCCCATCGGCTGTAAAAGCAAACGACGGGAACCGTTGTTCGAACGCATCCTCACAAGCACCTGTTGACGGGCAGGCCTTTGCGCCGTGCAGCATGTGGTGCTTGCACTTATTCACAACAAGCAAGTTATCCCACGCGTTGTTCATGCTATTTTGGTCGATGTGGTGCACCTCTCTGGGGTCACCCTTCTTGCACAGGTAGCCTCCATCGACCACTTGTTGTCGGGCTAGAGCCCTCGACTTTTTTTCGGCGGTGGTGAGCTTGTGCCCATTGAACAGTGGTTTTATGCCAGACATTTGTGTTTTTTATATATGAGATGAGATATGGATTGGGCCTTTGTGAACGACAACGAACGGGCTCCGCCCACATGCTACAAAATGGATGCCGAACTTCTTGAGGGGTGTGACGAGCTGGATGATCTGCGTATGCAGTGTGAATCGTTTATTATGGGGCAGTCGTCACGGGCTGTGCACAGTGAGTCGGTATGTCGGTTGGGCAGAGACGCTATCAGGGCGTGGGTGAAAGCGTGGAAACGGCCGCTTATTTCAGAGGTATGCTGGACGTCGACAGGGCTTGTGTGCAAAGTGAGTGCCACGGTGCCCCATTGGGAGGACGCCGGCAAGTGTGTGTTTATCACACTGTCGCACAACGGCAGTTGGTGTGTGTGCAGGGAGATGGCAAAAAACCCGGAGATACGTAAGTGTGTGAAAGATGTGACAAAGAAGGGTGTGTATTTGTCTACGTGGAATGTGTCACAAAGGGAGCTTGGGAAAGCGTGTTCAAAACATGCGGTTCATTTCAACAGTGAGTTCTCGTGGAAACTTGTTGTTATTGAATAGGTGCAACGGGGTCTGGACCATAAGAGTCCTTCAGTTTAAACCCCAGAATACAATACTCCAGCGGTTTGAGTGGGCGGCACTCTTTTGTGGAGGTCGGCTTTTGTTCAAACAGCACGGGTAATCCGTGTGTATCCATCTTGTCCTTCCCGTGGATTGTTTCCACGCGGACCTTGTTGATTATGGGATACCTGTTTGGGTCTGGCCACAGCCGAAGCGGTGTGGTGCACTGGAGCCTGGGGTTGCCTTCTTGAAACAGCATGGTTGGTGTGGCGCTTATCATGGCGTGTAGGTTGCTAAGATACATTTCTTTTTGTTTTTGTAGTGAACTGGCCAGTTTGGGGTTTTCGTTTTTCAGCACCTTAATGAACGACGGTTGTGTCACGTCCTGCCCTTTTGCGCGCTTCCCACCCTCCCAAATAGTGTTGAATGTGATTGACGCGCCCTCGGCCGGCTCTATCATCTCTGCCAGTGTGTTCGTCTCATGCTCTGGGGTATGGAACGTGTTGATTTCACCCGGAACCCACTTGGCTGTGTTTGTCATGCTGTATGGGTTCGTGTTAATTTCGCCCGATTCCAAGTTATTCTGGCTGAATAAAATCGACAGGTTGTAAAACAGGTAGCTGATGACCATTATGTGTGAAAAGTTGCGCTTGTTCAGGTCTGTGGCAATCTGCTCTCCCCCCGAAAACTGTGTTGGGAAGAAGAATCTGAGGGTCCGCCTGTGAATAGCCTTCAGGTCATCGGGTTGTGTGGCCTGTCTGAATATTTCGGCTATTGTGGGCTGGTTCGAAGTGATGAGTAGATTCGCCTTGATCCTATAGGCGCGTATCTTCTGCACGTTTTTAATTGGGCCTTCCAGCTTCCCACCCTCACAAAAAACCTTAAACATGGGGAGGTTGAATGACGCGTCATCGTTCTTTACAGGCCCCAAGTCGTTGGCCAAAGCTATGCTTTTGCTGGCCCACTGCTCCATGGTAAACTGGCCCTTGTGTTCGGCGGACATCAGCGCTGAGGTGTCACCCGCCCACGTGGTAATGGCGTCCATAGTGGCACTGCTTTTACCGGACCCAGACCGCCCACTTGCAAATATACAGATTGGGTAACCATCCATGTTGCCGTGAGGGGCGCGGCCGGCCGTAAGGGCCATAAACACGAACATCTTGACAATATCGAACCCCTGCCACTCCAGAATCCTGAACACCGGCTCCATCTCGGGGATCTGGAACAAGTTGTAAAGTAGATACCTCCACCCCATTGGAAAGCTTTCGTTGACGGTGAGGGAAGGGGGGATCTGTATGTTGGCGTATACATGCGGGTTGGGTTGGTCATCATCCCTCGCACGAATACCGTTCAAAAACGCCCCTGTGTTAAGTTTTGAACCCAAACCATTGTCGGTTGGAGTGAACCTGTTCTGCATGAAGTCATCTTGGAAATGCAGGTCGTATACACCCCAGTCCCTTACATCAACCCAAGTGTCTTGGTCAAAAACCTGAATCTCGCTGTTCTGACTTGGGTCGTAGCGCCACATATCCAGCGGTATTTTCTCACCATTCTTCACAAGGTCCATCGCGTGTGTTGAA
>Ga0114933_10002033_pt1 | contig 21603 bp, 17 predicted proteins | sample 4SBtaG_FD_89691 | JGI IMG/M metagenome (GOLD analysis project Ga0114933, IMG submission 89691) | Deep subsurface microbial communities from Kolumbo volcano to uncover new lineages of life (NeLLi) - 4SBTROV12_W25 metaG | ecosystem: Environmental > Aquatic > Marine > Volcanic | place: Kolumbo... | reverse complement strand
GACGGGATGAGCGCGGCCGAGATGCTCATGATGTTCCACTTCTATTTCCTCGGGAACCCGGAGGGCCTGGTCTTCGACGTGCTCGACGAGCCGTTCTCGGACGCGCTCTGGAAGCCCTTCGAGCGCTACCTCGAGGGGCTCGGCGTGCAGATCCGGTTGGGCTCGGCCGTCGACCGGGTGGAGCGGATCGATGGAAACGAATGGCGCGCCTACACGGGCAGCGAGCACGTCGACTCGGACGCGCTCGTCTTCGCGCTCCCGGTCCCGCCGCTCCGCGAGCTCTTCGGCGCCTCGCCAGACCTTCGGGTCGACGCCGAGCTGAACGCTGCGATCGACGGTCTGGATGTCACCCTGCCTTTCGCGGTGTGGCGCCTCTTCATGGACACGTCGGCTCGGCCTGACCGCGCCCCCTTTGCGGGCACAGCCGGGCTCGATCTGCTCGACAACATCTCTCTCTTCGAGCGGTTCGAGGGCGAGAGCCGACGTTGGGCGATGCGCACCGGTGGTTCGGTGGTGGAGCTGCACGCGTATGCGTGTGAGCGAGACGACGTCGCGGGGATCAAGGAGCAGCTCAGGGCGAGCCTCGACGAGCTCTATCCGGAACTGGCCGGCGCCAAGGTGCTGCACGAATCGTGGCTCTTCGAGCAGGACTGCCCAGGGTTCAGTCCGGGATCCCACGCGCGGCGGCCCAGGGTCGCGACCCCACTCGGCAGCGTGGTCCTCTGCGGCGATTTCGTGAAGCTCCCCTTCCCGACCGCGCTGATGGAGCGCTCGGCCTCCTCGGGCATGCTCGCGGCCAATCACCTGCTCGACCGCTGGGACGTTCGCGGGGAGAGTCTCTACTCGATCCCGCCGCGCGGTTTCATGGCCGGCCTACCGCTCGGCGACTGATCCGACCGCTCGGCGCGGACCGCAAACGTCTGCTCGGCGTAGTCGCAATCCTCGACCCAGAGGCGCTTGGCGCGCCGCTCGATCAGGGGGCGGATCCACCGGTTCGCTTTTGCGAACCACGGGAAGAGCGACCGGTCGGAGGTGGCCAACGTCGCCTCGATGACCGCTGTGTGTGTCGGATCGATCGGCGTGGCGTGGGTCTCCACCACGGACCCGACCCCGTCGCCAGCGATGATCGTCATCACGATCGTGCGGGGATCGGGGCAATGGAAGCGTGCGTCGACCTTCATCGCCAGCGGACCGAGCACCTTGTAGACGACGCGAACCGTGACGTGCGTCACTCCCTCGTCGATCACGTCGAGCTGCAAGAAGCTGTGTGGGTGATAGTGCGGGCCGTGCCACGGGTCGAGGCGGTTGGCGATGATGTCGCGGGGCTCGCAGACGGCCTCCATGCGGATGACGCCGGCGACGAACTTCTTCGGGCGCGGAGGAAGGGTGGGCGCGTCCGTCGGCGTCTCGCCGGCCGCGAGCAGGGAGCGCAGCCGCACCCAGCTCAGCACGCCGTCGTCGTGGGTGGGGAGCGGAGCCCAGCCGCCGTGGGCGCCGTCTCCGAGCGCGAGCCCGTGCCACGGACAGACGATGCGGCCCAGCTCATCGACCCGTCCGTTGCAGAGCGACGCGCCCATGTGGGGGCACCTTTGGGGTGCCGCCCGGGGGCCGTCGGGACCCCGCCACACGACCAGCTTGCGCCCGGCGACCTGCATCGGACGCGGCGCGCGGCCGATCCGGTCGCTGGCGTCCAACACCGCCCAGCCCCCCGAAGGCAACCTCATCGCGTGTTGGAGAGCGCGATCGATGCGTGCGGGTTCTGCCTGCATCCAGTCCGGCTCGTCGGAGATGCGGCGCGCGTCGGGCGCCTCGCGCGCGGGATCTCGACCGAAGAGCACGAAACCGCTCATCGCGTCAGGGATACCACTCATTCGTGGTTCCGTGACCTGGTGTATAAGATGGGCGAGAGATGAGTGCGGCAAAAAGCGAACCCTCCGTCGCGGAGGAGAGGGTCTCAGCCGCTCCGGCGGGGCTCGAGAAGGGCATGCGGGAGGTTGTGGCGGGGCGATATCGCCTGGTGCGCAAGCTCGCCGAAGGCGGGATGGGCTCGGTGTTCATCGCCGAGCACACGCTCAGTCACAAACGCATGGCGCTCAAAGTGGTGCATCCCTACCTCTGTCGCGGCCGGCAGGGCGTCGAGCGCTTTCGTCGTGAGGTGAGCGCCGCCGCGCAGATCGATCACCCGGGCATCGTTCAGGTCTTCGACGCCGGAGTCGACGATGACGGCGGCTTCTTCATGGCGATGGAGCTGCTCGAGGGCGAGAGCATCGGTGACCGGCTCCGGCGCGAGTGGCCGGGCATGGCGACGGCGGTCATGTGGATCGAGGGCATGCTCGCTCCCCTGGCGAAGGCGCACGCGAAGAACTTCGTGCACCGCGACCTCAAGCCGGACAACGTCTTCCTCGCGCTCGATGAGGATGGGAACGAGCGCCTCAAGCTGCTCGACTTCGGACTCGCGCGTGAGGTCAGCAAGGGCGGACCGACGCGGACGGGCATCACCTTCGGCACGCCGGAGTACATGAGTCCCGAGCAGGCGATGAGCGCCCGACGGGTGCGCGCGCCGGGCGACGTTTGGTCGGTTGGGGTGATGCTCTACGAGCTGCTCTCGGGCGAGCACCCGTTCACCGGCGAGACACCCAACGCCATCATGGCAAACGCGATCAAGGAGCCGCTCCCCTCGCTTCGGGAGAAGGCGCCGCACGTGCCGGAGGCATTGGCCGCCGTCGTCGAGCGCGCGCTCGAGAAGGAGCCTGAGGATCGGCCCCAGACCGCGGGCGAGCTTCTCGAGGAGCTGCACGCCGTGGTCGCAGAGCTCGAGCTCGACGAGACGGTCCCCGAAGCGCCCACCCCGCCGCCGCGCTGGGACGATGAGTCGGAAGAGCCGTCGGTCTCGTCTGACTTTCCGATCCGTCCCCGCCAGAAGGACATCAAGACCTTCATCGAAGCGGATGAAGACGAGGCGCCCGCCGAGGTCAAACCGCTGGCCAGCAGCGTTCCGTCGCAGCCCCCGATGAACCGCACCCCGCTCCTCATCGGGCTCGGCGGGGTCCTCGTCGGCCTGGTGGTCGTGCTCAGCGCGACAGTCTTCTGGATCTTCTCGGAGCCGGCGGCCGAGGTCGCCGACGCGGACGAGGTCGCGACCCCCGAGGCGAGCGCCGAGCCTGACCCCGAGCTGGTCCTCGAGGTGCCCTCCGATGAGACGCCGGTCGCCGCGGTCGAGGCTCCGGTGGCTGAGCCGACCGATCCGGCCGCCGACGAAGTCGCCGCCGCGCCGGATCCCACGACCCCTTCGCGCCCTTCGCGGTCAGGGTCCGCGGCGTCCGAAGAGGCGCCCGCAGTAGCGGCTCCGCCTCCCAATCCCTTCGACACGCCCACGAATGTCGCGCCCCCTTCGAACCCCTTCGGCAGCCGCCGTCAGCGTTCTGCAGAGCAGCTCGCCGCGGCGCGCGCCTGCGGTGACACGAACTGCGCGATCGAGGCGCTGCACGGCGTGCGGAGCGCCACCGGGTTGCACATGCTCATCGGCCTCTATCGGAGGGCTGGGCGCATGCCTCAGGCGCTCGACACGGCCGAGGCGTTCCTGCGTCGGTACGGGTCCAGGCCCGAAGCGGCGCAGCACCGGGCGTTCCTGCAGCAGATGAGGCCGGACAGTCGTTGGGCCCACTGAGCGGGCCGCGCCTCCGCGGGTCAGCTCAGGTGCGAGAGGCGCCGCGTCGCGGGTTGTTGCTGGCCCGTCGCCGGTGCAGCCGGCGCATGGCCGGCCGGTAACCAGGCCTGAGCCGAACCGCGCGACGGTAGGCGCGGTTGGCGGCGGCTCGTTCGCCGTTCGCCCTCAGCGCATCCCCGAGGAGCACCTGGTAGAAGGGCCGCCCGCCACGGATCTCCGCGGCCCGCCTCGCCGCCTGCAGCGCTCCCGCGGCGTCTCCCGACTGCAGCTGCGCTCGAGCTCGCCGCGCGAGCTCGCGGGCTTGCGCCGGCGTGCCGGGCTCGGCGCCCTGGAGGTCCACGTCACCGCTGAGGTCCATGTCCACGGTCGTGGTCGCCAGATGCGTCGTCGAGGCGGGCGTGCTGATCGCCAGCGGGGCGAGCGGCTCGATCTCGGCGTCGGCCTCCGTCGCAGAGATGCCCCACATCACACCGATGGCGCCGAGCAGGACGGCGGCTGCCATCGCCGCCAGCGCGCGTCGCCGTCGTCGCGGCTGCGGCAGCGTGTGTTGGCGGGTCTCGGGGGTGAGAATCGGCGTGGGCAGGGGCTTCGGCGGCGCTGCCTCATCGATGGTCGCTTCCTCCTCCAGCAGGAGATCGATCTCCATCGTGGGAGGCTCGATCGTGGCCACGTGGCGTGGGCGCGCCTGTGGCAGCGCGACCTCGACCGTGTCTTCGCCCTCGGGCTCAGGGCCGCGCGGCGCCGCCAGATCGACCAGCTCCGCAACCGGCTCGAGGATGTTGGCCATCGAGGGAAAGCGCAGCCGCTCGATGTGCATGTCTCCGGTCCCGATCAAGCGGATGCAGGCGTAGGCGGCCTTGCCCGAGAGCTTGCGCGCCCCGATCGTGGCTTCGGCCCCCACCACCAAGCCGTTGCCCAGCTCGACCGTGACGCTGCCTGCGCGACCGGTGATCTGCGCACGATAAGATGAGCCGAGCTCCGCCAGGACCTCGAGCACCCGCTTTGGACTGAGCTCGTTGACCCCTAACGCGATGGCGGTTCCTCGCGCTGCGGCCTCCCCTACGAGCTCTACAATTTCGGACATGCCTTGCTTACAAGCACCATCCGGGCCGTCCGGTTTTCCGCCGCACTTGCTCGCCCACGGGCGGCGATCGTGTCCCCGAGGCCTACACCCGTGGGGGCAACTGACACGCCGGGAGCATCGATCGCTCCACGGCGACGCGGTCGACCTTGCCGGACGCGAGGCGCGGGAGCGTCTGCACACGCTCGATCTGCTTGGGATGTTTGAAGCGAGCGAGGCGCCGCCCGAGGTGTTCGCGGATCGCTCGTGGCTCGAACGGCTGCGCGACGACCACCGCGACCACCGCCGCGCCCCACTCGGGATCGGGGCGTCCGAAGACGACCGCCTCCTCGACGGCGGGGTGCGTGAGCAGGGCGGCCTCGACCTCTAGCGGGTCGACGTTCTCGCCGCCCGTGATGATGCGCGCGTCGGCCCTGCCGAGCACGTGGAGGTGCCCGTGGCTGTCCCATCGGCCGAGATCACCCGTGCGAAACCAAGCCTCTTCGAGGTCCGGCTCGCCCAGATAGCCCAGCGTGAGCGTGGGGCCGGACACTTCGATCTGGCTTTCGCGAACTCGGATCGACACGCCGGGCATCGGCGAGCCCACCCCGTCGGGCGCCATGTCGTCGAGGCGCTGCGTGCACGCCTGAGCACACGTCTCGCTCATGCCGTAGGTCGGCAGAACGGGCCACCCCTGCGCCCGCGCCTGGGCGAGCAGCGAGGGGTCAGTGGCGGCTCCGCCGAGCAGCACGGCGCGCAGCGATGGGGGCGCCGGCTCGTGCAGGAGTCGCCGAAGCATGGTCGGCACGACGGAGAGCAGGGTCCCGCGGTGCTGCTCGAAGGCCCGGAGGGTCGCGGCGGTGTCGAAGCGGGCGCCGGTCAGGATCACGGGCCTTCGGGCGAAGAGTGCCCGGGTGAGGACCGAGAGCCCGCCGATGTGAGCGACCGGCAGGGTCAGCACCCAGGCATCGTCGGGGGTCCACGGGAGGGCCATCGCATGTGCGGTCGCAGCGGCGACCAACGCCTGATGCGAGAGTCGAACGATCTTGGCCTGGCCCGAGCTCCCGGACGTGAAGACCAGCGTCTGCTCCGCCGCAACGGCGGCGGCGTGGGTGGTGGTCCGCTCACCGTCCAAGATCAGCGTAGAGGCGCCGGTGCGCTCGGCCGCGTCACGGAGCTCCGCCTCGCTCCAGAGCGGGTTCGCCAGCGCAAACGAGATGCGGTGCTCGAGCATGCCGAGCAGCGTGGCGATGTCTTGCCGGCACGGTCGTGGAGCGATCAGAACCCGCTGCTCGCGTGGCAAGCCCTTCACCGCAGCTTGGGCGAGGCCGGCGAGCTCGCCGAACGTGAGCTCCCCCGCTGCGTCGACCAGGGCCACCCTCCCCGGTGCCTCGCGGCCCGCCGCCAGGACCGAGAGATCGCTCAAAAACGCAGCTCCAGCCCGAGCCCCGGGAGCTGCGGGGTGCCGATCCACTTCGCGTCCATCCAAGGGGTGCAGAGCCCATCCGAGAGCGGCAGCAGTCCCGGGTGCTGACCCAGGCCCGCTGCGACCGTCGGGCCGAGCGCGAGGGCCAGGTGCGCACACGCCGCCCGGGCGATGGGCCCTTCCATCGTGTGGCTGATCACCACCGACTTGCCGGCCGCCGCGGCCTCGTGGGCCATGCGATGAGAGCGCGCGAGCCCTCCGAGCAGGGTCGGCTTCAGGACGATCGCGCCCACGTGTTTGCAGGCCAGGGCGCGCTCGAAGACCGCATCACCGTCCGGCCCGCCGAGCGACTCGTCCACCGCCATTGGGAAGGGCAGGGAAGTCCTGGCCTCGATTTCCTCCAGCGCGCAGGGCTCCTCGAGAAACGCCGGATCGTACTTGGCGTAGCGCTCCAGGTGCTCGTCCAGCTCCTCAGGATCGAGCGTGCCGTTGGCGTCCAACCGGAGCTCGGCGTCCGGAAGATAGGAGCGCACGGTCTCGAGCAGCCAGTCGTCCAGCGCCGGCGTGCGACCGACCTTCACTTTCACCGCCGAAGCCTCGTACGCGGCCGCCTCCCGCGCCGACTCCACCAGCTCGGCGTCGTTGCTCCCCCAGAGCACGCTGGCGAGCCGGACCGGCTCGACCTCGTCGATCCACATCGCCCACAGAGGCACCCCGAGGCGCCAGGTCCACAGCCCCATCAGCGCTGTCTCCGCCGCGAACCGGGCTGACGGCAGCGCCGGGTCGATGCGGGCGACGATGCGGGCGATCTCAGCGCTGCTGGTGGGTGCCCGCTCAGGCCAGTCGAAGTGCGCGAGCGCGTCGCGCGCAGCGGCGGCGGTTTCCGTGGACATGTCCGGTAGCGGCGCGGCTTCTCCGATGCCGATGCGGCCGGTCTCGTCGCTCAGCAGCAGACGCACGCTCGTCCGAGAGCGCCAGCGTGAGCGGGCGTTCCGAGTAGCGGGGATGGTCGCGTGCAGCGTTTGAAGCTCAGCCTGCATGACTTGCGACCTTGCGTCCGATGGGATCGAGACTCAACCGGACAGAACGATGCCCGCCGCGAAGAGCACGCCAAAGAGGAGCAGCAGCTGTGCGGTACGGGCGAGGGTTGCGTTGAGCGGACAACCCGATTCGGTGGCTACGCGCCGCATGAGCGTGAGGGCGATCGGGGCGGAGAGGAGCGGCAAGAGGATCCACGGGCCTCGGCTCAGCGAGAGCAGGGGCGGGACGGCGTAGGCGGCAACGAGGAGCAGCGCGTACTCGCCGATGGCGCTCTTTCGCCCGAACCGAACCGCGAGGGTCCGCTTGCCGGCCACGACGTCCGTCTCGATGTCCCGGAGGTTGTTGACCACGAGGATCGCCGTCGCGAGCGCTCCCACCGGAATCGAAGCGAGCCAGGCGAGCGTGGGCGTCCCGAGGGTCTGCACGTAAACGGTGCCGACCACCGCGACGAAGCCGAAGAAGATCATGACAAAGAGGTCGCCGAGGCCGTTGTAGCCGAGCGGATAGGGCCCGCCGGTGTAGGCGATGCCGCTGATCACGGAGGCGACGCCGATGGCCAAGATGGGCCAGCCCGCCACCCAGGTGAGGTAGACGCCGCAGACCGTCGCGAGGCCGAAAGCGACGACCATCGCGATCCGCATCGCACCCGGCGTGATCAACCCCGTCGCCACCGCGCGGGTGGGGCCGAGGCGAGCCTCCGTGTCGGCGCCCTTTTCTGCGTCGAAGACGTCGTTCGCGAAGTTGGTCCCGATCTGGATCCACATCGCGCCCACCAGGGCGGCCAGCGCGGGGCCCCAGCTGAGTCCGCCGACCGCGTACGCGCAGGCCGTGCCGACGGCGACCGGTACAAATGCGGCGGTCAGCGTGGCCGGCCGCGCGGCGAGGATCCATCGCTTCATCGCAACAACTCCAGAAGGGCGTCAGGCGCCTCGAGCACGACGTTGTGCCCGCACCCGCGCACGACGCTGAGGGGGAGGTCGAGCTTCTCCGCGAGGTCCCGGTGTCGCTGATCGAGCTCTCCGACGACCTGTCGGACGCTCACCTTCGGTGGGGTGTGCGTGCGCAGCGGCATCTCCGCCAGGCCGAGCTTCAGCAACGCATCGGCGAGCCCCTCGGCCGTGTTGGATGAGCGGATCGCGCGCTGGCGCGCCAGCGTCGAAGTCGACAGTTTTTGTTGACTCTTGAAGAAGGGCATCGACTCCCAGGCTTCGATGAAGCCGGCCAGTCCGTCGGTCTCGAGACGGTGGATCCACTGCGCGTCGGAGACGCGGCGTGCTTCGGTCTCCGCCTCGGTCTCGAGGCCCGGGTGAGCTCCGATGAGCGTGGCGCGCGCGAAGAGGTCGTCTCGGTCGAGCAGGTGCCGCCCCAGGCGTCCGCCGAAGGAGTAGCCGATCAGCTCTGCCCCACGTACCCCTTCGCGGTCGAGCGCATCGGCCAGCCGTTGCACTTCGGCCGCCCAGCTCTGAACCGAGGCCGGCGAGGGGCCATGCCCCGGCAGGAGCGGACGTAGAACGCGACCCTCGAGTTGACCGACGAGGCCGTCGAAGACGGCGGGGCTCCCCGTGAAGCCGTGCAGGAGGACCCAGGTCTTGGTCATCGCGGTCCTCGCGGTTCCGCCAGCGAACGGTGCAGTTCGGCCGCGCCGTGGGGCGGCACGCGAACCTGGATCAACGTCGCCGCGGGTCGCTCGAGCGCACCGACCAGTGCGGCGTCGAGCCCGGCGACGTGCTCGACGCTCTCGAAGGCGATGCCGAAGGCGCGGGCCGCGTTGCCCATGTCGATCGCGCTCGGCGTGGTGAAGAGCGTCATGTCGACCGGCGTCTGAGCGATGGGCAGTTGCTCGAAGATGCGACCCCCGCCGTTGTCGAGCACGACGATCGAGAGCGGGCTGCGCACGCGCGCGGCGACGGCCAGCGAACCCACGTCGTGGGCGAAGGTCACGTCGCCGATCAAGAGGGCGCTCGGCTCCGCCGTCGCCATGGCCGCGCCCGCGCTCGCTGCGATGCAGCCGTCGATCCCGTTGACCCCTCGCTGACTCAGCACGCGCAAGAGCGGGCCGCCGCCCCGGACGTACCGGTCGACGTGCCGGATGGGCAGGCTGTTGCCCAGCCCGAGCCACGCGCCCTCGGGCAGCGCGGCGATCAGGCGGCGAACCGCCAGCGCTTCGGTGAGCTCCGCCCGCTCGGCGACGGCCGCGTCGATCTGTGTCCAGGCGCGCTGGTCCGCATCTCGGATCGTGCTGGCGCCGTCCCGCGATGGGGCGTCGATGCTCGCAAGGATCTTTGTCAGGTCGCCCAGGACCACCGCCTCCGCGGTTCCGCTTGGGTCCCTGAAGCGCGTTCCGCCGAGCACGAACCGCCGAACCTTCGGCCGTGCATCCAACCAACGCAGGTACGCGCCGCAGGTCGGCGTGGCGCCGATCTCGAGGATCACATCTGGAGGCACGTCGGTGAGCCAACGCTCGAACGCGTCTGCGACGCAGACTCCTTTGCGTGCTCCGAACCGCAGCTGGCTGGTGGCCTCGGCCAACAACGTGACGCCCGCACGGGCGGCAAAGTCGAGGATCGCCTCACGAGGCGCGTTGGTCGGCAGGGGGCCCGCGAGTAGGACGGGTCGTTCGGCGCGGTGAAGGGCCTCCGAGATCAGGGCGAGCGCCGAGGGTTCCAGGTCGAGCGCGGCAGGGTCTGGCTCCGGGGCCAGTTCGCGGATCTGAGCCGCGCGCTGAGCGAGCGCTCGCTCCTCATCCGTCCGCGCGGCGCAGGGCTCGAGGGGCTTTCGGGCACGCGCGTTGAGCTGCACGGGGCCGGGCATGGGACCGAGCGCGAGCGAGACAGCACGCTCCGCGGAACGCTTGAGTTCGTGCAGGGCTTCTTGCGTGGGTCGAGGCTCACCGAGGTCGCAGAAGAAGCGCGCGTGAGAGCCGTAGAGCTTCGTCTGATCGGTCGTCTGCGGTGCGCCCCCGCGGATCAGGTCGAGCGGTCGATCGGCGCTGAGCACAACCAGCGGCAGCTCGGCCTCGGAGGCCTCGATGACCGCCGGGAAGTAGTGGGCCGGAGCGGTGCCCGAGGTGCACAGGAGCAGCGGAGGCCGGTGGGTCGTCCGCGCGATCCCGAGCGCGAAGAAGGCGGCGCTGCGCTCGTCGATGATGGTGTGCACACGCAATGAGGCGTGACGTGAAGCCGCGAGGAGGAAGGGGGTGGATCGCGAGCCGGGGCTCGCGATGACGTCGGTGATCCCCGCAGATGCGAGCGTGTCGAGCAGAAGATCTGCCCACACGGTCAGCAGGTTGCGGGGATCGTCGCTCACACCGCGCCGATCGCGTTGAGGAGGGGACCGAGCTTGAGCGCGGATTCGTTCCACTCGGCCGTGGGCTCGGAGCCCTCGACGATGCCGCCGCCGGCCCAGAGCCAAGCAGAGGAGCCGCGAACGACGCCGCAGCGCAGCGCGACCGTGATCTCGGCGTCCCCGTCGGCGTCGACCCAGCCGACAGGGCCGCAATACCATCCCCTCGGATGGGGCTCGTTTGCGGCGATCCACGCGGTCGCCGCCTCGGACGGCACCCCGCCGACCGCCGGCGTGGGGTGCAGCGTCTCGACCAGGCTCGCTACGTCGACGTTGCTGCGGAGCTGCCCGCGGATGCGGGTGTGTAGATGCAACATGTTGGGCAGTCGCCGGATCTTGGGCCGCCCCAGCGTCTGCAGGTCGTCGCAGAGCGGCTCGAGTCGACGCAGGATGTGGTCCACCACGGGGGTGTGCTCGCGAAGGTCTTTGGCGCTCGCGTGCAGTTTCGCCTCTGCGTCGGGGGTGCCGGTGGCGATCGAGCCCGCGAGCGCATCAGCCTCGATCGTGCGCGCGCGCTTCGAGAAGAGCCGCTCCGGCGTCGCGGCGATGAAGGTCCCTGCGCCGAAGCGAAGGCCAAACCGCCAGGTGCCAGGGTACCGCTCACGCAAGGCGCGCAAGACAGCCCAAGGGTCGAGATCACGATCCGCTGAGACGTGAGCTCGGCGCGCTGCGACGACCTTCGACAGCTCCCCCGAGCGGATGGCTCGAGTGATGTTCTGGATGCGCGTGGCGTAGGGTTCAGGATCGGCGTGCGTGATGCGCAGACCGGTGGCCGCGACGTGTGCGCGCTCAGGCCGCCCCATCGCCTCGAAGAAGGTCTTCAGCTCGGTACGCGCGAGCTGACTCCGGCCGGCCCACCCGTCGCGAAGGTCGACGGCGGCGGTCAGCGTTCCACTCTGTTCGCCCGACTCGTACGTCCAGCGGGGGAGGAAGAAGCGACCGTCCCCGAACCCTTCCCATGGTTCTCGCTCAGCGCCGCCCCGCGCGAAGGACCAACCTCCGAAGAGCCGCGGCGCTCGGTGGTCCGCGGACGGATGCGTCTCCATGAGCAGGTTCGAGAAAAGCGCTTTGCGTGCGGGCTCGAGCTGTCGGAAGCGGTCGGGTCCCGAGAGCGCGATCGTCGCGCAGGTGCCCATGGCGACCATGGGCGGCTCGTCCGGCGCGCACCACGCGATGGAGGTGCCCTTGCGGACCGCTCCCGTGATGGCGTCGATCGGAGCCGGTCGGACCCCGAACCGAACGATCGCGATCCGGCGCTCTTCAGCCGCTCTGGCGAGGACCCCACTCAGGAAACGCTCGGCCTCCGCGGGGTTCAAGGGGGCACGATGTTTTGATCGTGCGGGCTGCGGTCTGCGCGGTGGCGTCGGGGGTCGTACGGCACCCGTGGTGCTCATGACGCAACCGTTCCCACGAAGAGCGCGCAGGCCCCAAACGTGAGTGGCGTGATCTCGACCTCGGCGAAACCGTTGTCGAGCATGAGATCCCTGAACTCCGTGGGGGGCGGGAAGGCGGCGATCGAGCGCTGGAGGTAGCGGTACTCGCGCTTGCCGCTGAGCATGGCCCCGACCGTGGGCACGATGTGGTGCACGTGGAGCCGTGCGAGTGCGCCCATCGGTCCCTTGCGAGGCTCGGAGAGCTCCAGAATGCCGACGCGGCCGCCGGGCTTCGTTACCCGAGCCAGCTCCCGCAGACCGAGCGGTCGGTCGGGCACGTTTCGGATGCCAAAGGCGATGGTCGCAGCGTCGAAGTGGTTGTCCTCGAAGGGCAACGCGTGCGCGTTCCCCTCTCGCATCTCGACGCGCTCGCCGAGGCCGGCGGCGGTGACCTTCTGTGCTCCGATCGCCAGCATGTTCGCCGAAGGATCGACGCCGCGGACGATGGCCTGAGGGCAGCGGCGGGCGATCATGATCGCCAAGTCGCCGGTGCCCGTCGCCAGGTCCAAGACGTTCGCCGGGCCATCGATGTGCAGGCTGTCGACGGTGAGCCGCCGCCAGCGTTGATCGATGCCGAGGGAGATGATGCGGTTCACGAGATCGTAGCGATCGGCGATCGCGTCGAACATTTCGCCCGAACCCATGGGCTGGGAAGTCGAGGAGTCAGCTGATGTCATGGGTCGGCTCCTCAGGCGGGTCGGTGAACGGTGGCGTCGGCGATGGTGGAGAGCGCGTCTCGGGCTCGGCTCGGCGGGAGCGCGAGCAGCGCTGCTTTGGCGCGCTCCGCGTGGCGCAGGGCCAGCCGTCGGCCGTCGTCGAGACTGCCGGTCTGCTGGATCAGTCGGAGGGCTTCTCGGCAGAGATCGGGGTCGGGGATCTCGGCCTCGACGATCTGCTCGATGAGCGGCACGAGCTTGGGCTCTCGCTCGATCGAGACGATGACGGGATAGGTGAGCTTGCCTTCGCGCAGGTCCGCGAAGAGGGCTTTGCCGGTCCGCTCTGGGTCGCCCGCGAGGTCGAGGAGGTCGTCCACGGCCTGGAAAGCGACACCGAGGTCTGCCCCGAATCGCTCGAGCGTGTGGCAATGCTCCGGGTCGACGCCTCCGGCGCGTGCGCCGGCGTACATTGCCCAGCGGAAGAGCGCGGCGGTCTTGCCCTCCACGATGGCAAGCCATTGGGCCTCGGTCGTGTCGAGCCGGCCGCGCCGCTCGAGCTGCAGCGACTCCGCCAACACCATCTCCTCGATGACGTCGAAAAGCTGGTCGAGAACGCCCTCCACCTCCGCCCGCCGCACGCGCCGCAGGGCGTCGACGAGCAGCCAGTCTCCAGCGAAGATCGAGACCGCGTTCCCGAAGATCAGCCGAGCCGCGGGCGCTCCCCGACGCGTCTCTCCGACGTCGACGACGTCGTCGTGCAGGAGCGTCGCGGCGTGCACGAGCTCGACCGCGATCGCGAGCTCTCGAGCGCGCTCATCGAACCCGGTGCCCAGACGAGAGGTCAGGGCGACACACATGGGACGCAACCGCTTGCCCCCGAGATCGATCAGGTGGCTCGCGCTCCGCTCGACGGCCGAGGCCTCCGGACGCAGCCGAGGCATCGCCGTGTGGATGGCGTTCATGTCGGGTGCGACCAGGTTGGCGAGGTCTCCGAGGCGTCTTCCGAGCCCTTCGAGCTCGGCTCCCCGGCAGAGGGATTGAAGGCGCCTGAGGAGTGGCGGATCGGTCGTGATCGGTTGTGTGGTCGGCATCAGCCCGCTTCGTTCGATGTGTTCAAGGATCTTTGAACGATATTGACAAAAGAGATATTGGGTCTTCCCGCCGCTAGTTCAAGCCGCGAGTTCGCGGTTGGCGTCAGGGTCGGAGCCAGGCGTTTCGTGAGCGCAGAACTTCACGGGCCATCGCCACGGTGGGCATCGTTCGCATCACCCTGAGGTCATCCGCTGGAGTCCCGAGATCGTTCAGGAAACGGGCGAGCACGAGCGGCGGCACGCGTTCGAAGAGCCGCTCGAACGCCGCGGGAGCTCGGCTAGGGTATCGTTCTAGATAGGAAAGAAACGACGCGTCTTGGAGGCGTGTCTTCCATGCACGGGGAGCGGGCGGCTCGGGCAGATCGCAGCGTGAGAGACGAACCGCCATCTCTTCGCTGAAGCGCTGAATGGCGCCAAAAGCGTAGCCCGTGCTCGGCTTCGCCATGCCTCCACCAAGACCGATCGCGTAGACGCGCTCGCTCGTCCGGGGCGGCGTGGCGGCGGAGCACATCGGGATCGCGCCGGTCTCGACTCGCTCGACGGTGTAGTTCAGGCCCTGTGTGCGCTCCTCGAGGAGGCGGCGGTGCAGGGTCGCTCTGCGCTCCGGGGTGGGGCTCCGAGCGTCGAACCAGGTCGCCTCGAGCAACGCCGTGTGTGCATCGAAGGGAAGCTCATAGAGGAAGCTGATGCCCTGCTCCTGGGGCACGGCGAAGTCCATCAGCGTAGCGACCTCTGGGTCGAAGTGCGGCTCGGCCGTGCGAACGAACCATCCCGTAAAATGTTGCAGTAACGATACGCTCTTTCCTGGTGGCGGGCTGGGCCGCGAATCGAAGACCGTGCTCGCTCGGAGGGGGCCTTGGCTCGTGTGGACCAGCACGCTCTTGGGTTCGGGCGTGATCTCGTGCACCCGAGAGCCGAGTCGAAGCTCGACGTTGGCCTCTGTGAGTCGTCGGGTCGTCGCTTCGTAGAAGCGCTCGGACGGCAGCATCGTGTAGTTCAGACCATGGGCCGAGCGTTCCACCCATCGCCCAGGTCCGCCCCGGACTCGCCAGCGTGACCATCGGTGGGAGACGAGTGACTCGAACGCATGCTCCTGCACATCGAAGAGACACCAGGTGCGGTCGGCCTCAAAGCGGACCCTCGGGTCGAGGAGCACGAGTCGACCGTCGAAGCCATGGTCGAGGAGGTGCCAGGCCAGGCTGCGTCCGGCGCAGCCGGCGCCCACGATCGCGATGTCGACAGACGTCTCGCCCGGCGAGCTGGTCACCGAAGTGCGGCGCTGAGCGCGTCCTGGGTTTGTTCAGCCGAGCTGGGATCTGAACCCTGGCGGAGGAACGCCTCGATGGCGTCGATGCGTTCTAGCGCCGCATCGAGCCGCTGGTCCTGCCCACGCTCGTAGGCACCGAGGAGCACCAGGTCGCGCTTCGCTTCGTAGATCGAGAGGTGGGCCAGGAGCGACCGGGCGTCCTGCACCCGGGCGGGCTCGACCACGTGGCCCATCACTCGGGAGATGCTCCTCAGCGGATCGATGGCCGGCCAACGCCCACGGGCCGCGAGCTCCCGGTCCAGCACGACATGGCCGTCGAGGATGCCGCGGGTCTCGTCGGCGACCGGCTCGTCCAGATCTCCTCCTTCGACGAGGACCGTGTAGACCGCCGTGATCGTGCCGGTCGATGATGTGCCGCTCCGCTCGAGCAGCCGCGGGAGCGCCGCGAAGACGCTCGGCGGATAGCCCCGACGGGCGGGCGGCTCACCGGCGGCGAGGCCAACCTCTCGAGCGGCGCGCGCGAAGCGAGTGACGCTGTCCATCAGGAGCAGCACCCGTTTGCCTTGGTCACGGAAGTGCTCGGCGACGGCAGTCGCCACCCAGGCGGATCGGACCCGGAGCAGTGCTGGGGCGTCGCTCGTCGCGACGACCACCACGGCCCGCTTCAGCCCCTCGGCGCCCAGACAGTCCTCGAGAAACTCTCGCACCTCGCGGCCGCGCTCTCCCACCAGGCCGACCACGACCACGTCGGCGTCTGCATCACGTGCGATGCGTCCGAGCAGCGTGCTCTTGCCGACCCCACTGCCAGCGAAGAGCCCCACGCGCTGGCCCTCGCCAAAGGTCATCAGGCCATCGATGGCGCGCACCCCGGTCAAGAGCGGTCGCCGGATGCGAGCCCGAGAGAGGGGCGCCGGGGCGTCTCTCATCACAGGCCAGCTCGCACCGCTCAGCGGCGGCCCCCCATCGATGGGTTGGCCGAGCCCGTCCAGCACCCGGCCGAGGAGCGCGTCGCCGGCCGTGATCGCGAGCGGTCGCCCCATCGGACGCACGGGATCATCAGGCCCGACGCCGCTGGCATCGCCGAGCGGGAGCAGCGTGACGTCATCGAGTTCAAAGGCGACGACCTCCGCCGCGAGCGGCTCCTGGTCGCGCCGGAGGATCTCGACCATCTCCCCTACCCGTACCCCGGGGACCGAGGCGTGGATCGTCATGCCGACGATCGCGCGCACCTTGCCGGTGACGGCGACGGCGTCCGTCTTCGAGAGCGCGTCGAGGGCGCGTTCGAGGTCGAGGGTCAAAACAACACCGGTCCGGCAGACGATCGTTCTTCAGCGGAGTCGACGCAAGGCTCAGTGCGAGGGATGTCGGTTGGTCATCGAGCTGATAGCTTGCGCGCGTGCGTCCAGAAGACCTCGCTTTCGCTCAGCCATTCTCACCCGTGCAGGGGCGGAAACCGGTCCGGGTGCGCTGGCTGGGCACGGCTTCTTTTGCCATCGAGCACGACGGTCACACCGTGCTCATCGATCCGTACGTCACCCGAGCGTCCATGCTCGCTTGCTTGAGCGGTCCGCTGACCTCCGACATCGAGGCCATCCACCGCTACTCGCCAGAGGCGGACGCGATCCTCACAGGACACACGCACTTCGATCATGTGCTGGACGTGCCGGGCATCGCGAAGCTCACCGGTGCGCGGGTGTTCGGGTCTCGGTCGTGCGCGGCACTCTGCCAGATCGAGGGGCTGCCGGAGGAGCAGGTCGTCGACGTCGAGTCGATGCGTCGTTCGGAGCCGTACCGGGTCACGGTGGGTCCGTTCGACATTCGTTTTGTGCCCAGCGAGCACTCCTCGTTCCTGCTCGGTCGGGTTCCCTTCCCGGGAGACATCGCAGACTGCGATCAAGTCCCATTGCACACGAAGGCGTACCGGTGTGGTGCCGTTTTCAGCCTCGACATTCGCGTCGCGGGTCGACGGATCTATCACCTCGGCAGCGCGCAGCTGCTCGACGACGTTCCGTCGCGGGACATCGATCTCCTGCTGATGTGCGTGGCCGGATGGACGACGACCGAGCGGTTCCCACAGCGGGTGATGAGCAGCCTGCGCCCGGGCACGATCCTGCTCTCGCACTGGGACAACTTCTTCTCCCCGATCGAGAAGGGCGCCAAGATGCTGCCGGCCATGCAGATGCCGCGGCTCGTCGATGAGCTCTGCGGCCTCGAGCCGAATCTCCGCATCGGCACGGTCTCCATGCTGGGCGAGCTCAGCCTCTGAGCGAGCTCAGAGCAGCTCGAGCGCTCGCAACCTCGGTTCGAGCTTCTCCCGCCAAACGAGCTCGAACACCAGCGCTTGGCGCACCGGAGAGAAGAGGCCGAGCGCGGCCAGCTCAGCCTCCGGGTGGGCCTCGAGATCTCGCTGAGCCGGGTCGAGGCCGTCGAGGATCTTCTTCGCGCTGCTGCGGTGGGGGGCGAGCGATCGCTCCACGAGGTGCCGCCACGAGTCCCGCGTGGACGGCTTGAACCGCGCCAGCGAGGTCTTCACGTAGGTCCAGCCGAGCTCTTCGTGGCCTTCTTCGTCCTCGCAGGTCGCGCCCAGAACTTGGCGCACCGCGGGGTCGGTGCACCGCGCATGCAGGTCTTCGATGAAGGCGACGGAGATCGTCTCGTTGATCGCCAGCATCTGGATCGCGGTCGTGAGGGCGCGGTGCATCATCGGTTGCTCGAGGTAGCGAGGCGGATCGCGAAGCTCCACCGGATCGGGCAGGAGCGGCTCGGCGCCGAGCGCCTGAACGAGCTGCGCGCAGAGGCCGACGTGGCGGATCTCGTCTTCGACCAGGTCGAGCGCCGCGCCGTAGACCTCGAGTGGGTCTCCAGCGCCGAGCACCTCGGCGAGGAAGCGCGTCATGATCTGCACCGAGCGAAACTCCGTGCGGAGACGCTCCTGCCAAACGCGCTGCGCCAGGACGATGCGCGTTGGGGGATGCGCCTCGAGGACCAGGCCGCTCAGGTCGAGCGGGTCCCCGAAGCGGTCACGGAAGATGTGCTCGAAGATCCCTCGGGTGTGGCGAAGTTGGCGGCTCATGGCGCTGGCGGCGGAGCCGGGCACATGGAGCCGCCGTCCGCGCAGAGGCCGTCGCCGCAGTCGGTGAACCAGCCGTAATTGCAGATCGCGCCGCCCGGACAAAAACAAGAGTCGATGACGCCCCCGACGCAGCAGGGCTCCCAGAATCCGTCTGCTCCTGCGTCCGGGGTCCCGGCGTCAACGTCTCCACAGGCTTCCATGGAGGGTCCGCAGGTCCCGTCGCCGCAGTCGATGTAGTCACTGGCTTCGCAGGCATCGCCAGCCGCGCAGAAACAAGAATCGATGATTCCGTCGACGCAGCAGGGCGCCCACTCACCGCCCGCGTCGGGCGCACCAGCGTCCGGGGTGCCCGCGTCCGGGCACTCGTCTTCGGAGAAGGCGCAGGTCGCGCCGCCGCAGTGCGTGAACCACCCATAGTTGCAGGACCAGCCGGCTTCGCAGAAGCAGCTGTCGATGACGCCGCCGACGCAACACGTTTCCCAGGTTCCGTCGAGGGGGCCGGCGTCGAAGCCCGCGTCGGAACCCCCGTCGAACCCTCCGTCTTCGACGGCGACCTCCGCGTCGGAGTCGCCCATGGTGTGGGACTGTCCGCAGCCGACGGCGATGAGCATCGAGAGGCTCATGAGCGCAGCCAGGGAGGCTCCCCAGCCAGCGCCGCCGGCGCATCCAGCGAGAGAGAGGGCCATCAAGACCAAGGCGGCCGAGAGGGCCACGCTTCGAGATCGGGTCATCCCTGCTGGGCTTGCAAGCGGCGCGCCGTTCAGCCGCAGCCCAACCTCCAACCTGCTCTTGTGCCACCACGTGTCATCGCGGTGGTACGAGCGCTCGCACGGGGCAGAGCCGCACAGGAGACAACGTTGTCGGCAGCGATGAAGCGGCTTCGGGCCGGAGCGCTGGTTGGCCCGCGGGTTGCAGCTGTTCAATGCATGAAAGGTTGCCTCCGATTCCTCGCGTTGTCCTGCGGTCTCGCCACCGCGGCGTCGTGTACCCACATGACGCCCGCCGACCCGCCCTGGTTCGAGGACGTCGATTCTGGACTGCCGCTACCGTTTCCGGACGCCGGGCCACCGGAACGCCCGCCGGTCGGCTTGCCCCTGGTTTTTGGCGTCGACCCGCTACCACCCATCTCCGGAGGCAGCCTCGAGGTGTCACCGGCTGGGATCATCGTCGCCGGGGACGCCGACCGGAACAACGTCTTGGTGCTCGATCCCGCCGAGGGCCGCGTGGTCGGACTCGTTCCGCTCAGCGCGGGCGACGAGCCCGGGAGGATCGCGTTCGACAGCTCCGGGAGAGCACACGTCGTGTTGCGAGGCGGTGGGGCCGTTCTCACGATCGATCTGGGGAACGCCGAGGTCCTAGAACGGCGCTCTGTGTGCCCGGCTCCTCGCGGGATCGCGTACAGCGCCTCCGGTGACCAACTCTGGGTGGCCTGCGTGGGCGGAGAACTCGCCGCGTTGCCGGCGGGTACTGGCGCCGTGACGCGTGTGTGGCGACTCGACGATGACCTGCGGGACGTCCTGGTCTCGGGCGAGCGGGTGATCGTCAGCCGTTTTCGCAGCGCCGAGTTGCTCGAAGTGAACCCGGACACGGGTGAGGTCCTCATCCGTCGTCGGCCCTTGGTGCGCGAGACGGAGGGCCGGGGCGGACCCTTGGTCCGTGAACCCAACACCGCGTGGCGCATCCGCTCCGGCGTCGATGGGGAGGTCGTCATGCTTCACCAGATGTCGGTCAGCTCGGAGCTCGAGGTCGACATGGGCGGCTACGCGGGTGGGGAGTGTCGAAACGGTGTTGTTGCGCCTGCGATCTCGGTCTTCTCGGCCGATGGTTCTCCCGCGATCGGCGGAGGCATCATCGGCATGACGCCGCTCGCGGTGGATCTGGCGGTCGACGTGCTCGCCTCCCGCTACCGCTTGGCGAGACCGGCCACCGACGCGATTGAGCTCGGGTTCCCATCCGGAACGATGACCATCGATGCGATCTCGATCCGTGACGACTGCGTCTTCGAGATCGGGACGTTCATCGGTCCCAGCTCGTCGGATGCAGCACCGAGCGTGGCGGTAGCGCTCACTGCGGACGGCCGCTCGGTCACGATGACGCGGGACCCGCTGCGGATCACGGTCGAAGGCCAGGTCTCATTCGAGGGTGGTGGCCTGAACCCGAACCGCGGCTTCGAACTCTTCCACACCAACACTCCGAGCTTCACCGCTTGCGCCTCCTGCCACCCCGAAGGGGGCGAGGACGGCATCACGTGGAACTTTGCTGGCACCGGCCTGCGCCGCACGCAGACGCTTCTGGGTGGGCTGCTCGAGACGGCTCCTTTCCACTGGAGCGGCGATCAGGCCGATATGAGCGCGATCATGCAGGGCGGCTTCATGCAGCGCATGGGTGCATCGAGCGGGACGCGGCCTGACGACGCGCGCGACATCGGGGCATGGCTGGAGGCGCAGCCTTTGCCGGCCCGCTCGGTCGTGGCGTCGGACGCGGTCGAGCGCGGCCGCGTGGTCTTCGAGGACGGCGCGTCGGCCTGCGCGAGCTGTCACTCGGGGGAGCGGTTCACCAACAACGCGTCGATGGACGTGGGGACGGGCGGCGCGTTTCAGGTGCCTTCGCTCCTCGGCGTTGGCTTTCGCGCGCCCTACCTGCACGACGGCTGCGCGCCCTCGCTCGAGGCGGTGCTCGCCGGGACCTGCACCTCCGGCCATGGGAACACCGACGCCTTGGACGCGGCGGCCCTGGCGGATCTGGTCGCGTACCTGCGCTCTCTCTAGCCGCCTCAGTCGAAGAGGTCGCGCAGCTTGGCCATGAAGCCCTTTTGCTGCGGGTGCACCTCTTCGCCCATCTCGGAGGCGAGCTCGGCGATGAGCTTCTTCTGCTTGCGGCTGATCTTCTCGGGGACCTCCACGACGACGGTGACGAGCTCGTCACCCTTGCCGTAGCCCCCGAGCACGGGGATGCCTTTGCCTCGCAGCCGGAAGACCTTGCCCGACTGGGTGCCCGCGGGCACCCGCATCTTCACCTTGTTCTCGAGCGTGGGGACCTCGACCTGCGCGCCGAGCACCGCCTGCGGGAAGCTCACCGGCACGGTGACCAAGATATCCGCCCCCTCGCGTACGAAGAGGGGGTGGGGCGCCACCCGAATTTGCACATGCAGGTCCCCCGGACCCGCCTTGCCGCGCTCTCCGCCGCCCTTGATCGAGCGGATGGATCCGTTCTCGACCCCCGGGGGGACCTTGACGACCATCTCCTCGGTCCGCGGAACCGAGCCGTCGCCAGCGCAGGCGTTGCACGGCTTCTCGACGCGGCGACCGCTGCCTCCGCACGAGGTGCAGGGCCTCGAGACGCCGAAGAAGCCGCGCTGGAAGCGGACCTCTCCCTTGCCCTGACAGGTCGCACAGGTCGTGACGTTCGAGCCCTCGGCGGCGCCGCTGCCCCCGCAGGAGTCGCAGGACTGGCGGCGCTCGACCTCGATGGTCTTTTCCGCCCCCAGCGCCGCTTCGACGAAGCTGACGTCAACCTCGATCTCGATGTCGACGCCCACTTGCCCACG
>Ga0114933_10002032_pt1 | contig 21611 bp, 25 predicted proteins | sample 4SBtaG_FD_89691 | JGI IMG/M metagenome (GOLD analysis project Ga0114933, IMG submission 89691) | Deep subsurface microbial communities from Kolumbo volcano to uncover new lineages of life (NeLLi) - 4SBTROV12_W25 metaG | ecosystem: Environmental > Aquatic > Marine > Volcanic | place: Kolumbo... | reverse complement strand
TAGCCAAAAATGGCTATTTCAGGCAGTTAAAGTGGTAAAAATCATTTAAAAACAGGAGGAGGGAGCGTTTTTAGGTTTTTTTTTAATTCTGAATCCAGGAAAAACTCCTTAATCAGGGATTCCATAAGTAAAGCTTTCAAGTCTTTTCTTATAGCATAGATCGTAATTAGTTGAAAAATTGCAAAATGAGAATCGGGGTAGAGGGATTCGAACCCCCGACCTTCTGGTCCCAAACCAGACGCGCTAGCCAAGCTGCGCTATACCCCGATTAGGCAACCAATTTACTAAATCTCATCCTTTTCATCAACGAAAAAGGAGCCTAGTTTGTCATAAATTTCTTGAATGAGCTTTTGATTTGTGCCATCTTTGCATTTTTATGAGGTGTCCAATGCAATTTAATCGTTTCAAAAGTTATCAGTTGTTAAAAAAGTTAAGTGTTGAGCCAATCGATCTCTCAAGAGAGAGAGCATTAAATCCCAAGCGCATCAATAAAATGCAGATTGAGGATTTGGGTCTCAAGCTCCTTTATGGAACAGAGAGGGTCACAGAAGATGTGATGGAAGCTCTTTTTGATCTTGCTGAGGAAAGTCAAGTATTCGATAAGATGGAATCGATGCAGGCAGGCGCTGTCATTAACCAAATTCAGGGCTATGAAAGTGAAAAAAGAGCGGTTTTACATACTGCTATGCGCGATTTTTTCCACGATCGAAATCCATCTGTAGCAGCAGAGAAGGCATCTAACAAAGCTTTTAAGGAGTTTCAAAAGCTTGAAGCTCTGATGGAAGAGGTCGATAAGAAAAAGATTACAGATATCATTCAGATTGGAATTGGGGGCTCGGACCTAGGTCCAAGAGCGCTCTATGTTGCTTTGGAGCGCTATCACAAAGCGGGAAGACGTGCTCATTTTATTTCCAATGTCGATCCCGATGATGCAACAAGCATTTTAAATTCGGTCGATTTGTCAAAAACTCTGGTAGTAGTGGTCTCAAAGTCAGGAACTACTCTGGAGACGCTCACAAATGAGTCTTTTGTGAGGGATCGTTTGGAAAAAATGGGGCTCGATCCCAAAGATCATATGATTGCAGTGACAGGTGAGGGCAGTCCCATGGATGACCCTACAAAATACCTCGCTTCGTTCTACATTTGGGATTACGTGGGTGGAAGGTATTCTGCAACATCGATGGTGGGCGGTGTTATGCTCGCTTTTACAATCGGTATGGAAGAGTATAAGGAGATTCTAGTTGGTGCAAGCGAGATGGATAAGCACGCTCTTCGAGCTGATATGCATGAGAATTTGCCTTTGGTCTCGGCCTTATTAGGAATTTGGAATCGCAATTTTCTAGATCTTCCCACGCTTGCAATTATTCCCTATTCTCAAGCTTTGTTGCGCTTTCCAGCCCACCTACAACAGTGTGATATGGAATCGAATGGCAAGCAGATTGATAAGACGGGCGCTAGGGTTAAGTTTGAGACGGGGCCAATTATTTGGGGAGAGCCAGGAACAAATGGCCAACACTCATTTTATCAGCTGATCCATCAAGGAACAACTAAAGTACCCCTAGAATTTATTGGATTTCGTGATTCGCAATATGGAAATGATATAATAGTGGAAGGCACTAGCTCGCAAGAAAAACTGCTTAGCAACCTCTTCGCTCAGTCAATAGCTCTAGCTGGCGGGAAAAAGGATGAAAATCCCAATAAGAATTTTCCGGGAAATCGTCCTAACCGCATTTTGCTGGCAAAGCACCTGGATCCCAGAACAATGGGAAAAATTCTATCTTATTATGAAAATAAGGTGGCATTCCAAGGCTTTATCTGGGGGGTCAATTCTTTTGATCAAGAAGGTGTGCAGCTAGGTAAAGTTTTAGCGAAAAAGGTTTTGGGATTATTCGGGAAAAAGAAGGAGAGCTATCCTCTTGGAGAGGCTTATGTCAAGGCGCTTGATAGTCTGTAGGCTGTCCCTTCTTTGATCTGAAAAATTTCAGCATTTTCCATCTCACGAAAGAGATCGATATTGTAGGGAGTTGTGATAAAGGTTTGAGAAAATTCCCCAAGGGACGTCATTGCAAGCTCCTTTCGAATATCATCTAGCTGGACTCCCATATCATCGATGCACATAAGAGCGGGCTCTCTGGTTCTCGAACAGAGCCTGTTCCATTCGGAAAAACGAAGTGCGGCTAAAGATGAGCGCTTTTGTCCCTCGCTTGCATAGTTTTTGGCGCTGATGGAATTGATTTGAATTTGGAAGTCATCGCGGTGAGGGCCCACTATGCTAGATCCTATGTGAAGCTCTTTTGGCCTCATCTTTTCAAACTGTTTAAGAAAACTATCTTTTGAGATATCTGAGATCGAAGGCTCAAAGATAAGCTCTACCTTTTCTTTTTCATCAGAGAGCAGAGATCCATACTTTTCGAGAGAGTCTTTAATTTCCGCGATCATTTTTTTGCGCTCAGCAGTTAAGTAGGATCCACTGCTGGCCATCTCTTCTTCAAAACATTCAATTGCCTCGGTTTTTTTTGTTTTTAGAAGATGGTTTCTTTGTTTCATCGCTTTGGCATATCTAAGGAGGTGGTAGACGTAGAGCGGGTCGAATTGTGCGATGTGTAGGTTTAAAAACCTTCTGCGGAGTACCGGCTGCCCTGAGATAAGCTGGATATCAGTTGGAGCAAGTAGGCAGGAGGGTAATATTCCTAAAAGGTTGGTAAAGGAGAGAAAAACGTTTGAGTTATGTCTTAGCTTTCTTGTTCCATCGAAATGTAGAGATAGGCTCTCTGAGACTCCATCTTTTTCTATCTCTGCATGGAGAGTGAAAAAGTTTTCACCCATACAAATCAAATCGGAGAGATGGTTGGTTCGAAAAGACTTTCCTGTGCTTAGAAGGTGGATTGCCTCTAATAGGTTAGTCTTGCCTTGGCCGTTTTCCCCCGCAATAACGTTGATATGCGGGGAGAAATTTAAGAGTTGATCACGATAATTGCGAAAATTACGTAAGTGCAGGCTTTTCAGGTGCATTTTCTTTCGCATTTTGTGGCTCTGCTTCATTTAGCCTCATGGGCATAATAACAAATTCTGCAGAGGAAGTATCAGTAATGAGACCAGGGTTATAAGCATCGTTGATTGAAAAGCTAATCGTATCATCTTTTGAATGACGCAAGATATCGATGAAGTAGAAGGGGTTGAAGGCAATCTCTAACTTTTCAGCAGCATAGTCAACAGGCATGCTTACTTTACCTTCTCCGATATCGTTGCTGCATGCAGTTAAGACAAGCTCTGAATTTTCAAAGATAAAGCGAACGGAACTCATATTATCCGATGTAAATAGAGCGATCTGCCTGAGTAGAGATGTGAGCTCTTCTCTGTGTATTGAGATGGTATGTTTTGGCTCTTCAGGAATCACACGCTCAACATCAGGGTATTGTCCTGCAAGGAGTTTAGTGATGAGGATAAGATTTGGAGATTCAAGAGATGCCTTATCGGGAAGAAGGCTAATCTGAACCTGCTCTTCTGTGCCATCTAGCATACGGGCCATTTCATCTACAGCTTTGAGAGGCAGAATGTAAGAGCCTTGTGTGGATGGATCGATATCGATCTTTTCCTGAACCTTGGAGAGTCTCTTTCCATCTGTTCCAATGAAGGTAGCGTTTTGATTTGCGATGTTGAGATAGATGCCGTTGAGGACATATCTGCTATCTTCTTTGGCCGCGCAGAAAGATGTACGGTGAAGAAGTTCCTTGAGTGTTTTTGCTGAGAGGCCAAATGTCGCCCCGCCGCTAAGGTCAGGAAGTTTTGGAAACTCAGAGTGGTGCATGCCATTGATTTTAAAGACAGATTGGCCTGCTGTAATTTCTGCACTCTCACCATTTTGACTCGTGATCTTAATTTGCGGAGAGGTGAGCTCTCGAACAAGCTGGAAGAAACGTTTTGCCGGTAGTGCAATGGAGCCTTCTTGGACAATTTTAGCGTCGACATAAGAGCGCATGCTGACAGTAAGGTCAGTGGCGCTGACGATGAGTTGATCGCTAGTTGCCTCGATCAGAATATTGGCCAAGATGGGAATGGCTGGCTTTGTTGCGACGATGCTTTGGATTTTACCAATGAGAGCTACAAGTTCAGGTCTAGAGATAACGACGTTCATATTTGTCCTTTCAATTTTGGAACCGTTGATTCAAACATGTTCCATCTTTTCGTAAAATTTGGCTCTAATTAGAGCTCGCATTTGAAATATAATTCATTAAAAAATACGGCATGATTTCCCCTAGTGTCAAGGAATTTCTGATTTTAGTGGGAATTGATTATGCACTATCGCCTTTAATTGCGCGCTGGACAGCTCGCTTATGCTCTTTTGCTTTGAGAGCTTCACGCTTATCGTATAGTTTCTTTCCCTTACCAACTCCAATTTCTACTTTGATGTGATTTTTTTTTAAGTAGATAGAGAGGGGGATAATCGTCATTCCTTTTTCTTGTATGAGCCTTTTTATCTTTTCGATTTCATGGCGATGCATCAAGAGTTTGCGAGATCTTTTCTCTTCATGATTATGGACGTTTCCGTGGGAATAAAGAGAGATCGATGCATTATTTAACCAAAGCTCGTCCTTTTTTATGGAGACGTATGCATCGGAGAGATTAGCATGGTGATCTCTTAGAGATTTTACTTCCGTGCCGACAAGAGCGATCCCTGCCTCAAATTTTTGGACGATCTCATAATCATGAAAGGCGCGTCTGTTATTTACAAGGTCACGTTTACTCATGACGTACCTTACTTTTATGAAAGAGAACACTTGTAGTTAAGATCATGAAAAGTCCTGTCCAGAAGGAAAACTGAATGTAAGGCCACTCGGTGAAGCTCCAAGAGTAGATCGATGAGAGGCTGGTAATGAGTAGCCAAAAGCCAATCCAGGAGATCATGAGGTGCATACTATCTTCAATATGGGGAAACCAGTCGATCAATTTAGTGACAAGTTCTGCGGCGTAACGAATGGTAACTAATCCAAAAATACTACCTACATAAATGATCCATATTTTTGGGTTAACAGAGTCTAGTGTTGTATCAGGTCCTACAAAAGCGAGAGCAGAGTAAATTGAATCGACAGCAAAAGCCATGTCGATCATCTCTATCAGACAGATTACTAAGATAAATCGAGAGAGTTTGGGTCTGGGGTTGACGATCGGTGTCTTTCTCTCATGCAGGAAGTAACGAATCGATATGTAAAAAAGGAAGATGGCTCCTAGAATGCGTATCCAATAGGCTGTTATCAAATCTTGGATGAAAATGAGAGCGATTAGCCTAAGAACTGCAGCCGATACAATTCCGATAATAAGGGCGGGCTTTCTCTCTTTTTTTGCGAGTTGTCTTATGAGAAGAGCAATCACAATTGTATTGTCAGCTACGAGAAAGAGCTCAGATAGGCTAACAAATAACAGCTTAATGAGATCTGTGATTTCAAAGGTTTGACCAAACATACTTTTCCGCACAAGGTTACATAACTTCTTCCATGTTAACGAAAAGTGTGATTAACGAGACACTGATTAATTGCTGTTTTTTAGATCTTTCTTAAATTTTTAGGTGAAATCCGGTTTGGAGATCTCTCTAAACCTTTAAGGTTAGAGAGATTGAAAATATGAAAGGATCAGTGGCTCCTATGAGCCAAAGAATGTCTGACCAAAGGGAGTTACTGTGAAGCAATCCTTTTCTTCGATCTCACCGACAGCTACCATCCCGCTCTGGAATAGGCCTTCAAAAAGGGAGGCTCTAATAAAGGCAATGTCTGTTTCAGAATAATGGGGAGCCCGGTAGCTCCAGTTTCTGCCTTTCTTATGCAAAACAACCTTCTTTTCATCATCCAAAATAGCAATAGCTCCCTGAATGAAGTCATCGAATAGGACCCAGCTGTGATCGATCACGCTGCGGATGGATTTTTCAGCTTCTCTTTGTTGTTTTTCGGTGTAAGAAGGAGGCGCTGTGAGAAGGCAGTTGAGGGAGTGGCGGTAGAGGTAGAGCGCTTTGGTCTCGGTGGTCATCTCTAGCCATTCTTGAGCCGTATCTTTTGCGTGAAGATGATCCTCTTTGATTTCTATCAATTTGATGAGTTGCATTTTCCCTAGAAGCTCATTGATATAGTGCTCATTATCGTTCGTTTTAATGATTCTTTGAAAAAGATCTTTCTCTTCTAACTTAGCAGGTTTTTTGGAGAGGTTTAAAAGAATCTTGGCTGCATCCTCTACGAAAGCAAAGTTGCTAGGTCTTTTTCTCTTAATCAAAGAGGTGTTCTCGATAGATACCGGGCTCTTATCTCTTATAAAAAGAAGGTGCTCTTTCCACTCATGGAAAGGAGTGAGCACTTCTATCCATGTATCGTCGAGTTTTTGGTAGCTAAGCGCACAAATGAAATTGAACTCAAGGTGAAGAATGTACTCTTCAAAAAGCTCGGGTGAAAGATCGTATTTTTTACGGATCTCTTCTGCTGTCACACAAAAATCGGGAGCATTAAAGACATCTTCCATAATTTCAGTGATGATAGGATCTTGATATCCAAGCTCTGAGTAGTAGCGTTGATAGAGCAGGGGAGTCTTTAGGAATTTCTCAAGAATCGACTCAAAGATATTGTTCGATGTTCTAGGAATAGAGTACCAGACAGGTAGAACGTGAATCGGGACCTTTTTTAAAAAGTTGTAGACGTATTCCATATCGGGCTTAAAATCAACATCAAATTTGGTGATCCCCGTCTCATAGTATTTGCGGGTATCTTTATTGACTATCAGCGTGTCATTTTCGATGCGAAAGAGGCCTGATTCTTCGAGCTTGTTTAAAATAGGGAGTATTTCCTCTTCGGATAGATCAAGGTCTCTGGCTAGCTTTCGAAGGGGGATCTTTAGCGTGCTATAGATGATCTCTTCCAGTACTTCGACCTCCAAAGGTGCCAGGTTCGAGAGGAAGAGGCGATTTTGAATATCTTTTTGATAATCGTAATCATCAAGATTAATTTTATTTTTACGTGCACTGCCGAGTTCGATCATCTAAGTTATTCTCTAAGTTATTGATTTCTAGCGAGAAAAAAGTTTCAAAAATTTTGTTAAAATCTAAAAACTTATAAATTTTTCAACGCAGAGTTTAGCAAAAAACAGCTATTGTTGACAAGAAGATCAGGATCCCTCAAAAGGAAATTATAAACACGGGTTAAGGAGTTTTTATGCAAACCGGATGGAAAATTAAAATGCTAGTTTTAGCAAATGTACTGTTAATTACATTATTTGTTGTTTCTGGATTTGGAGGTAGTAATTCCTTCAAAAATCTAGAGGTGGGATCACTTATCATAAAATCTCCTGATTCTAAGTCATCTATTCATTTAGGCTTTTCGGACAATCAAGCAATGATCTCCATTGTAGATGAGGCTGGAAGAGCTTCTTTTCAAGTTGTAACTGCAGAAGATGGATCTGTGCTCTCTCTTAATGATGCGGCAGGTTCCGAAAGAGTTGCTGTAAAGGGAGGAAGTGTTCCTGGTATCTTCATGAAAAATGACGAAAATAAGACGATCGGAACATGGACAATGCTATCGGATGGCGGCTCTGGTTTTGGGCTTGCTAATCGAAATGGCGGAGCTAGCACAATTCTCAGAGGCGGCCTCAATCCTAGCGTCTCTTTCTTCAATGCTAACAGTGAGCCTACAGCTGCACTCGGTATGATTCAAAAGGTGCCGCACCTCCTCATCTCTGGTCCTGTTGGAAATGAAGGCATTCTCATTCACGGCGGAAAGCCATCATCTATGCTCTTTGTAGACGAGATCGGCAAAGTGAACATTATGATCTCAAAGCACGGTGTTTTCCAGGGTAAAAAAGAGGGAGCACCCGCTCAACCTAAAAAAGAGAAAAAGGTCTTTTCATTCGATGATACAGACATGTTTTTCCCAGACGTTGAAATGGATGAGAAAAGTCACAGATAAAAAAGGGGGGTAAGATGGATCCTAAAAGCTCAATTGAAGTCTTTCAAAAAGAATGGGAAGATATGGCTCTCCATCTATCCACCCATGTGCCAGCGGGCAATCTCCGAGATAAGCTGGAAGAGCAGCTGATCTGGCTCAAGGGTCAGCTGGTCTACTTTGAGGAGAGCCGGGACTACGACCAGCTCAAGGCCTATTTTAACGAGGTTGTAGATTCGATCAACTTCGAGCTCCATCTCAATCGAAAAGAGCGCTTCCGTAATCAATAATAGAGGGGTTTCAACCCCTCTTTTTCTTTATAACGTTAAATATAAGCAACTTACAGGCATGCTAGTTTAAAATAAAATCTTTACATTTATTCAAATAAAGTTTATAATAGTTGTATTAAATAACTAAAAAGGAACAATTAATATGACTTCAATTCAAACATTACTACCAACTCAGGAAGTTTTTACTCATATTCAGAGAGGAAAAAGAAAGGGGGGGGCTTTCATCAGGTATAAAACACATTAAGCATGAGGGTGAATGGTATAGCTACACTTCTGAAATGAAAGGGATTGCTAAATTAGCCCTTGTACCAATTGCAAATATTTTTGTTGGTCTTGGCAGATTTGTAATAGGTTTGTGTCACCTTGTAGGAAGATCAATTAAACCCATTAAAAGCAGGAAGGAGGAAGCGACATTTGCTTTCAAACACATGTTAATAGGTTTAATGGAAATGACTCTAGTTCTGGGGTGGATAAGAGCTGCTTACGTTCATTTTGCGAAAAAAGATATGGGTGAATTAATAGATAAACAATTAGAAACAGTTCCCGGGTTTCATGAGGGGGCCATGCTTATAAATGAGCCGTTTATTGATAATTCAGGTTCTGATTGCTTAGTACGTAATTCACCCTCTTCAGACGGTATATTTGGAAGAATTATAAGAGATCACGAGCGAAGACTGCAAAATACGCGTCTATTTGTTTAAGAATTTAGCTCGCTTCTTAATTTTTCAAAGTAAGTGAGCCTTTTTTTCATCTCTCTTTCAAAGCCGCGCTCTTCTGGCTGGTAGTAGTTTTCCCTGTTCATTTGATCGGGAAAGTAGTTCTGACCGGAAAACCCTTTTTCTGTATCATGATCATAGATATATCCCTCTGAATTGCCCATCTCTTTCATTAATTTTGTAGGAGCGTTGAGGATCTTTTTGGGAGGATTTAGGGAGCTTGTATTTTCGGCAGCAGCGGTGGCTTTCTTCATTGCTAAGTAGGCCTTATTGCTTTTGGGAGCAAGCGCTAGATAGATGACAGCTTGAGCGAGACCAAGCTCTCCTTCAGGAGATCCTAAAATCGTATACATCTCGTGAGCATCTAGAGCATATCTAAGAGCTGAGGGATCGGCAAGACCAATATCTTCCACAGCCATACGAATGATTCTCCTGGCAAGGAATTTAGGATCCTCTCCTCCCTTTAACATTCTGCTAAGCCAGTAAAGAGCTGCATCGGGATCGGATCCTCTAATAGATTTGTGAAGAGCTGATATTAAGTTGTAGTGACCCTCTTTGTCTCGGTCATAGAGAGCGGATTTTCGGTGAAGAAATTGCTCAAGGTTCTTGAGCTGCTGGTTGGTATCCACTTCTTCCAGATTCTCAAGTAGGTTGAGCAGGTGTCTTGCATCTCCTTTTGATAGGGCACTTAAGTGCTTTTTCAAGTCAGGGGAGAGTTTTTTTTCTGTTTTGTTCTCATACTGGATGAGAATTTGATCGATTGCATCATCATCTAAAGCCTCTATTTCAAGAACACGGAGACGAGAGAGGAGCGCATTGTTGATAGCAAAGGAGGGGTTTTCAGTTGTAGCTGCAATGAGAATGAGCGAGCCATCTTCTAGGTAGGGGAGAAAGAGATCTTGCTGGGCTCGGTTGAAACGGTGAATCTCATCGATGAATAGAATAGTCTTTTGACCGAAGAAGGATTTTTCCGAAAGAATTTTCCGCACGTCACTAATAGTAGATGAGACGGCAGATATTGAGAAGAAGGAGGCATCTGGAAAAGATTTTCCATAGAGTCTTGCAATCGTTGTTTTCCCGGATCCTGGCGGACCGAATAGAAGAAAAGAAAGCGGTTTATTACTTTCAATTAGGTGACGAATCCAGCCTTTTTCTCCAATGAGCTTCTCGTGACCTACAACCTCATCAATAACAGATGGTCTTAATCTTTCAGAAAGTGGCGGTCTCATAGTTCCGACTTATTTTTTTTTAGCCATTCAATGATAGCATCTGATTCATAGAGAGCCTCTCCCTCGTGAACAAGACAGGGGACTTGAGATTTTCCGCCTAGTTTCTCAAGTTCATCGATATACTCTGGGTTTTTAGAGAGGTCTTTAACTGTTATAGTGATCTTCTCGCTTTCAAGATAGTCTAAAACCTTTCTGCAAAAGGGACACATAGTTCGAATGTAAAGTGTATTCATTCTTTTATTACCTCATTTTATTATTTAGATCTTTCAGATTATCAAAAAGTTGCTTTACTTGCAAGCGATTCTGTTTAAGCTAGTTAACCGTGTGAAAATAGATCGTATTAAAAAAAGTTCTTGAATGTAAAGTCTTTTTTTGAGCTAATAAACTATGTAAGGTTATTTCAGAATACAGGGGAGTTTTATGAAAAACTGTGATTTTTTTGCTATGATCCTTTTGATTCTTGGCGGAATCAATTGGGGTCTCTGGGGCGTTTTCGACTTTAATCTTGTTGATTACGTATTCGCTAGAGTTTGGATTGATAGAGCACTCTATTTCCTAATCGGCGTGTCTGCTGTTTATGTTGCTTTCTCATGGAAAGTACTACAAGGGCGTATCACCAGAAAATAAGTCTTGTAAAGGCCTTTTCATAATTCTTATGAAAGGCCTTTATTTTTTGGTTTCGTTATTTTCGAATAATTTCATCTTAATTTGACCCTATCTTCTTTCCCTATTAGCTTTTCTTTTTTTTGCCTACTCACTTGGAGTATGATCAAAAAAAAGAAAAACAAATAGAAAAAGAACCTCGGGCGCAAATTAAGGCAAAATTTTTCGAAAATAACTCACGCGGGGGAGAAAGTAGTTTTTGAAGACAAAATTCTTCTATGACAACTCACGCGGGAGAGAGGGCAATTTTAATACATTAATCATATCTCAGATATTACCTATATATAGTGGAGTAATGGAAATGTGGGGGGGGGTGATTTGTTAGTTCTCTTTTTAACCCTTTTAGTTCAGCTTTTTAGGGTTTTTTGAAAAAAAATTAAGAATCTAAAATCGCCCTCAGACATATTTCCCAGGTGGATATTTTGCTGATTTAATTATAAATGTCAAAGTATTTTTTATCATAAATTTGATTTAATTATAGAAATTATTATATATTAAAAGAGTAAGGTAAATGAATAGTTTTTTAGTAAACAGCATATGCCGAGTGCTTTCATCCGTTGGTGGGGGCCGTAAAAGGAGGAATCTATATGTTAAAACGTAAAAGGAAAGTAGCTACTAAGCGTAAGACTGCTAAGAAAGCTACTGCGAGAAAAAGCACTACTCGTAAGAGAAAGGCTACTCGCAAAACTGCTAAGCGTAAAACTGTAAAAAGAAAGACAGCTAAGCGTAAGACTGCTAAGAAAAAAGCAGTTAAGCGTAAGACTGCGAAGAAAAAAACAGTTAAGCGTAAGACAGCTAAAAGAAAAACAGCTAAGAAAAAAACAGTTAAGCGTAAAACTGCTAAGAAAAAAGCAGTTAAGCGTAAGACAGTTAAAAGAAAAACAGCTAAGAAAAAAACAGCTAAGCGTAAGACTGCTAAGAAAAAAACAGTTAAGCGTAAAACTGCTAAAAGAAAAACAGCTAAGAAAAAAACAGTTAAGCGTAAGACTGTTAAAAGAAAAACTGCTAAGAAAAAGCCAGTTAAACGTAAAGCTGCTAAGAAAACTACAGCTAAAAGAAAGACAAAAAGAAAAGCTGTTAAAAGAAAACCTGCCGTAAGACGCAAGAGAAGAGCTAAAAAAGAAGAAGCTCCAATCGCACTACTTACTGCCTAAGAGTTTTATAAATTCTTCGTTAGAGATCGAGCAAGAGTCTTACTTGCTCGATTTTTTTTTGCCTGAAAACGGGCTAGAAGTGTCCTTCCATCACAATTTCATCAAGCGCTTTTCGTAGGCTTGGCATCTCTTTTGCTTGAAGGTCACTTGGCAAGCTCTCTTTTGCCGCTTTTTTACCAATCGCAACCATAGCCTCTACTTGATATTCATCAGGGATCTTTAGATCTTTTTTAGCTCTCTCATAATCAAAGCCTTGCATTCCATGGGCAACGAAACCTGTGATGGAGGCTTGTAGAGCTAGATTTTCTCATGCAGCTCCCGTATCAAAGCTGTGAGTGGGAGATGGCTTGTTATTCTTCTCAAAAGTTGATCGTGATATGACAACGACTAAAACAGCCGCGTTCTTAGCCCAGGATTGATTGAATTCAATCATCAGGTTGAAAAGAGTGTTCCAGTGTTCGGTCTCTCTGTGGGCATATATGAAGCGCCATGGCTGGGCGTTGTAACTAGATGGCGCCCACCTTGCGGCCTCGAAGAGGGGGAAGAGCTCTTCTCTCGTCATAGCCTCGCCTGACATAGCCCTAGGAGACCACCTGTCTAGAATTATGGGATGGATAGGATATTCGGGGGCTCTTTCACTCATGGCATTTTCCTTGTTTGTGCCTGACTATAGTATGAAAGCATAAAAAAGGTGAAAAAAAATCTAATAACTTTTAAACAAAGGTTAGGGGGAAAAGAAATGGCACTACGACTTCACTCACATCAAGTCTTAAATAATCTAATCGACTTCAAACACAAGGTTTTACGGAAAGAGCAACTCATTGAAGAGGGGGTCTATGATGAAGAGACTCGGATTTACCCTGCTTTAATTCACTCGAAGACGGGAGATATTAGGTTTATCAAACAGAGAGATAAAATTCAGGATGTCGCATTTGACATCAAGGAAGAAGAGGGTTGGAATATTAGCGATTGGAGACAAATCCATGTAATTGTCCACAATCCTCATGAAGGCGAAAAGGCTTTTGAAATTGTTGACGGGGTCAATGAAGAGTTTGATGAGGGAGAGCTTGAAAAAGTAGCTAGAAGAATTATGCAAGAGACTCTTGAGGTTCTCAATAAGAAAGCAAATTCTTATTCCGGTGAAGGAAGGGTCGAAGACTATGTCTTAAATGATGTTTCCGAATTTGAGCTTGAAGAATCGTCGGAAGATGTTTTAAAAAGTCCTGCTTTTAAAGGAGCCATCACAAGAGAACAAGCGGAAGGCCTTCTCACTTCAAAAGCGGTGGGTACTTATCTTTTACGTGATCTCGATCAAGTAGCTGAGAGCACAAAATGCTGTTTTGTGAAAGAAAATGGCGTCCACTCTGAAGGTTTTATTCTAACTGTAAAGACAGCAGATGGCCAATATGCAGAGTACTTCCTACTAAAAAGTAAGAAATGGATGGTCTATGATGATAATCCTGATTATGAAAAGCAAGTGGCTCACTTTGCATCATTTGAACACCTTTTATTTACTCTTCCACATGTAAAAAAGGCATTTAGGTAATGAAAAAAGTAATTCTCGCTTTCTTAATTATGATCTTTTCAAGCGCTCAGGCCTACACGGCAAAAGATTTTTCTCATTTATATGAGATGAAAGATTTTAAGAGGGAGCTGTTGCAAATGCATTTTATCCTCTACCGCGGCTATGTGAAAAATGCGAACTTTCTATTGAGTGAGCTAGATGATCTTGCAAAGAGAGGTAAAGGAAAAAGCTATGAGTTCGGAGCTTTGAAAAGGCGTCTTGGTTGGGAAATGGATGGGATGCGGCTTCATGAGCTCTACTTTTCAAACCTTGGCGGGAAAGGAGAAAAGCCAAATAAAGAGCTTCTCTACGCGATCGAAAAAGATTTTGGCCACATGGATGCGTGGAAAAAAGATTTTATGGATACGGGAAAAATCCGAGGAATTGGTTGGGTGATTTTGTACCGCGACCAGAAAACGGGAAGGCTTATTAACATGTGGATTAATGAGCATGATACAGGACATCTGGCAGGCGGGGATCCCCTTTTAGTCATGGACGTTTGGGAGCATGCTTATATCACTCAGTTTGGTCTTAATCGAAGCAAATATATCGAGGCCTTTTTCAACAATATCGATTGGAAAGAGGTGAGTGATCGCTATCTTCGCAATTTCTGATTGATTCGGTAGATTTGGATTAAAAGCATTATGACTACTGCAGCACTAAGAAGTGCCATTGCTCCAGGCATAAAGCTAAGTGTTTTTCCAAATCGAAAGGCAAATGCAACGCCGAGCAACAGTGAAAAGAGAAAGGCAAGGTAGAGACCGTACTTCTTCTCCATATACATTAAAATCGTTGAGATAAGAGTAAGAGATCCAAAAAGGACTCCCATAACGAGCGAAATCATGCTCCCTACCCTTTGATAGCCCAAAATTCCTAAAGTAATTACAAGAAGCGAATAGAGCAGTGTGAAAAAGCAGGTTGATTTTTGTATTTGCATAGTACCTTATGGGTTTAGGGTAATAAAGAGGTTTAGAGTAATCGCATAGAGTACCCAAAGAATGAAAGGTAGGACGAGAAAGCCCGCAAAGCGATCTTTTTTCCAGTAGACAAAACAGGTAATTAGAGAAACAGCTAGGAGTAGAAAGATAAAGACGAGGGAGATTAAACTTTGCCTCATCATGAGAAATGTTGTGTGCCAAGTAAGCGAAAATAGGTTCGTTAAAAAGTAGAGAACTGTTTCGAGTTTGAGCGTTCGAATAGAATTCTGTCTCCAAATTTGCCAAAGAGCTGTACTTAAAAAGAAATAGAGAAGGTGGGTGCTTTTTGCAAAAATGAGGGAGGAGAACATGGAAGAATCTAAGACATAGATCGAGCCCCAAGAGAGAAGTCCTAGGATTAGAAAGATCAAAAGACCAACTATTTGATCCAAAATAGGGCGAGCTTGTTTAGTAGGAGTCTTTAAGTTCTCTGAGCTTTGCAAAGACATTTATATCCGTCTCTTTTGTAAGGTTTAAGGTCTCTCTTATTTCGCGTACATCTACTCGTAAAAAAGGATTCGTTTCTTTCTCTTCCTTGAGAGTAGAGGGCACCGTTGGTTTATCATCATCTCTAAGAAGGCGCGCTTTTTCAAGTCTTTTTTTTGTAGCTTCATTGTTTGGCTCTACAAAAGAGGCAAATTCGAGGTTTTTCAAAGTGTATTCATGCCCGGGGTAGATGAGGGTTCTTTCTGGAAGCTCGCAAACCTTTCTGAGGGAATGGTACATCTCTGATGGAGTGCCTTCAAAAAGCCTTCCACATCCAGCACAAAAAAGAAGATCGCCGCAAAAGAGAGCCTTAGGCTCTCGCAGATAGTATGAGATGTGCGAGGATGTGTGGCCAGGCGTCTCAATAACATCAAAAATTAGCTTTCCAATAAATAGATGGTCGCCCTCTTTAACGCTTTGTTCTACTCCAGGCACTCTTTTGTCATCGGGACCAATAATCCAGCAGCCCGTCTTTTCTTGTAGCTCTAAGTTTGCGCTCACATGATCCGTATGGTGGTGAGTGCTTAGGATGTGAGTGAGCTCGAAGCCTGAGAGGTGATTCATAATAATATTTGACTCAGCAGGATCAATAACAAGAGCTTTTGTATTAGTATACCTAATAAGATAGGCATAATTATCTTTTAGCTGCGGTATAATCTCAATTTTCATCGTTTCATAATCCTTATAGGTTTATAATGACTAGCATGAAAACTGACCTGATTTCCGTCAAAAAATCTTTTAGTTTAAGTGCAAAAGCGCTTGCAATTCAGCTTCTTAAAAATGAAGAGGTAGTAGCAATTCCTACAGAAACAGTGTATGGACTCGCTGCCTGTTTCAATAGTTTGGTAGCTCAAAAAAAGATTTACGAGGCAAAGGGAAGGCCGGGCGATAACCCGCTTATCGTTCATATTCCGGATGCTTCCATGGCAAAGGAGTTTATTGATGAGATTCCTGCATCCTTTCATCTTCTTGCAAAAGCATTTTGGCCGGGGCCTATTACGATTATTTTGAAGCGGAAAAAGAGCCTTTCAAAAGATCTTTGTGCAGGTTTGGACACCATTGCTCTTCGAGTTCCCAAAAACAAGGTGGCAATGGATATTATGAGAGGTTTAAAGGAGCCATTAGTAGCTCCCTCTGCCAATCTATCGGGAAAGCCAAGCCCAACTACAGCTGGTGATGTTTATGAGGACTTAAATGGCAAGATTCCCCTGATTCTAGATGGTGGTCCCTCAACCATTGGAATTGAGTCAACGGTCGTTAATCTCTCCTCTGATCATCCGGAAATTCTAAGACCAGGAGCTGTCACTAAAGAAGAGATTGAGGCTGTTTTAGGTTGCTCGGTTCCCTATGCTGTTAAAAATATTAGTCCGGGCGTGAAATATCGCCATTATGCTCCAAACGCGCGCCTTATTCTATGCAAGGAGGCCGGAGATCATCCAAATAGCCGCATTCTTTCTTACGAGGGGAACTCTCGCGGAATAAATTTCAATGCATCTACTCTATATGCTAGCCTACGCGAGGCTGATCGAGATAAAATCGATCTTATCTATCTCCTAACTGATGACAGGCTCTCTGAGAATGTAGCTCTTATGAACCGTATTGAAAAAGCCGTGCAAAATTAATTTTTCTATTTTATCCTTTGATTATATGGGAAAAGAAAAAATCATTAAGCCATCGGAAATTATCGGCGGTAAGAACTATCAGAAAAAGAAGAAAGATAAGGAGCACCACCTTTTTTCTCCTCCATTTCTTCGATTCACAGCGAGAATGTTTGATTATTCAATCATTTTTTTGCTTATCTCTCTATGCGAGTATCTTTTCTTTGAAGGGAGAAGTGTTTTCCCCGAGCAAGCGATACCTCTTCAGCTAGTTATTTGGATGCCTATTGAGGCAGCCTTTTTGTCTTTTGGGAAGACAACACCTGGAAAGTGGATGTTAGGCTTATCTGTTACGACAAAATCGAGAGGTAGGCTCTCTTTTAGTGAAGCTCTAAAAAGGAGTTTTTCTGTCTGGCTAAGAGGAATGGGGATGGGGCTCTATATTATTCCTTTATTTACCCTGTTTTTTGCCTATTCTAGTTTAAAAGCAAGGGGCAGAACATCATGGGACCGCGATGAGAAAACAGTGGTTTATCGGAAATCGATTTCCACTTTTAGGTACGTCATCGCGGCCTTATTTATAATACTTGTCTTTTTCATGACAAGATATTACTTTTAGTCTTCAACTTCAGCTATTTTTGAGCTGAGGCGAAATTCATCTAAGCAATCTTCAAAGAAAAGCACGCTAGATTCGAGACCTTTGTAAGTCTTAACATGTTTACCGTTCCAACCTAAAGAAACAAGTGAAGGAGCGTTCGTTACTTTGTATCTTTTTGTCAGACTCTTTTCAGCTGTGCTTATATCCATCTTTATGAATGTATAACTTCTGCTAAATTCGTTTGACATTTTCTCAAAGTAGGGAGCAAGAGCTTTGCTATCACGAGAGTTTTTATCATAAAACAATATAAGCACTGGGTGATCAGAAAAAGAAATCGCTTGTTTTAAGCTCATTTTGCTATCTACTTCAATGGTATTAGGAAGTTGGACATTTAGGTCGGGGAAGTGACGTAAATATCTTATTCTATCTGCAACTTTTGAATCGACACACCTGGATCTTGGTTTTCTTCGGAAGAGCTTAATGGAGTAGACCACATCAAATGCATTTCCATCTGGTGCCTCTAGAACTATATTTCCTTCAACTTCTTTACCTAACTTTTCGAAGTTATTTCTCTTAAAAGTAAATCCATCATCATTGAGAACTCGGTAGGTTTGAATTTGGAAATACCTAAAGTCATGTTCTCTACAAAAGCTCTCTTCCTTTTTTCTGAAGCTTATTATTTATAAACTTTATATAGGCGCTTTGAGGGACCTCTGTAGCAAAGAGATTAAGAGCAAATATACATGTGATTAACGTGAGCAATTTTTTCATAAAATACCTTCCTTGTTTTGAAAGGGCCAGAGTTTAGGTAGATGATTTTAATCATTCAAGAAAAAATTCAACAAGAAGATCTAGCGAGTAATGGGTATAGATGAGTAAGGAGTAAGCTTTAGAGACAAAGCTCTACATTTAAAAAATATGAGGGGCGTAGAACTACAGGACACGCGATGAGAGAAGAGGAGTTTATCGGAAATCGATTTCCACTTTTAGGTACTTCATCGCGGTCCCATTTGTCATAGTTGTTTTTGTAACTATTCAGATATGAGTTTGTATTTATCTTCGCCATCATTGAAAAAAGTCACAATGGATGTTAAACCTTTATACGTTTTTCTATGTTTCCCATTGCGATCGAGCGTAACTAGTGCAGGTGTGGAAGATATTATATATCTTTTCTTTAGCCATGCAGAATTGTTGATATCCATCTTTAGAAAAGTAAATTCCGTAGAATGAGTATAAAACATTTGTTCAAAGTAGGGAATTATATCTCTGCAATTTTGTAGGGAATCATCATAGAAAAGGACAAGTACTGGGCTATTAGAAAGACCAATTTCTTGTTGTAGATCTAACGGAGATTCTGCCTCAACTATACTAACCCCTGGCGTTTTTAAGCCTGCAAAGTGAGGTAAATGCTTTACTAGAGTAGCTACCCTAGCATCGACGCAAAGAGTGGATGGTTTTTTCTGGTAGAGTTTTAAAGAGTAGCCTACATCAATTTCATCTCTGTTTGGCCCTTTAAGAACTAAATTCCCTCTGACTTCTTTGGCAAACTTTTCATTGTTTTTGCAATTAAAAGAAAAACCATTTTCACCTGAAACTTCCAAACTATCAATCTGGTAATATCTACAGTTGTTGTTGTTACATAGCTCTACCGCTTTTTTATGAACCTTATTATTTATGTGTTGTATGAAGCTCTTTTGCCCTTCTGGACCTGCAAAGAGATTAAGAGCAAATGTGCAAATGAGAATAGAGAGTAGTTTTTTCATAGAAACCTTCCTTGTTTTGAAAACGGGAGAGTTTAGATGTGTGATTTTAATCGTTCAAGAAAAAATTCGACAAAGTGAAAGAAAAGTGGATTAGGTTTAAGAGTTATTCTTGAGTGTTTTTTTCTATATGTGCGCTAGAAGAAAAAGCGCACATAAATAGAAAATTTAGAAGGGTAGAATCAAAGCTGGTTTATTTGATATGGAACTCTTCTTTCCAGTCTTCAAAAAATCCAACGATCTCTTTTAAATCAGTGATAACAGTTTTAATCTTTCCCTTTTTGTTATAGAAAACAAGAGTCGGACGGCCACTCTTTTTTGACTTCTTTTTGATGACTTCTTTCGTATATTTTGCATCTAACTTTAAGAAAGCAAATTTTTCACCAAGCTCGTGGGCATATTTTTCATATAAGGGCGCAAAAGCAGCACAAGGAGCACACTTTTCTTTGTATAAAAGAAGTATGGCAGGCCTGTGAATATTTGCTATTTTCTTTTTCAGCTCCTTAGGTGAAGAAACTTCGATAGAGAAGGAGGGAAGTGGTTCTTTCTGATAAGATTCTTTATATCCTTCTATAAGAATGTTGATCGACCTCGCATCAACATGCTCGGACTCAGGTTTTTTGTTGGTCAAAATGAAGCTGTAGGAGAGGTCATGCTCTTTTCCGAGATGTGTGCTATAGGTTGTCTGTCCGCTGATAAGATCGCCGTTTAGTTCCATAGTATCAGATTCAAAGCTAAGTCTATTTTTGCTAGATTCTTGATAGCTTTTAATAATGAAATAGCGATAGCCGTGCTCTTTACAGACCGCAACACCTTCTCTGGTAAGTTTTTGGTTTAACATAGCTAATTGAGCGTTTTTATGTGGGCTCATAGCGAAGAGATTGAGAGCTGCTAGAGAGATGAACAATGTGAAGATTTTTTTCATAAGGAGACCTCGTAATTTTTATGATGGAAGCAGTCTAAATTTCTCTATTTAATGATTCAAGGAAAAATTAGACAAAAGCGACCTTAATCAAAGATCGCTTTTGTTATGTAAGTAGTAGAGAGGTACTACTCCGAAATGGGGCAGATGCCGTTTTCACATTCGGCTATATTTTCAGCAAATTGATCTTCAAAGAAGATACCGATCAAACCGAGGTGAACAAGTTTTTCTTCTTCGTTTCCTTCAGAATCTAATACAACCATCGTTGGTACGCCTTGGATATCAAACTTTTCACAAAGTTCTTTTGAAACGGTTGTGTTTACCATTACAAAGTTAAACTGCTCAGCTAGCTGGTTAGAGTAGTTTTCATAATAGGGAACAAAAGTTAGGCATGGCTGGCACTTAGGAGAGGAGAAGTTTAGAAGAAGGGGTTTATCAGAGCTTGCAATGTGCTCTTCTAATCCCTCAACTGTTGAAATATAGTTAACGAGAGACTCCTGAGGTCTTGCCATATTTTGAGCATAAAAACTTAGCATAGTGGTGTGCTCCCGTACATCAAAAGAGGGGAAGTTGGGTTTTTTATTAGAAGCTACAAAAATATAAGAGAGCTCTATTTCCTTGCCTTCTTGATCTTCGTAGCTATGAGTGCCTGTAAACACCTCATCACCCATATCCTGGCAGTCGCAGTCAAAGGTGAAACCATTTTCTGATAAATCTTTATAACTCTTTAAAATCAGATATCGGTATCCATTTTCCTCACAGAGCTCTGTTCCTTTTTGTCTAATTTCATATTGCATTCTACCTAGGATTTGAGTGACATCTCCTGATTCAGCAAAAAGGCTGATCGTAAAAAGTGAGATAAAAATTACTAGTAACTTTTTCATAGGAACTCCTTGTGATTTTTGAGGTAGGGCATTCTAGTTAGAAAAAAATATTAGGACAAGGGGTAATGATTCAAGGTAAAGGTGAGCTTAAATAAAGATCACCTTTGCCTTCAGAGTTGGAGGGGAACTACTTTTTAAAACCAGAATAGGATTCAAAAATTAGCTTTTGAAAGAAAGCTCCGATTGACTCAAGGCTCTCGAGTGAGTTTTCTTGATTTCCCTCTGAATCTAATAGGATTACTGTAGGCAGTTCTTTGATGGCAAATTTTATACAAAGTTTATCTGAATTATTTGCATTTGCTTCAAGAAAGGTAAATTGCTTTTTGAGCCTCTTGGAAGATTGCTCATAAAAGGGTGCAAATATTCTGCAATCGTCACAATCCTCGGAAAAGAAGCATAGAAGTATAGGTTTATCGGAAGAGCCACTTTGTTCTTCTAATTCTTTAATAGTTGAGATTTGGGTGCTGAAAAATTTACGGGGTTTTTCGATTCTTTCAGAGTGGAGATTCGCCATAGCACTATAGGCCTCAATGTCTAAAGAGCGGGAGCCCGGCCTTTCGTTTGAGACGATAAAAGTATAAAAGACTTTTTGTTCATTGCCATTTTCATTCTCAAAAGTATGGACTCCTGTAAATTCTTCATCACCCATCTCTTCGCATTCAGAATCAAAGGTGAAACCATTTCCAGATAGATCTCGATAGTTCTTTAAAATTAGATATCGGTAACCGTTTTCCTTAGGAATCCCTGATTAAGGAGTTTTTCCTGGATTCAGAATTAAAAAAAAACCTAAAAACGCTCCCTCCTCCTGTTTTTAAATGATTTTTACCACTTTAACTGCCTGAAATAGCCATTTTTGG
>Ga0114933_10002031_pt1 | contig 21611 bp, 16 predicted proteins | sample 4SBtaG_FD_89691 | JGI IMG/M metagenome (GOLD analysis project Ga0114933, IMG submission 89691) | Deep subsurface microbial communities from Kolumbo volcano to uncover new lineages of life (NeLLi) - 4SBTROV12_W25 metaG | ecosystem: Environmental > Aquatic > Marine > Volcanic | place: Kolumbo... | reverse complement strand
TTGGTGTCCAGGATGCCGTCGCGGTCGTTGTCGAGCTCGGGGCAGCCGTCGTCGTCCTTGAAGCCGTCGAGGTCCTCGGCCTTGTTGGGGCACTTGTCGTTGACGTCCAGGACCTTGTCGCCGTCGTTGTCGAGATCGGGACAGCCGTCGGCGTCCTGGAAGCCGTCGATGTCTTCGGGCTCGCTGGGGCAGCGGTCGCCCTGTTCGGCGATGCCGTCGAGGTCGTTGTCGAGCTCGGGGCAGCCGTCGTCGTCCTGGTAGCCGTCTCCGTCCTCGGGCTCGACCGGGCAGGCGTCCGTGGTGTCAGGGATGCCGTCACCGTCCTGATCCTGGTCCTCCGGACATCCGTCGACGTCTTCGTAGGCGTCGAAGTCCTCCGGGTCGTTGGGACACTCGTCGTCCGGGTCGAGGATGCCGTCGCCGTCCGCGTCACCAGGCGCCGGCTCCGGGCGCTCGATGGCGACGCCGCGGGGGGCGCAGCGAGCCGCCGGCGAGAGCCGGAACGCGGCTCGGCCATTGGGCTCGGCGAGATTGAAGTGCTGCTCAGCCCGATCCAGGGAGCCCTGCGCGAGCTCCGTCTCGGCAAAGTCCAAGTTGGCCTGGGAGATGGCCAGCTCCCGGGGCGCACATCGGTACGCGCCGTTGCGCTCGGCTTGCTGAACGATGTCGCGGAGACCGTCGAGCCGACCTTGCAGGGTCGCGGCGCGGGAGCAGCCCATCGCGAGCAGCGCGGCCATGCACAGCGTGAGTACGCGCGGCATCTTCAGCGCCCCTGCTCACGCATGCGTCGGCGAGCGAGGTCGCGCGCCTTTGTGCCGAACTCGTTCGCGTGCTCCGCAAAGCGGATGGCGTCCTGGTAGTTGGCCTCCGCCGCCTCTTCGCGCGCCTTGTCGAGATACGACTGCGCGGAGAAGTACTCGTAGGGGGCGTGCTCGGCCGCGTTGGCGGCCCGCGCCTGCTCCACCGCCTGCGCGGCAGGGATGGAGTTGAAGGTGTAGAGGGAGGGTCCGCACGCCGCGAGCGTGACGAGCAGCGTCGTCACCGCAACGAGAAGGACCAAGCGTTGAGTCCGACTGACCACAATCTGCTCCATCCCCCCGAAAAGCAGGCGGAATTGGCCGGACGCTAGCAAGCCCACCGGTCTTCGGTCAACTGCGACGCCCGCGATGGCCCCCTAACGGGACCGACCGGACATCCAGAGCCGCGCGAGGAGGAAACCCAGCCCGAGCAGCGCGATCCCTCCCATCGCCATCGCGCCCGTCATCAGAGGCCCGTCTTCGTAGGCCGCCAGGCCGAACTGACCGTGGAACTGCGCGTGGGTCCCCACCTGAGCGAGTCGATCCGTCTGCACGACGACAGCGATCGAGCCCACCACCAGGACGAGGCTCGCGAGCACAGCCACGATGGTCTCGCGCTGGTTGCGCACGAGCAGCGCGCCGATGAGAAACCCGATGGCACCGAGCCCGGCCTCGACGACAAAACCGACCAGGGCAACGGCGGAGGGGATCCGGTTCACGTCGATCGAGTAGAGGAGGAACCAGTCGCCGTGGAAGACGTAGAAATAGACCGAGATCGGCACGACGACGAGCACGGCGTAGGAGAGGTAGGCCGCGAAGCCCTTGGTCAGCAGAATCGGCCGCGGGCTCATGCGCAGCTCCTGCCGACCCGCCAGTGATGCGGTCAGGCCGGACAGAAGAGCAAATGCGACGAGCGGCGGTAGGGGCACGGGCAGCCGAAGATACGCGGCTTCGCTGAGGGGTCAAAGCCCCAGGGACTGTGGATCGCTCCCGGCCGACATCACCTGCGACGCCGTGGTCAACACGTCCGGGTTCACGACGACGTCGAGTTCACGGTTCGAGATCGAGCCGTGGCAGCCGCCGCAGAGCCCGTTGAAGAGCCCTCGGGGGAACGACTGATGAGAGCGCTCGCCCGGGTAGAACTGCATCTGCTCCCGCTGAATGACCTCTCCGCTGAACGGCGCGCCGTCGGCGAACGCGATCGGCGCGCCATCCCAGCCGGTCGCTCCGAGCACGATCGGCAGGCCCCCCGGGTAGTTGAAGTGCGCTGACCCGTCGACGTTGAGGTCGACGTGACCAAGCTCGCGACGGTCGAGGAACATCATGCCGAAGGCGTCAGAGACGGTCATCGCAGAGACCTCTCCGAAGCCCGAGGTGCCCATCGGAGGCGGGTACTCACCGAAGACGTTGATCCCGCCGATGCTCTCATCGAGCGCGCGGCCGGTTCGTGTGTTGGCAAAGAGCAAGGTCGCCAGGATCGGGAAGTCGACGACTTCGACGTCTGCGTCCGTCGCTCCAGGGTCGACGTAGGTGTGCCCGTTCGCCTCATCCGGACGGGAGGTGAAGATCTCACGCTCCGCGCGAGCAAAAATGGGCACCGCCTCGATGTTCGCGCGGCCTGCGACGCCACCGAGGTCGCGGACCGCGCCGCTGTCCACATCGAGCTCGCAGAGCTGGAAATCGTAGCCGCCGCTCGTGACATCGGGTGCGTCGCGGTCACAGCTGACCAGCACACGACCGGTCGGCAGCGGCGCCGGCGAGCGCCATGCGCCGCCGGAGGTCGGGAAGCGCTGCGAGGCGATGTAGTAGTTGTCGTCGGGGGCCCGAGGCGCCGACTGGTCCGGCCCGATCGATCGATTGACGACGACGATCTGCCCGGCGCCGTCGGCCGCGTTCAGGGGGCCCGACACGAAGATGAGGTTCCGGTCGAGCAGCTCCACGATCTCGGTCGCGCTCTGGTAGCCGACCGTGTCTCGCTGCGCGAAGAGTGGGTGGTAGTCCCCGCCGTCGGTGTTCTGGCGTCGCCCCGCGAGCTGGTGGAAGTCCGGCTCGCGCTTCTCCGCCGTCATCAGGAGACGCCCGTCCGTCATCACCGACGGCATGATCTCCTGGTTCAGCAGGAACGTGAGCTGCCGGATGCTGGCCCCCGGCTCGAGGATGTAGAGGTTTGCGTTCGGCTGCATCGCCGCGGGCGTGCGCGTGGGTCCGCCAAACCCGAGAATGGCGGGGTCGAGGTTGCCGCGACTGGAAGCGAAGACGAGGCTGCCGTCGCCGACGAACGCCGGATCGAAGTCGTGCGTGAGGATGCCGTTCTCGGTGGCGGTGGGGGCGGCGACGTCAGGCACCCGTTCGCAAGCGGAGCCGTCGCTGTTCATCCAGTAGAGGCGCAGCGGCTCGCTCGCACTCGATCGCGCTCCAAAAGCCAGTCGGGCCCCATCCCAGCTCAGCGCGGTGCCTCGGATGTCGGCGGTCGAGGCGTCGAGTCCACAGCCCGCGAGCACGCTCGCCTCGGCCCCGAGGCTCAGGTCACCGGTCGTCGCGTCTACGGTGGCCGGCGCGAGCAGGAGGTCTGCGCCGGCACGGTAGGTGTCGAAGTCCCGAGGCTCGCCGACACCGGTCGGCCGCGAGACCCAAAACACACCGCGCACGATCTCGGTGTCCGGGAAGATCTCGCCCGCGGCGATCGCCTCGGCGCGCTCGATCTCGTGCCAGCGCACCATGATGCAGTAGGCAGGCACCTCGTTGAGGTCGCCCGTGTCCGCGTCGAAACCCGCGCAGTCGTCCGGGGTCGCGCCATTGAGCATGCCGTCCGCGCCGAAGTCCTCGAAGAGAGGACCGCCTCGATGGAAGAGCCCCGGGCTTCCAGCGGTCAGTTCCGGCGGATAGAGGTTCTTCGCGATGATTCGGCTCTCGTTGGGATTGGAAGCGTCCAGAGCGAGCAGGAGCCGGGACGTGTCGTAGTTTCGGTAGGTGCCGACGCGCGAGAAGTGCCCCTGGGAGCCGCCCTGGAGCCTCAAGTCGTGGAACATCGGAAGGCTGTGGCAGTTCAGGAACATGCAACCCTTCCTGACCAGCATGGGCTGAACTCGGTTGGCGAAGTAGCGGAGGCCTTCGCTGATGTCGTCCGGAGGCGCGATCGCCTCGGTCTGCGCCACCACCATCTCCGCCCACTGGAAGAGCGTCTGGTAGTCCAGGTCCTCCGCCGACGCGAAGATGTTGCCGCCCTCGTGGTAGACGCCACCGCGGTACGTGCTCAGCGGGCGCCGCAGGAGCCCCGACGTCGACGCCGGCGTGGTCAGGTGCTGGACTGCGATCCAGAAGTTGTAGTCGAGCTCCTCCTCGGTGTCTCCGCAGGACAGGTCGAGGTCGGCGATGTCGGAGCCATGGCAGCTCGACCCGGCGCAGGCGCTCCGGAGCACGGGCATGACGTCATCACGGAAGCCCTGAAAGGCCTCGGGGAAACGCGCGCCGAAACCTGGCGTGTAGAGGGGATGGCTGCCGGCGCCCGGCACACAGTCGCCACGGTTGACCTCCAGGCTCTCGTCCGGGACACCGGTCCGCGTGTGACCGGCCTCGCTCCACTGTTTGAGCTGGGAGTAGCCGCGGGAGCCGGCCTCGATGGTCCGGCCGTTGTTGTGCCGAATGTCCGTCGTGATCTCGACGAAGCGGTTGTCGGGGTCGAACGTCTCGACGGAAACCGTGATCGGGTCGCCCGCCTTGAGCAGGAGCAGGTTGGTCGAGTACGGGCCGTACGGAATGAGCAGGTCGTTCCGGCGTGAGAGCGAGTCGTAGCTCGACATGTCGAGGTTCCCGAGCGCCGTGCCATCGGGGCGAGCGAGGTGACAGCCGCTGCCGGCGGGAGCTCGGGCACACCCGTTGGTCAGGATGGGCGTGATGCGCTCGTCGTAATACGAGAACTCGGGGTCGTCCGCTTGCTGACAGCCGACCACGATGCCGGACGTGAGGACGATAGCGAGGAGCCTGCTCATGGATTCTCCAAGGTCACATTCTAACCAAAAAAGAGGGCGCCCGGGGTCTTCACCCCGAGCGCCCGTTCCCTAGCGGGCCGTAAACGGCCCTTCCCCTGATCCCTCCATCTTCACATCTGCAGCGCAACCTCGATGGCGTCGCGCACGAGTGAGGATTCTTCGAGCGCCTGACGATCGGTCAGCGCGGTACGCGCGCCCCCGATGCGTCCGAGCGACCAAGCGGCTGCCTGACGCACCATCGGGTTGCCGTCGGCCAGCATCGCGATGAGTGCCGGGCTCGCGTCGACCACACGGAAGGTGCCGAGGGCGAGCGCGGCCCGCCGGCGGACCTCCACGCTCTCGTCTGCGAGCAGACCCATGAGCTCGTCATGTGCGCGGAAGAGGTTGATGTAGAGCACCTGTCCGACCGCCGCCTCTCGGACAGTGGCGTCCGAATCGGCGAAGGCGGCGACGATGCCAGCGGAGCCCGCGGGCAGGTTGATGCGACCGAGGCCAGCTACCGCCGCCGCACGGACCCGGGGGTCAGCGTCGGTGTCGATGGCCGCGCGCAGGTACTGCACGCCGTGGGGGTCCATGAACTCACCGAGCGCCTCGGCCGCGCGAGCCCGGCGAACCGGGTCGGCGTCGTTGGCGAGCGCCGTGCGGATGTCCCGGAAGACGGCCGCGAAGCCGAAGGGACGGCGGCGGAGCCACCAGGCGGACATCTCACGCACGACCGCGTCGTCGCTCTCGAGCAGCTGGCGCTCGAGGAGCGGGATGCAGGCGTGGCACTGGACGAGCTCTCCGTACTCGAGGAGCGTCGAGAGGCGCTCGGTCGAGCCGCTCTCGATGGCCTGCATGAGCATGGCCTGGGAGGGTGCCTCGGTGCCGGGGCTCAGCTCACCGCGGGCGCGGTTGTACTGGTTGTCGGCAGACGAGTCGTTCTGGGCAGAAACCGGTGCAGCCAAGAGGAGGACTGCGGCGGCGAAGATGGCCTTGCTGAGATGTTTCATGACGTTCACCTTTTCCTTTCGCAGTTCATTCATGGCGTCGGGAAATCCTCGGCCGAGCCGTAGTCGTAGCCACCCTCGACGTTCCATCGGGAGTAGTACTGAGCGCCCAGGTCGGCCGCCCTGATGAGCATCATGCGGTCTTCACGGCTGACCGTGACGCCCTGATCCTCGGGGTGCATCGGGCGGTCAGCCCAGGCGAGGTCGCCCGAGTCGCTGCCCGACATGTTCATGGTCTCGATGACGAGGGAGCCGCGGGCGTTGCCGGGGATCATCCACTCGGGCGGCACGTCGCCGGTCGCCATGGAGTCGCCCATCATCGCCGACACGTAGAGGAGAGAGACATACGAGGCGGGGTAGTTGACGACCTCGTCCTCGTAGTTGACCTCGAGCAGACGGTTGCTCAGGTCGAGGTAGGGGATCTCGTAGGTGAGCATCTCGCCCTCCATCGTGGTGACTTCCACCGTGTAGAAGCGACCGGCGAAGGGATCCGACGCGCTGCCGTCGTGGCAGGACACGCAGTTCCGGTCGAGCATGTCCTGGACGTTCTCGCGGCTGGCAGAACCGAACCAGGGAAGCTCGACGCGGTCCGAGATGGAGCCGAAGGTGCTCATGTCGGGGCCGAGCTGCTGGGCGAGGGTCGTAGAACCCATGCGCGGCTGGACCGTCTCCGAGCGTGACTCGTGGCAGCCACCGCAGTTGCGCGTCTCGCCGGGCATCGCCTGAATCCAGAGCATCTGGTTCCGAATCGCGAGTCCGAACTCATCGATGGGCTGCAGGTGGTAGGGCAGCAGGCCCGGCACAGCAGCGCGCCAGGAGCCGTCCGCCTGAATCGGGGTCTCGCCGAGGATGGCAGCACCCTCGTGCATCGTGAGGCCGAACTGGCCGACGCCGATCTCACCGGAGAAGCCCTCGATGATGCGCATCTGAGTGGCCTGGCCGAGCGCCTCGCTCAGCGGCGTGCCGTCGAACTGTGCGCCGCGCACGCTCTCGTTGAGCGAGGTCTGCGTGACATCGATGGAGCCGATGATGGCGGGGATGGACGGGTCGGGGTCGCTCACCGTGGGGGTGATGACCGGCGGCTCGTCACGGGGCGTGACGGGCATCGCGTAGACGTCCCACATGTCCGGGTTGTCGTAGACGAGGGTACGGCTGCCGTCCTCGACGTTGAGCATGTACACACCGAAGTTCGGCGCCGTGGCGGCCAACTCGTTGCGCTCGTTGACGTCGCCGTCAGCCCAGCTGACCAGGAAGAGGTCGGGGTTGTCGGTCATGGTCAGCAGCGAACGCGGGCTGCGGTAGCGGCCCACCCCGCTGGCCGGCGAGTCTTCGCCGGTCGGCACGTTGGGGGTCAGGTTGGTGAAGGTGGCGTCCTGCACGTCGACGTAGAGGCGCGAGTCGGTGCTGGTGGCCGAGCGGGCGTCGACCCGCATGACCGCGCCGGACTGGATGGTTCCGCGACGGCTCGTCGCGATGCTGACGAAGACGCCGGGCTCGATCTCGCTCGCCTGGACGACCGAGTTGAAGGTCTTGTTGAACTGACCCGCGACCGCGACCATGTCGGTGCAGTCGGGGTTCATCGCGAAGAACTTCACGTCGTTGACCTGGCCGAGATGCTCCCAGCGCGAGTAGCCGATGCGGCCATCGCTCAGGAGCGTCGGGAGCGCCGTGTGAGAGAGGTTCTGCGCGCAGAGGTGACGGCTCGCGTCGCCAGCGGCGATGTCGATCGTCGCGATCTGCGTCACGACGCGCGAGTGGTTGTACTCGTCGGCGCGGGTGCCCATCACCGTGTACGGCTGGTTCGTCACGAAAGCGACGCGCTCACCGGGAAGGAAGATGGGCGTGACGTCGTGGTAGTCACCGAACGTGAGCTGCCGGATGTCACCGGTGCCGTCGATGTTGGCCACGTAGACGTGGTAGCGGTTGTCGTCCGCGTGGCGCATCGAGAAGACGACCTGTCGAGCGTCGAAGCTCAGGTCGATCCCGTTGATGTCCACCCCGGTGAAGCCTGCCTCGGCGGTCAGGTCGGTCAGGGTTCCGTCGGGTGTCGGGGGCGAAAGAACGAAGAGACCACCACCCGGCACATACCGGAGGTAGTCGATCGTCTGGTTGCTCCCCGACGTGACGTTGTGTGACCCGTCAGCGTTCTCGAACGCTCGGGAGGCAAAAACGATCGCCTCCACGTTGGGCACCACGCTGACGCCTGTGCCGTCATCGCTGCAAGCAGCGAGCGGCAGGGCAATTACGGCGGCCAGCATCGCCGTCATCACCTTTTTCATCGATCGAGTCATTCTTCGCGCCTCCAACACGGTCAGTGTGACCTGGGGATTGTGCAGGGATCGATCCAGCCTCCATCAGCACGTTTTGAGGCAAGTTGGGGGCGTTTGGGGTCGGTTCTTGGGGGTATGCCCCCCCCTTGCCTCGAGATGTTGGGGGTGGTGGCCCCCCACGGACCCGTTCGTGAGGATTTCCGCACTCTTCGCTCCCGATTTGGCACGAGTCACGCTCCGACAGAGCCGTTGACCCCCAAGTCCCACACGCGTGAGTCTCGGCACGCACCGTGCTCCCGTTCGATGCGGTCGGGTAACGATCGATGCCGCTCGGCGCTATGGTGTTTGTCCCCTCGGGAGTTTGAGTAGATGAAACGACGTCTGTGGAAGGCCGGCATCGCGGCCGCGCCGGGTGCCTTGGCAGGGATCACCGTTCTATTGGCCGCAAGTGCAGCGCACGCTGACTTCGCTACCGAGCTGGGCGCCGAAGAAGCGCTGAGCTCGGGCAGCTGGGGTTTGGCGCTCGGAATTATGTTCTTGGGCGGGCTTCTCACCTCACTGACGCCGTGCGTCTACCCGATGATCGCGATCACGGTGAGCATCTTCGGAGCCCGTGAGGCGAAGAGCAAAGCCCACGGCGCGTTCCTCTCGAGCATGTATGTGCTGGGGATCTGCGCGCTCTTCACTCCGCTCGGCATCATCGCCGCGCTCGGCGGGGGTGTGTTCGGGAGCGCGCTGGCCGAGTGGTACGTCGTCGTGCCGATGGCGGTCTTCTTCGTCGTGATGGCCGTGGCGATGTTCGGCGCCTTCGAGCTCGCGCTCCCGCCCTCGATCCAGAACAAGCTGGCCACGATGGGGGGGCTAGGCCCCAGGGGCGCGTTTGTGCTCGGTCTCGTGGGCGGCCTGATCGCCGCTCCCTGCACGGGGCCGGTGCTCAGCGGGCTGCTCGCGTGGATCGCCACGACCCAGAACGCCGCGTTCGGCGCGCTCGCGCTCTTCGTCTATGCGCTCGGCGTCGGGCTGCCCACGTGGCTGGTCGGCACGTTCGCCATCAACCTGCCCAAGTCGGGCCGCTGGATGGAGTGGGTGAAGAGCTTCTTCGGCGTCGTCATGATCGCGGCCGCCATCTGGTTCCTCAAAGACTTCATCGGCTTGCAGGAGCTCGTGTCGCGGACCTGGCTCCACCTCGGCGTGCTGGCCGGGATGCTCATCGCGGGCTTCGCGCTCGGGGCCGTTCACCTGAGCTACCACGGCGCAAAGAAGTCGGTCGCGGCCCGCAAGACGCTCGCCGTCGCTCTCGCCGTCGTCGGCGCGGCCGGCGTGGCGATGTGGCTGAATGCGAGCCCGCCGATCGCGCATGGAGACACCGCACACGAGATCGCCTGGATGACCAGCTACGAAGACGCGCGCGCTCTGGCCGACCGTGAGAACCGGCCGCTGCTGGTGGACTTCGGCGCCTCGTGGTGCGGCGCCTGTCAGGAACTCGACCGCAACACGTTCTCGGACCCGCGCGTCGTAGAGGAGGGCCAGCGCTTCGTGCCCGTGCGCATCGACCTGAGCCCTGGCCAAGACGTCGAAGCCGGCAACGCGCTGCTCGCGCAGTACAACCAGCACGGCCTGCCGCTGGTCGTCATGCACAACTCGGGCGGCGACGAGGGCGATCGGGTCACCGGATACATCGAGCCCGAAGAGATGCTCGAGATCATGAGGGCCATCGACTGAACCGGATAGGCTCTCGACGTGAAACGCTTTGGCTCGGAAGCTGCACAAAGACGTGCAGGTGAGCCACGAGCCCTTCTCGCGGCACAATCCGACACGAGAGCCATGCTGATCAGACCCCTCTTCGCCCTGCTCGTACTCCTCAGCTGCGACCCGATCCTGCCTCCGGGCGACGGGGGGCCGCCCGTGGAACCCAGCCTGACCCTCGGAACCGGAGAGGGGCGCTACAGGAACTTCGAAGACGGTGAGGTCCTCGACATCGTCAGCGGCTGCCAGGGCTCACAGCACATCTGGATCGCCCTTCGAGCCGAGGGCCTGGACGCGCGTGGCACGATCATCGACGTGTCCATTCGCCGCGCGTCGGACGACGTGGTGGTGAGCCAGACCTTTCGGCTCCGACTCAGCCTCCAACCGGTGCCAGGCAACCTGGGCTTGCACGAGGTCTATGGGCTCACGCTCATCATCCCAGAGCCAGAGGAGGCGATCGGCGAGGAGCTCATCGTGAGCGCGATCGTGACCGACCGCGGAGGGACCGAGGTCACCGACGAGCGGACGATCGGAGCCGCCATGGGCGCCGGCGGCTGCGGGTAGCGGCGCCTTCCCAGACGACGCCTCAGGCGGGCACCGACGGCAGGGTCACCTGAAACGTCGAACCGGCGCCGAACTCCGAGCTCACCGAGACCTCGCCGCCGTTTCGCGAGACCGCGCGTTGCACGAGCGCGAGCCCGATGCCGTTGCCGTCGTACTCCTCCCTCGTGTGCAGACGACAGAAGACCGCGAAGACGTCAGAGAGCCGGGTCGATCGGATGCCGATCCCGTTGTCGCGCACCCTGTACACGGACGCGCCGTCGCGCTGCTCACCGGTGATGGTCACGGCGGGTGCGGCCTCGTTGAACTTGATGGCGTTTTCGATGAGGCACTGAAACACCGTCACCACCTGCGCAGGGTCCGCGTGGGCCGCCGGGAGCTCCCCCACCTCGATCGACGCGCCGCTCCGCTCGATCGCTTCTGAGAGCGAAGCGATCGCGTCCCCGCACGCTTGGCCCACGTCGACCGGCTGAGGCGGGTTGCCGCGAGAGTCGATACGCGCGTATTCGGTCAGGTCGTCGAGCATGGTCTGGAGCTGGTCCGCTCCGTCGACGACGTAGTTCAAATAGAGCCGAGACTTGTCGTCCAGGTCGTCGCCGAGATGCTCTACGAGGAGCTCCGAGAAGCCGAGGATCGCGCGCAACGGCGCCCGCAAGTCGTGCGAGACGACGTGGGTCATGTGACTCAGCTCAGCCCGAGCGGTGTCGAGCTGTGGAGCGTCTACACCGGCTGCGGGCCCGGGCGGGTCAGGGGGGGTGGACATGCGCAGAGGCAAAAAACGGCCGACAGGGCCGATGGCTGAGCGGGATACCACGGCCCCCCACTTGATCGAAGTCAACCTCAAGAACGGGTAAAAAAGGCCGTACGGAAGAGGGATGCCTCAGCGTTCGCAAAGCCGTGTGAGTCGTCGGGGGCTCTGGCTCGCGACGTGGGCGTGTGTATGGTGCGCGGCGCCGGCATCTTCGATGGCGCAGTCGTCACCGCCGGCGGTCATTCGCCCCGTCGTCGCAGGGTCGTCCGGGGGCTCCTCGCCCGCGGAGAGCGCCCTCGCCACGTCCCCCGAGGAGGCCACTGCCGCGCCGGAGCTGGCAGGGTTCGTCGACCTCAACGCGTACTACGATTCGCGTGAATCGACCAACGTCACGATCGGCCTGCTGCTCAACCTCCCGCTGCGCCTCCAGTACTTCGCGTTCGTGAACCTCTTCGGCCCGACGCAGGCGAGCCGGGTGGGGGACCAGGAGCTCGTCTTCTCCGAACAGAACCTCCGGTGGAGGCTGCACGAAGAAGCGCCGCTCGACGTGGTGGCCCAATACGTCATTCGCTCCGGTCCGGACAACGATGTGCTTCGGCTCGGTCTGCGGTGGCGATTTTCCGCAACCCCCGTCATCGCGCAGCTCTTCGACCTGCTCCACCTGAGGTACGGCTTCAGCGTGTACGCGTTCGAGACCGACTTTCAGGCTCCCGCGCTCTACGCCTTGCAGATCGAGCACGTCTACAAGCTCCAGGTCCTGCCCGAACACTTCGGCGATCGTGTGTATATCGCAGGCTTCATTGACCACAACATCCGGATCGGAGGCGCGGCCGATGTGCCGGTGAGCCGCGTCGTCACCGAGCATCAACTCGGCATTCGCGTCGTCGCCGGACTGCACATCGTCGCTGAGTTCCGGTTTAATGAGTACATGGCTCAGGATCAGGTCGGCGTGGGGCTCGGCCTTCAGTATCTCGTGCCTTTCAGGTACCAACCCTAGCGGGGCGATGGTGGGGGCAAGCGTGGCACGTGAAGATTCGGGGACCGAACGCAAGAAGCTGCTGCGCGCGGGAACGCTTCATTGGTTCCACTGGGCGGTGGTCGGCGCCTCCATCCTCCTCACGTTTGGGGCTTGGTCGTTCGCGACCTCACAGCTCGAGGAACGCGCCAGCGCGCAGTTCGACCGAGAGGCCGATCAGGTCGTCGAGCTCATCGTGGAGCGCATGCAGAAATATGAGGACGGCCTCTGGGGCGGCGTCGGCGCCATCCAGGCCCAAGGTGGGGAGATCTCACACGACGCCTGGCTGACCTTCGCTCACACGCTGCGCCTGGACGAGAAGTACCCCGGCATCAACGGCATCGGCGTCATCGATCACATCGGTCTCGACGAGGCTCCGGCGTACTTGGCTCGACATCGGCTGACCCGGCCCGACTTCGAGATTCATCCAGCGCACCAGGAACGTGAACTGCTGCCGATCGTCTACATCGAGCCGGTGGAGATGAACCGTGCGGCCGTGGGTCTCGACATCGCGCACGAACGCACGCGGTACGCCGGGGCGCAACGCGCAAGGGACACGGGGTTGGCTCAGGTGACCGGCCCCATCGTGCTGGTTCAGGACGCTCAGCGCACGCCCGGGTTCCTCTTCTACGTGCCCTTCTACCGCGGCGCGCACGACACCGTCGAAGCTCGCCGTCGGAATTTCTTGGGCATGGTCTACGCACCCTTCGTGATGCGCCGGCTGATGGAAGGCACCTTGTCGAGAGAGAACCGCCACGTCGGGGTCCGTATCCAGGACGGGACGGAGGTGCTCTACAACGAGCATCTGGAGAGCGAGCACGACTACGACGCGGACCCCCTCTACACGACAACCGTCGACGCCGAGCTCTACGGGCGCACGTGGACCTTCGAGCTCAGGAGCAACCAGTCGTTCCGCACCGCCACGGTCAACCACCAGCCGCTGACCATCCTCGTGGGCGGGCTGGTGATCGACCTGATGCTGCTCGCCCTCTTCGTGGGGATCTCCCGCGCGAACCGCCGCGCCCTCGCCTATGCCGATGCGGCGAAGGCAGAGCTCGAAGCCCGCAAAGAACAGCTCGAGCGCTCAAACGCCGATCTGGAACAGTTCGCGTATGTGTCTTCGCATGACCTGCAGGAGCCGCTCAGAATGGTGGCGAGTTATTGCGAGCTCATCCGGGACCGACTCGAAGGCAAACTGGACCCCAAGACCGACAAGTTCATCGGCTACGTCGTCGAAGGGGCTCACCGAATGCAGAGCCTGCTCGATGACCTGCTCGAGTACTCCCGCGTGAACGCCGGCCAAGCCAAGCGCGCGTCGGTCGACTGCAACGGGGTCGTGAACGCCGTCGTCCAGGATCTGAAGCTCGCCATCGAGGAGGCGGGCGCGACCGTTCAGGTGGACGACCTCCCGAGGGTCGAGGGCAACGAGCCTCAGCTGCGACAGCTCTTTCAGAACCTCATCGCCAACGCGGTGAAGTTCCGCAGCGAGCGACCGCCGATGATCCGCGTGTACGCAGATGAGAAGCCGCGCGACGGGCGGTGGGCCTTTCACGTGCGCGACAACGGGATTGGCATGTTGCCCGAGCACTCGACCAAGATCTTTCAAATGTTTCAGCGTCTGCACGAGCGCGGCGCCTTCGCCGGGACCGGTGTCGGCCTGACGATCGTGAAGCGGATCGTGGAACGGCATGGTGGCGACATCTCCGTGGAGTCGGCGCCGGGCCAAGGGTCGACCTTCTCCTTCAGCCTGCCGTGCGCGCCCGCGGCCGGCGCCTCCGGACTGGAGCTCGCCGCATGACGGTCGCCGAACCGATCCGGATCCTCCTCGTGGAGGACAACCCTGCCGACGTGGAGTTGACGCTGGAGCGCATGAACCACTCCAAGATGCGCAACGAGGTTCAGGTCGTGACGGACGGCCAGCAGGCCATCGATTGCCTCGAACGCAAGGGACCCTTCGCGGAGGCTGCGCGCCCGGACCTCGTGCTACTCGACCTCAACCTCCCCAAGAAGAACGGGATGGAGGTACTGAAGGCGATGAGAGCGGATCCGTCTCTCAGCACCATCCCGGTGGTCGTGCTCACGTCTTCCGAAGCCGAGACCGACGTGGTCCGCTCGTACGAGCTGCGAGCCAACGCCTACGTCCGCAAGCCAGTCGACCTCGCCGGCTACGCCCGCATCGTCTCCGCCATCGACGGATTCTGGCTCAGCATCGTGAAGTTCCCCGGCCCGACCACGGACGGCGCGCCATGAGCCGCCGACCCGAGATCCTCTTGGTCGAGGACAACCCAGCGGATGTGGATCTGCTCCTCGAGACGTTCGAGATGGTGGAACTCGATGTTAAGGTCAACGTGGCTCGTGACGGGGTCGAGGCGCTCGAGTTCTTGCACCGCAGAGGGAAGTTCAAAGACGCGCCGACCCCCCGGCTCGTGCTCCTCGATCTCAACCTGCCCAAGGTAGATGGCCGCGCGGTGCTCGCTGAGGTCAAGCAGGCTCCGGGCCTCCGGAGGATTCCCGTCATCGTCTTGAGCTCGTCGAGCTCCGAGAAGGACATGAGCGAGAGCTACGACCTCCACGCCAACGCGTACGTCCGAAAGCCTGCCGGGATCCGCGAATACAAAGCGCTGGTCCGCGCCCTCGATGGGTTCTGGTGCAAGCTCGTGAAGCAGCCACGCAGCCCGGCCTGACGCCGGCCCCTGCATGCTGGGCGGCGGCCTCGAGGACGCGGCCTCGACGTCGCACGCGATCACGCTGACCAGTTTCTGGACACCCCGCACGGGCGGATCCGCCCGCAGGGCATGGAAAGTGTGCAATCTGCGTGCAGCACCAACGTTGCGCGTGCCCTCTCTCACACTCGGCACGGTGTGTGCGGAGTGTGATGTCGTGAACCACACGAACACCAAGGTCGGCCTCATTGTCCTCCTCCTGACCGGCTGCATGGCTCAGCTCGGCGACGGCCAGTACCAAGGACACGGGTCGCAGGAGATGCGGGTCTCGCTCGAAGAGCTCGACGAGAGCTGGCGAACCGAGGGGGACTGGCTCGTCTCTCCGGTGCTCGCGGCACCCGACGGCGCGAGTCGGGTCGGCCTCCTGCTCGGCACGATGGAGCCGGCCAACATGCCGACGGTGCAGGCAAGGCCGCTGGCTGGCTCCGTGCCCGCCGGCCCCTGGATCGACGTGACGGAGACCTGGGGCGAGGAGGATCAGTTCGTGGGGGTCGCCGAGCTGGGCACCATGGCCGACGGCGCTCAGCTGAGGATCTCGCGCGCGGACGTCCCGCTGGTCCGCAACTTCCGCTGGAACGCGGTGATTCCCGACGTGGCCGTGGAAGCGGCGCCCGAGGAGCCGTCCGACCTCGGGGCAGCTCGCGAGGAGCTGCGCAGCGAGCTCTCGGGCCTGGGTATCGTCACGCGCGAGTCTTGGGGCGCCCGGAGCACCCGCTGCAGCGACCGGAACAGCTCCAAGACCCGGATGGCGATTCATCACACCGTCAGCGGCTCGAGCAACCCAGCGCGTCAGATGCGGGGCATTCAGAACTACCACATGGATTCTCGGGGCTGGTGTGACGTCGGCTACCACTTCTTGGTCGGCATCGATGGCACGATCTACGAGGGCCGCCCCTTGCACCTTCGGGGGGCGCACGTGGGCGGGCACAACACCGGCAACATCGGCATCTCGTTCATCGGCTGCTTCAACCGGTCCGGCTGCTCCCGGCTCGGGCCGACCACCCCATCCGAGGTCTCGATTCAGGCGGCGGGCCAGCTCGTCGGCCAGCTCTCGCGGATCTACGGGATCACGGTGAACACGACCCGCGTCAAAGGTCACCAGGACCACGCCGGCGCCTCGACCTCCTGCCCCGGCAGCTTCCTCGCCCCACGCCTCGAAGACATCCGCAGCATCGCGCGCGGCAGCAGCGCGGCGCCGACGCCCGCCCCTGCCCCAACGCCGGCCCCTGCCCCGGAGCCCACCCCCGAGCCCACCCCCGGTGGCGCGAGCTGTGGCCACACGTACGGCGGGACGTACGCCGACACGGCTTGTTCGGCGGGTTATCAGTGCTGTGACGGACGCTGGCGTGTTCGCGGCAGCAGCTCGGCCTGCGGCGGATGCCTCTGCGTGGAGGAGTCGGGTCGGTCCGGCTGCTCGTCCAGCGGCTCCACCCCCGCGCCGACGCCTGCTCCTGCGCCGACCCCGACGGCACCGCCCGGAGCTTCCTGTGGTCACACCTACGGCGGCACCTACGCCAACACGGCGTGTTCCGCCGGCTACCAGTGTTGCGACGGCCGCTGGCGCGTTCGTGGCAGCAGCTCGGCGTGCGGAACGTGCTTCTGCACAGAGACGAGCGGCAGCACCGGCTGCGGCACCTGAATCGTTCATCACCGGGCGCGCCCGACGTCCTCTTTGGAGGGCCTCGGGCGCGTTTCGCGTCCGTCCGCGTGATCTGAGGGGCCTTCCGGGCTAGACCCCGGACGCGTGTACGTCCCCTGGTTCAAGCCCGAGCCGCTCGCGGTCCCCCTGCCGGACCTCACCGTGCCGATGATCGGGTCGCTGCCCGACAACATGTACGTGCACCCCTTCGGAGCGCTCGTCGCCATCGCGGTCCTGGTGGGTACCCACATCGCGTCGAACCGGGCGCGCCGCGAGGGTCTCCATCCCCGCGTCTTTGGGGAGATGTCCGCCTACATGCTGATCGGCGGGTTCGTGCTCGGACACGTGCTCGACGCGCTCTTCTATCACTGGGACGTCGTCCAGCAGAACCCGATCTTCGTGCTTCAGCTCTGGAACGGCCTCTCCTCGTTCGGGGGCTTCATCGGTTGCATCCTGGGCGCGGTCGGCTGGCTCAAGTGGCGGGGATACCCGCTGCTCCCCTTCGCCGACGTCGCCGCCTACGCCGTGCCTTTCGGCTGGATCTTTGGGCGACTGGGCTGCTTCGTGGTGCACGACCACCCGGGCGCGATCACAGACTTCCCGCTCGCGGTCGCCAACTACCAGGTGGCAGGCGACCTGCCGCCCTTCCAGGTGCGCCATGACCTGGGCCTCTACGAGGTCCTGTGGTGTCTCGCGGTGATCCCGCTCTTTCACTTCCTGGGACGCAAGAAGCGGCGGCGCGGTTTCTACGCTGCGCTCCTGCCCCTGCTCTACGCGCCCGTGCGCTTCGGGCTCGACTTCTTGCGAGCCACCGACATCCAAAACGGCGACCCTCGCCTCTACCTCGGCCTCACGCCGGGTCACTTCGGGGCCGTGCTGCTCCTCGGCTTGGGCATCCTCGTCGCGCTCTACGTGAGCAAGGCGGGGCGGGCAGAGCTCCCCCGCGAGACGCGGTGGACCGCCGAAGACGAGGGCGTTCCCGATGAACGCGACATCCACTCGCTGCTCGAGAAGCTCGACACGCTCCGCGGCCCGGTTCGGGTGACGCAGGCGGACCTCAGCACCTCGATGGTCGAGCGCTGGCCCGCCGGGGTGTTGATCGTCAACGCGCGAGGCGTGAGCGATTGGACGCCGGAGAAGTGGAGCCTCTTGGGTGAGGAAGTGGGCGGCCTCGGGCCCGCGGCCGTGCACCTCTGGCTGGTCGAGCCCATGGACGAGAGCTGCACGGAGCTCCTGCGCGAAATCATGACGGCCCATCCGGCGATGGAACACGACTACGCGGTGCTCCTCGGAGGCGACGCGGCGCCGACGGCGGAGAGCCTCGAGGTGTCGGTCTGGCTTGAGGAAGCGGACGAGCCGCCGTGGGCGTTTGTGGAACGTGACGACGGCGGCATCGTCTTCGGCATGCTCTCCGAGGCCGACGCAGGATGAAGTCCGGCACTCGGCGCCGTATTCTTCTCATAGGATGGAGCGCGCACGACCTTTGCTCAGCGGTGTCGTGTTGTCGCTCGTCGCACACGCGACCGCCACGCTCTTCCTCTTCTCGCTGCCGCCGCTGCTCGACCTCGACAAGCGCCCGGTCGCACCCAAGCGCCTAGCACTCGACATCGAGGCCCAACCGTCCCCGGTCGGCGAGAGCCAGCGGGAGCGAGGGAGCATGCTTCACGCGTCCGAGGCCGCCCTGCCGGGCGGATCGACCACGCGGCAGAACATCGACGCCCTCGACCCGGGACAGGGGGGTGACCTCACGGGTGCGCTCGTCGGCATGCGGCTGCTGACCCAGGACGATCGAATTCTCCTCTTCGACTCGCCGCTCAACAACGTCGCGGCGGCGCAGCTGCAGCGGATCAGGACAGCACGGGACCGAGCGACGCTGGAACGCAGGCGGGCCACCCCCAACCCCGACGACCAACCCTTCTTGGCCTCGGGTGACGGATCCCACCGGGAGCGGCGCCCGGTCAGCCGCGCCGAGAGCGCCGAGGGAGCGCGCGTGGCTCCGAGCGCCAGCGTGGAAGGCGCGCTCACCGCCCGCGCCGCCGATGGCTCGGAGGGGACCACAGGGGCCGGCGCCGACCGGGGGCAGGCGCCCGCTCGCACCTCCGCCGCCAGCGCGGATCGTCCAGGGACCCAGACGCCGAGTCCCGGGCGAGGCATCCTCGACGGGCGGGGACAACGCCGGACCGAGGCCGCGAGGGTCGCGTTCGGCCGCCCGGCGATGGACCGCGGGCCCGCCGCCACGGAGGCTGAGGCACAGGACGCTCGAGTGCGCGACGACGCCGACGCTGAAGGACTCGCCGGCTCGATGATCCAAAACCTGCTCGACTCGACGTCGCGCACGAGCCCGCGGGAAGGCCCGGGCCGAGGCGGCGTCCGCGAGGGGGGCGCGCCCGGCTCCGGCGGCGGTCGGCGAGAGGGCGGCCGCGCGGCCGCCTACGGGCCTGGGGACGGGCGCTTCTCAGCCCTGGACACCAGCGACTCACGCTACCGCACCTGGGTGCGGGAGAGCCGACGGCGGGTGCACGATGCCTTGCGGTTTCCGCGCGAACGAGCGCTGGCCATGGACCAGGGCACGGCGATCTACATGATTCGAGTCAACCGAGACGGAAGCCTGCGAGGAGCCCCTCGGCTCGTCCGCACCAGCGGCTACGGTGATCTCGACCGGGCGGCGCTTCGGGCCATCCGCGCCGCCACCCCGTTCTCGGCGGTGCCCGCAGACCTCGCCCCGAGCGTCTCACCCATCCCGATCCGGCTGCCCGTCGAGTTCTCGAACCCGATGGTGCGCTGACTCGCACGGCCCCTGGATCAGCTCGAGGCCAAACCAGACCGCAGCCAGGAGGCCCACGATCGGCGTACCCGACTGCAAGACAAAGAACTCGATGTGCTGCGCCACAAACGTCAACGCGGCGACCGCACCCAGCGTGGCGCGGGACCGAGGAGAGTAGCTCTGGGGGCAGAACCAGAGCGCCGCAGCGGGGATCGCGAGGAGGAGCGCGTCGTAGAAGTACGCAAATGGGCTGAGCGCCAAGGTCCCGAGGGCTAGCCAGCCGACGAGGCGGAGGGTGGGCAGCCTGACGCGTCGAACGGCGTAGATGCGGATCGAAAGGACAGCCGCCGCGAGACCCCAGAGCACGAGGGCCACACCGCGCGAGGTCGAACCGCGAAGGGAAGCCAACAAAGTATGCTGCTTCCAGAGGGTCAGCTCGGCGGTACTCACGTCACCCAAGGTGCGGGCGATCGCTGCGATCCACTCGGACCAGTGACCCACGAGTCCCGAGAGGATCAGGAGCAGCGCCACAGACGTGGTGATGCCTCCGAGAACACGGTACCGGCGTGTCAGCAGGGCATAGATGATCGGCGCCACGACGTACGGCGGCTTCAGCGCACACAACCCGAGCAGGAGGCCGGCCGAGAACGCCCGCTTCCGCTCGATGCCCCAGAACGCGACCAACCACGCGCCGAGCAAGAGACCGCTGGGCTGGCCCAACACGAGGCCGATGGTCCATGGCGCGCATGCCAGCAGCCCGAGGAGCACGACGTCCTGCGCACCGACCAGGCCTCGCAGCCGCCGCATCGCGAACACCGCAGCGCCGAGGCCGAGCAGGTGCCCGGCGACCATGCATGCGAAGTACGCCGCGTCGCCAAGCCCGCCGAGGGGGGCGAGCGCCGACGCAACGTAGGGTGGGTGCAGGAAGGGGAAGCCACCAGGGCGTGCGTCATAGAGGCCAGCGAGGTCGCCCTCGAGCACGCGACGGCCGGCATCCCGAAAGGCCCACCAGTCACGTCGCGCGAACTCCGGTGTCCCGTAGGACGCCGCCACCGAGACCCCGACGACGCCGTGCATCACGACCGCCAGCGTCAGCAGCCCCGCACGGGTGATGTCGAGAGGCCAGTCGCGCTCCTCGCGTTGCATCTTGGGTCGCTAGAGGTGAGCCCAGGCTACCGAGGCGCGCAGACGAACCGGTCCGTGCCCCCCAGCGTGGGCCGGAAATCACACGTGTATCCCTCTGCATCACGACAAGGGTTACTGACACAGCTCAGAGCGCAGAGGTTCAGCGAGCCCTCGGTCACACAGTAGGTCCCGCTCTCGCAGTCCGCGTTGGTGGTGCAGTTGGCGCGCGCGCAGTAGCCGCCGGCCCAGCCGACGCACGAGCGCTGACCGCCGCAGTCGGCGAACGTCGTGCAGGCGTCTCCGTTCATGCCGCTGCCGCGTCGCGCACAGAAGCGCCCCTCGGCGAACCACTTGCAGGCCTCGGTGCTTCGGCAGTCGGAGTTGAGCGTGCACTCCGCACCGCACCGCGAACCCGCGGGGATCGGCCCGCCGCTCGGACACCCGTGCATCGGGGGACAATCGGAAACGGAGGTGCACGTGTCCGCCCGACACATGCCCATGTCGCAGACCGTCTCGCTCGGACACTCGATCGTGCCGGCGCACATCGACCCGATCGAGCGGGTGATCTCGCCGGCGTACTCGACCGCCCCGGGCAGGCGGAAACCGTAGATCCGGAGGGTGTAGGTGCCGCCACCGGCGACGTCGGCCATCAGCATCTCGTCGTCGGTCGTGCTCGTACCCGACGCGATCTGCATGCCCATGGGGTCGTGTAGGGCGATGTCGACGTCACCTTCGGCGTGGGAGAAGAGCAGGAGCGCTTCGATGGTGCCTGCGCCGCTCATCGGGATCTCGATCCAGTCGTCGTCACCCGGACAGAGCCGCCCGTCGGCGGACCCAACGTCGGAGGCGAACGTGACCGTGCGCGCGGACGTCCGTTCGTCGTCGTCTTCCGAGCTGTCGTCGATGCAACAGCCACCGGGGTCCGGCACGGTCTCGGCCCGGAAGGCGTACCCGTTCTGGTTGGACTCGAAGCCGAAGACCCGCGCGGTCATCGTCGTTGATGCGCCGCCGTTGCAGAACGAGATCTGCTCCATGTCGCGGATGCTCGCGCTCGTGCCGATGATCGTGCCGTCCGCCGCGCGCAGCTCGAGATCGAGGTCGCCCTCGGAGTGCAGGAAGCCGTCGAGCGTGACGGTCACCTCCTCGCCCATGCCCACGTTGAACGAGAAGTAGTCGTCGTCCATCGCGCAGATCTGACCGTCGGTGATCGGCGCCGAGTAGGCCGTCGCCGTTCCCGACGTG
>Ga0114933_10002029_pt1 | contig 21629 bp, 28 predicted proteins | sample 4SBtaG_FD_89691 | JGI IMG/M metagenome (GOLD analysis project Ga0114933, IMG submission 89691) | Deep subsurface microbial communities from Kolumbo volcano to uncover new lineages of life (NeLLi) - 4SBTROV12_W25 metaG | ecosystem: Environmental > Aquatic > Marine > Volcanic | place: Kolumbo... | reverse complement strand
TTAAAAAATAATTGGAAAAAAATTCTCAAAAAGGCTGGTAAAGGAAACCCATTATTAAAAAGAGTCGTTGAAAGCATTGGAAATATTTTAGATTCAAGTCAAGAGAAAGAAGTTAGAAAATTTTTCAAAGATAACCCAGTACATGGAACAGAAATGACACTAGAACAAATGCTTGAACGAGTTAGAATACACTCAAATTTTCTTAAATCATTGAAAAAAGAATTTACATAGATGTCACAAATAACAAAAAAAACAAACGTGTTGATTATAGTAGTTGTTTTAGGAATACTAGCAATTGTTATAGGAAATATTTCTGATTGGAGTGATATATCATATTTAGACAGTACAGTGATTTTAGAGCATGTTGAATTAGAAGCAGTTTTTCTAAAAAATGATAATGTAATAAAAATATCATTCCAGGATAATACTAACAATAGTAAATCTGTAATACTAGAAATCTTAGGTATGGATGAGACATATCATAAAGAATATAGATTTAACAATGATTCACGTTTTGTAGAAAAAATTCCCCTGAAAGAAATTCCAAAATATGGATGGAAGACAATTCCCGTGACACTAGAAATTCAACATTCAGAATTTGGCAGCATTGGTTTAAAAACTGAAATTCATGAACCTGGTCAATCTAAACCCAGAATCATAGTTGAGCAAAAGTAGTTATTTTTCCATACTAATTTTTAGATTTCTCAGTGATATGGTATAGAAATTTGACAATACTTCAACAAAATCTGTAAATTCCTTTTTTGTCATTAATTCACTTGAAAAAAATGATTCCCATTCTAAATCTATTGAATTATTTTTTCTTTCAATAATAGAGATTGTTGCATGATAACCTCGTAATGGAAGTCCAGAAACTGCAATATATGAAAAATATTTTTTTGGTTTCCATCCTACAATAATTTCTTCAACATTTGTTCCATCTACAAATGATATATTTCTAGATGCACCAACACCTCTATTTTTGGTTGATGAGTGTTTACAAGTTTTAATTTTATCAAGCCAATCTAATTCTGTAATTTTACTTATAAAATCCCAGGCTTTTTCTGGTCCAACCTTGATTCTAATAGATTTTTTTATTGTATCAGAATGATATACCTTTTCCATGAGGGAAATATAATTGCCTTATTATTATATTTGTTAGAGTTATTTTTAAAACATTTAATGATGTAAAAAATAAATTATAATTATGGTTTTTGGATGGGGTAAGAAAAAAGATACATTTCAGGATAATGTGGTCATATCATCAGAACCACATAATTTAGAAATATCTACATCAGACATTCCAAAAATTCTAAAAGATATTAATTCTTTAAGAGAAAAAACATTAATTGCTGAAATAAAATCTTTTAGAAATAAGATTGATTCAGATAGGGAAAATTTACTTTCTATTGCCAGTCAACTAAAAAATGATAATTTAAAGACTGATGATTTGGATAATCACATAAAAATTATTCTAAATAGAGCTATATCAGACGTAAGTTCAACAATACAAAAAGAATTTCAGACATCGTTTGCTGAAATAAATTCAATCAATGATGTATTAGAATTTGAAAAACTATCTAGTAAGGCAATCAAAAAGGTTGTTGATGTATTACGTAAGCATAAAACAGGAATTGCCCTTTTTGCAAAAAAATATGCAAGAAAATTCAAAGATAGTTTAGAAATTCTTGACAGTTATCTTCAAGAAATAAAAAATCTAACTTCTAATTACAAACAAAACCAAGAATTTTTATCAATAATTAATGAAAATCTCGAGAAAATTACTACCACAAAAAATACTATTGCAGATCAGGAGAAGCACATAAACGACTTAAGTATACGACTAGAAAAAGAATTATCTAAAAAAGATGAACTATCAAAAAAAGAATCTGAAATTATATCCTCATCGTCATACAAATCATATATTGAAACTAAATCAAAATTAGATCAGTTGCAAGAAGAAGAAAAAAGATTACGATATAGTTTAGATGAACATTTTGTAAAAATTTCAAGACCTTTAAACAAATATGTACATATTTCATCACTTGAAAAACCATTAAAAATTTTAAATGAGAAAATGATTGATTCTTCATATAATGTTCTTTCTGAAGAAAATAGTTCTGATATTGTGACAATCTTAAATTCTGTAGAATCTGCAATAATTTCTGGTGCAGTATCTGTAAAAGATAAAGAAAAATCTATAGAGCAATTATCTACGTTAAAATCAATATTGCCTAACTTAATTCAGGAAAAAACTAATTTCTATAAGAAAAAATCAAATCTCTCAGATGATCTTGAAAAATTTGATTATCAAGAACTTACTACATGTAAAACTGGATTAAAAAGATCTGAGGATGAGATACATGATATTGATTCTAAACAAACTATGCTACAAAAACAAATTGAAGAGAATACTAGGTTGATTTCTAATACTTTCTCTAAACTTGAAATTAATTTAAAAAGTGCATCATCAATTTCTTATAAAATAATTTCTGATTAATATGCTATTCAAACAAAAAAAATCTGAACGTAAAGTAGTTATAAAATCTGATGTCAAAGATGGAATAATTTCATACTGTAAAATGACCCATCCTGACGAAATGGTTTTGATTTTAAAAGGCAAATCAAAAAATTCAGTGATGAATATTGATGGATTAGTTATACCACCGTTTTCTCACACTGGTTCTACGTTTGCAGGATTTCCTTCATCGTTTCTTCCATTAGATCTGACTTATATCGGAATGGTTCATTCTCATCCTACTGGTTCAGAAGAACCATCAATTGAAGATCTCAATGATTTTTTTGGGTTAGTTTCAATAATTATTAAATCCCCATATAATGAAGATGACATGTTTGCATGGGACAGCAGTGGTAACTCAATTCCTTTGAGTTTTTCTGATTGAAGATAAATTTAAAGAACATTTTTGAAAAAGCCTTATATTCTTTTTAGTCCAATTTTAGTTACTTGATCAATTATAAATCATATTTAATATTCTTATTTGCTTCATTAGCTGTAAGTATAGGACTTCAAATGGTATTACCATTTCCATATGGTCTTGGTGCCGCTTTAGCATTATTTATTGCATTTCCATTAATTCTAAGACGTAGAATGATGAATAAAATGCGCGGTGGGTATGGCTCAGGTTCTGGCTCAGGTTCTGGTTCTGGTTTTGGCGGTGGATTGTTTGGTCAAAATTCTGACAGTTCATCTAAAATTAAATATGAATGTCTTGTATGTCATAAAGTCTATAATGCAAGGGAATGTCCACGTTGTGGTTCTTCAATGAAACGTGCAATGTTTTAATATATTAAAATGTCCGAAACAGAACTTGCATTAGATACAATTCGTAAGAGAGTCATATATCAAAATACAATAGATACGTGGATTGCTGCATGTTATGAAAAAAATATAGATTGGGATAAAATTGAAGATTATCAAAAATTTGTTTCTTATCTTTTGCAAAAAAGTATAAAGATGAAAAAATTTCCATTATGCATAAAAGAATCAGGTGGAATGTATGAAAGAGGCAAAGATAAAACAAAGTTTGCTGAAGACTTGTCACAATTAACAGAAGAAAGTGCTGCAGCTTATACCATCAAACTTTCTGATGATGTAATAAACACTATAAGAGATTTTAGTTTTTAGTCATCTTTTTAGTTTTGGATTTACAATTGTATCAAGTGCATTACCTATGAAAACAAATGCAAGTCCAGTTATTGCTATTAATAATCCAGGCGGCATAATCCACCACCAAAAACCCTGTGCAGCTGCACCATATGTATTTGCATCATGAAGAATTTGCCCCCATGTTGGAAATGACGGATCACCTAAACCAAGAAAACTTAATCCTGCTTCTGTAGTAATTGCGGCTGGAACAGATATTGCAATACTAGCAAAAACATATGGAAGCATTTGAGGTATTATATGCTTGAAGATTATTTTAGAATCTTTTTGACCCATTATTTTGGCTGCCTCCACATATTGCCTTGTTTTGATTTGTAGTGACATACTTCTAGAAACTTTGGCAATTCCAACCCAACTAAAAATCATCAAAAATCCTATCATAAGGAAAATGCTATTACTTATTGTCACGGCTAGAATTATTAAAAAAGGCAGTGCAGGTAAAGCATAAAGCACATCATTAAATCGCATCATGGCTTCATCAGTTTTTTTACCCTTGTATCCAGAATAAACTCCATAAATTAATCCAACAATAACTGAACCAATTGAAACAGACACACCAATAAATAAAGCAAGAGGAGTTCCCCACAATAACCCAACTGCTAGATCTCTTCGTAATTCATCAGTACCCATAACGCCAAAAGCTTTTCCACCAATAATTAATTGAGACTCAAGAAATGTATTTTGAGTTTCTAAACTATACACATTCACCACAAAAACATAGTCACCATTAAGAACACTTCTTTCTGTTTTTTTAGAGAAAATTATATCTGATAAATTCAAATCATTTATTTTAAATTCATAATTATCAGATTGAAGTTCAATATTCTTTCTTAGTAAATTATCCGCTGAAAAAATTCTTTGCTTGTATTCTATCAAATCATTTGAGTGTGGTAGTGATGAACTCAATAATTTTACTGACATTCCATCGGGTCTTATAACAATCATTTCAAGTAATGGTGAATCAGAATATTCTAATGTAAAATCATACATAAAATCACTAGGAAAATCATCAAATTCATAATTGAATCTAAATTGTTGTGATGTCAAAAAAATATTATTATGTTCAGCGGTAATATTTTCTGATTCAAAAATTTTATGTTCAGGAATCTTTTCTAAAATAAATAAATTAATCCAGCTTGGAACTGATGTTTTTGGATAGGTAATCCATTTTTCAGGATTATTCCAATCTTGAAATGTTGATGAAGGTGTTGATACTACAGCAAAAACTGAAATTGTAATTAAAACTAATAAAATTAGAATTCCTGTAATTCCTATTTTACTCTTAAGAAATTCATTTTTAATATCGTTTGATGTTTTTACACTCAATTACCTCTCCTCATTCTAGGATCAAAATATCCATACAGTAAATCTGCAACAAAAATACTGATCAAAAATAAAACTGTTAGAATGTATGTTGAACCAATTATTACAGGAAGATCCATGACACCAATTGCATCAAAATATAGTCGTCCCATACCAGGCCAATCAAAAACTGCCTCAGTAATTATTGCACCGCCTAATGACCCAGACAAACTTAGAGCTAATATTGTTATGATAGGTGGTGCAGCATTCTTTAATGCATGTTTGTATATTATTTTCTTTTTATTGATACCCATAATTTTTTTTGCAGTTATGTAATCTTCCTGCAAAACATTTACCATGAAATTTCTCACTAGATATGCCCATGATCCAAATCCAATAAGTGATATTGTGATTAATGGAAGTGCCATATGATATAGTAATGAGAATATGTAACCAGGTTCACTAGAATCAATTGTTGGTGTGGCTCTTGCAGGAAAAATCTGATAAACAAATGCAAACAAAAAGATCATCAACATTCCTATCCACCATACTGGAAAACTACTACTAACTATAGCAAATGTGGATGTAATTCTATCAGTTTTTGAACCAATTTTATTACTTGATGCAGCACCAAGAAATATTCCAATAATTGAAATTATTATAGTTGCAGATGTGAATAATAAAATAGTTCTTGGAATTTTTTCTAATAATATATCTCCAACATTTGATGAACCAGAATCACTTGTCAAAAATGCGGCATTTCCAAAATCTAAAATTATAATTTTATACATTGTTAACCCAATTCGTTGTGGAGAATACCAAGGGCTATCCAACCCCAGTGTTTTAATCCGTTCATCAATTTTTTGCTCAATAAAAGCTTCAAATTCGTCTGGATTTGAAAAACTATCTGCAATGGATGGATTTTCAATAATTTCAGCTCTCACTTGAAACATTACACCTTGTTTTAGAATTGTATCCATATTGGAACCAACCAGTAAAATTGTTAAAAGCAGTGTAATCATCAATACACTGAACATTGTAATTGCTCTTGTGGCTAGGTATCTTTTCAGACTCATTACTCTAAAAATTACAATTTGCTTTATAACTTATTTTCATTCCTAGTAAATAACTTAAAAAGTAGATATTTGATCCGATCGTAATGCAAGAATTCGTAAATCCACACTCACTAAGAAATGGAATTTTTGACCTTTTGTCTTCAATTAATATTGCAACAGATGAGAATGTGAAATTATTAGATTATACTAGTGAGTTATTCAATAAAAATGGGTTATCTAGCGATTATTATGGTTATCATAATATTGATCATGAATTAGAAGTAACATACGTAGCATTATTATCTGCAATTAATTTACTTAATGAAAATAAAATTTCTCAACTTGACGTACAGTATTTATTCGCATCTGCACTATTACATGATTTTGATCCTAGTAAATCTGCTGATAAACCTCATGAGAAAAATGTAATTCAATTTATTACAAAAGATAAAACAATTCAAAGTCTTTTGACCAACGCACAACTTGATCCTATAATTATTTGTGCATTGATTGCAAGAACAGTTTATCCCTGGATTGGTGAAACAAAAATTAAAACTGAGAAACAAATGAATGATTATTTCAATTCATCGGCAATTACAAAAAACAAACCTGAATTACAAAATAATTTCAAAATGCTTGGGCATTTTCTTTCAGTAGCTGATCGAGTAGGTGGTTATTCTCTAGGCGATTTTACAAAATCTATGGAGATGGCAAAAATGAATGCACATGCAGCAGGATGGCATCCTGCATTAATTGTTAGAAGATCAGTATCATTCTTTGAAGATATGCTAAATAATGAAGCAGAAATGTGTGAATTACTTCTAAATGGTCTTCCTAAACATATGCGAAAAAACTTTCTTGATAATATCATTAGTTTTATGAAATTACGTGAAGAAGAAATCCAAATCTATAACAAATTTACTTATGAAGGTCTAAATTTGGTTCCATGTATTGAAAAAAGCTCTAATGAAGATTTGATTGATTCATTATTAGATATTTACAGAGAATTACCACGTCCACTTCAATTTACAAGAGAAGATTTTGTTGAATCAGTTCATGATGAACAAACAATTCTAAATACACTAAGAATTGGAAATTCAAAAGGTCGAATCATTGGATTTGCAAAAGGTGGACCATTAGAATCTTATAATTTTCAATCTCAAATTAATGATAAAAACTATGGTAAATCTAATACCATATTTTTAGAACCAATTGCAATAAAAAATGGCTATTGGGGATTTAATGGCGGTAGAGAGATTAGACAACTATTCATGATGCAGGTTCATTCAAAAGGTTACAAATACATGACTAGTTTTGCAATGCGAGGAGTAATAGAACATAGAATAAAAAATGACAAAAATGTTGAATTCGTGAAGAAGTTTAATCCTGAGAAATGGGACTATTACAGAGTTACATCTTAGATGAAATTATCTATAAGTTAATTGTAAATAACATATGAATTCAACTGATGAACTGACTAAAACTGGAAAAAAATATCTTGAAGAGGGAAAATTTCAAGATGCTTTATCATGCTTTGAACAGTCATTAGTCATTGAACCAGATAATCCAAATTTATGGAATTTAAAAGGTGTTGTATTACGTAGTTTAGGTAGATATGATGAAGCCTCAGAATGTTATAACAAATCACTAGAAATAGATCCTCGTGATAAAGATTCTTCATAAAAACGTATGAAAATTACTAATGCATATAATTTAGTGATATTCATCTAAAATGTTGAAAAAATTTTTGAGAGACATGTTAGAAAATGCGTCTGAGCTATGTGACATCCAAGAATTTTCAGAAGCAATAATATTGTATGATAAAATTTTAGATATCGATCCAAAAAATATTGGTGCATTAATTGATAAAGCTGTAACACTTCAAAGAATTGGAAAAAATAAAGAGTCATTGAAATTATTTGATATTGCACTTAGATTTGATCCAAAAAATATTGATGCATTAATTGGAAAAGGCTCAGTGTTACACGGTTTAAAAAAATTTGATGATGCAATAATCTTGTATGATACTGCAGTTAAAATCAACAAGAAATTCGCATTAGCATATGCATACAAAGGATTGTCATTGGGAGAAAAAGGAAAAATTGAAGATGCATTAAAATATTTCAAAAAAGCTCTTTCTATTGATAAAGATCTAGAGTTAGCTAGTATTAGTAAAGAAACTGCTCTTAAATTATTAGATTCTAAAAAAATTAAAAAATAGTCACATCACCAGGTGCAGGTTCTCTTTTTTGCCCATCTTCATGAAATTCAAAAAAATCACTATGTTCCTCTTTCTGGTGTTTTTGCAGTTCTTCTATATTATCAAACATATTATGACACAAAAAGCACTTTGGTTTATCTTCATCAACTAAAGGAAGTACCATGAAAATAGTAAATTGTCATGTTTTATATTTTGATCAAAAACATAGTTTTCATGTTAGAAAGTCTAATTGGAGGTTCTACTGCGATTGATCGTGCCATGGCTGGCGAAGAATTGACTTTTGACGATGGTATGGAATTAATGAATTACGATAATATGCACATACTTGGAGTAGCGGCTGAACTTACTAGGCAAAAGTTGGTTGGAGATAATGTCACTTTCACATCATCATATTACATGAATTACACAAACGTCTGTGCTGCAAGTTGTCAAATGTGTGCATTTTATAGAAAAGGCGATGAAGATGATGCATATACACTAACACCAGAACAAATTGAACAGCGTGTGTCAGCTGCAGAAAAGCTTGGTGCAACTGAAGTACATATTGTAGGTGGGTTTCATCCTGATTTACCTCTTGATTATTATGAACAAATGATGAGAGCTATTAAAGAAAAACATCATGACTTAACAATCAAAGCATTTACTGCAGCAGAAATTTTTTATCTTTCAAAACTTACAAAAAATTCCATTAAAGAAATTCTTAGCAGGCTAAAAGATGCAGGTTTAGATTCCATGCCGGGTGGAGGTGCAGAATTATTTCATCCTGATATAAGGGGTAAAATTGTAAGAGGTAAGTGTACTGGTCAAGAATGGCTTGATACAATTGAACAAGCACATAATCTTGGAATAAAAAGTAACGCAACTATGTTGTATGGACACATTGAAAAACCTGAACATGTTGTTGATCATTTGATTAAAATTCGTGAGTTACAAAAACGAACAAATGGATTTCTGACATTTATACCATTGAAATTTAGTCTTGACAACACTGAATTAGAAAATGAACATCAAGTTAAACAAGAATGCTCATCTGTTTATGATCTAAAAATTGTTGCACTTTCACGTCTTATGCTTGCTGGGGCTTTGAATAATATTTCAGTTTATTGGGTTGCATATGGAAAAAAATTAGCACAGGTTGCATTATGTAATGGTGGAAATGATCTTGTCGGCACTGCATTTTCTGAGGAAATTTATCGTGCTGCTGGTAAACCAACAAATTCATCATTGCTTGAACTAGCTAACACAGTTAAAGAAATCAAAAGAGTGCCTATTCAAAGAAATACGTTTTTTGAACATATACAGAATTTTAAGTAGCAGGTTTTTTCTCTGTTTTCTTGGCTCCACCTTTTTTCTTTCTCCTTGCACCAAAACTGATTAGAACAAGTAGAAATCCAACACCGATTAAAATTCCAGAAAGTGTCTTAAAGTCAGTATTTTGTTGCTCTGCCATCAGGAATTCCAGTTGTTCCTCTGGAGTCATTCCACCCTGACCTATTGGTGTAGCCTCGCCAAGAATAGCTGATAATGCAATACCCACAGCAATCATTACTAATCCACCAGTTAGAATTTTCTTATCAACGAGCATTTACAATAATTAGTTATTTGCATAATTTAAGAAAAGCGAAGTCTCTATAACAAAATGCACATTTAAAAATCAAAAAATATCAGAAATTATATGTCAGAATTACCATATTTTTCAAGCAGGGCATTTTTGGCACCAATGGCAGGTGTGAGTGACCCGGCATTGCGATTAATCTGTAAAAATATGGGTGCTGGTCTTGTTGTCACGGAATTAACCAGTATTCATGCAATTATTGCAAAAGAACAGCAATTGAAGGATCAGATGAAAAACATCACAGAATTTTTGGAATTTTCTGAAAAAGAGCGTCCATTGTCAGTACAATTGTTTGGGTCTGATCTTGTTGCACTGGAAAAGGCATCAAAAATTGTAGCACCATTTTTTGACATAATTGATTACAATATGGGCTGTCCTGCACCACACATTACAAAACAAATGGCAGGTGGTGCACTTTTGCAAAATTCTGATTTAACGCGTCAAATTTTTAGAACAATGGTAAATTCAACAACTAGACCTGTATCATTGAAAATGCGTATAGGCGTTTCTGATTCTAACAAATTACTGTTCAAGGAAATTGCAAAAATTGCTGAACAGGAGGGAATTAAAATGATAACACTGCATCCTAGAACTGTTTCACAGGGATATTCTGGTCATTCTGACTGGAGTATGATAAAGAAATTAAAAGAAATAGTTGAAATTCCAGTTGTTGGAAATGGTGATATTACAACACCTGAAATTGCCAAAAGCATGATTGAGCAAACTGGATGTGACTATGTTATGATAGGTAGAGGTGCTATGGGTAATCCATTTATTTTTGAGCAGATTAACGATTACCTAAAATACGGTGTCTACAAAAATTATAACTTCTCTGATAGACTGGAAGCATTCTTGGATTATGTTAGTGAGACATCAAAATATAAAATAAAATTTGTAAACATAAAGGAACAGGCAATTCGATTTACAAAAGGGACTGTTGGTGGTAGTGTATTGCGAAAACGACTTACAACAACTAAAGACATAGATGAATTGAAAAAAATACTAATACAAACAGTTTCAGTCTAGCAGTTCTGAAATTTTAATTTCAAATTCAGGCACCAGATCTTTTTCACGAGCCATTTCAAACATTTTTCGAATTGCTTTTTCTCCACTGGCTCCCATGTTTACTGTGACAGGATTTACGTACATTTTGACAAATTTTTCTATTAGTTCTTCCGATTTTCCTCTACTATACTGCATTGCATATTCCAATGCATCTTTGTCGTGTTCAAGTCCAAATTCAATTGAATTTTTCAAATATGTATCAAATTTTTTGATGGTATCATTGCCAAATTTATTGCTCATTACATTAATTCCCAATGGAACAGGCAGACCATTAGTTTCTTTATCCCACCATTCACCAACATCAAGTATTTTCATAATTCCTTCCTGTTCAAATGATAACTGAGTTTCATGAATAACTAAACCCACATCAACCTGACCTGTCTTAACTGCATTTGGTATATCACTGAAATTCATCTCTACATAATCAAATTTTCCAATCATTAATTGTAATAGCAAAAATGCAGATGTCATTTTTCCTGGAATTGCAATTTTGGATTTTTTTATTTCGTCTATTGTCATTTGCTTTGTTGCAGTGACAATTGGTCCATATCCTATTCCAAAACTTCCACCACTGCGTAATATTGTATAATCAGGAATGTATGCACATGCATGAACTGAAACTGCCGTGACATCAAGTTCAGGATTTTTTGCTCTAGAATTAAGGTCCTCAATATCACCTATTACATGTTTTACAGTAAAATCATTCGATTGGATTTTACCAGTAAGCATTGCATAGAACATGAACGCATCGTCTGAATCAGGGGTGTGCCCAACAGAAATTTCCACAATTTACTATCGGAATTTGGTAATAAAAAACATTAGAATTAGCAATAAAGGCGGCTCTTGACAAAAAGCTTTTTCAAACTGTTATTCCTTGTAAAGTTATGATATGTGCAAGTTGTGAAAACCACAAACATTTTGAGTGTATAGACTGTCAAAATAATCACACAACTGAATTATGTGATTGCGATTGTCATCAAACTGAGCATCAGCATAATGACTGATGCTATCTACAAAATATACATATTACTTAATTTAAAACTGAGTTTGTATGAATATAGATTCTCATTCTGATGAGCAGATAAAAAAAATACTTGGAATGAAAAAAATTGCTGTCATTGGAATGTCAAGACATGAAAAAAAGGCTGCACACTTTGTTCCTAAATATTTAGATGATAATGGATATGATGTAACTCCTGTTAATCCAACAACTGATGAAATTCTTCAAAAAAAATGCTATAAAGTAATTACTGATGTTCCACATGATGTAGATATTGTTGATGTGTTCAGACCATCTGAACAAGTATTATCTATAGTAGAGGAGGCAATCAAGAAAAAACCTAAAGTGATATGGCTGCAAGAAGGAATTCATAATATTGAAGCAGAGAAGTTAGCAACTGATGCGGGAATTGATGTTGTTTTTAATAGATGCATGTTAGCTGAACATCAGCGATTGATGTGAAATGACTTCATTCAAACAATTTTTTGAAGAATTGCTTGTGCTTGTAGAAAAATATGAAAAACAAAATTTAATGCTAAAACTTGAAAATGAATCAGATTATGATTTTGTAAAAATTTTTGGTGAGAACATTAATTCTATATTAAAAGCTAAAACTGGACTCAACGATGTTGCAGAATTATCTTATACTACTGCAGAACATCATCCGTATTGGGCATTCCTCTATAATTGCTCTGAAATATCAAAAATCATCTTAGAAAAATGGGATGATAAGATTTCATCTGACGAAATTGATGAAATCAAATGGCACATTAAAGAAATTGAAAATAGTTGTAAAAAATTAGAAGACACATCTGAATAATTTTTAATTGATTTCAAGTCAGAGATAAATAACATACCAATAAAATTTAATCATGGCAATCAAGATTGGAATAATAGGAAAAACAAACACAGGGAAAACAACTTTTTTTAACTCTGCAACACTATCGTCTTCTGAAATTTCAACTTATCCATTTACAACTAAAACTCCTGAATCATCCATTGCAAATGCAATCACCCTATGTGTTCATATGGAATTTAATGTTCAAGACGAACCAAATAATTCCAAATGTACCGATGGCTGGAGATATGTTCCAGTTGAATTAATTGATTTACCTGGATTGATTAAGGATGCATGGAAAGGAAAGGGTTTAGGTAATCAGTTTCTTTCTATAGCAGCACAGTCTGATGCACTGCTTCATGTTGTTGATTGTTCTGGTAGTATTGATGCATCTGGAAAAATATCTGAGGTAGGTGCAGGTGATCCAGTTTCTGACTTTGCAGATATAGAAGAAGAGCTAATTATGTGGTATCAAAAAATTATTGAAGGAAACAGAGATAAAGTTTCAAAAAACATAAAATCTGGAACTGAGATAGTTGATGCATTTACTGAACTCTATATGGGTATTGGCGTCAAGAAAAATCATGTTATAGATGCATTAAAAATTTGTGAATTACAAGAAAAGTCATTTGATGACTATGATTCTCAAGATACAAAACAATTTGCAAAGATACTAAGAAAAATTTCCAAGCCAACACTAATTGTTGCAAATAAAATTGATGTTCCTGGTGCTGACAAAAATTTTAATCGACTTCGTGAACGGTATAATGAAATAATTACGGTTCCAGCAAGTGCTGATAGCGAATTGACATTAAGACGTGCAGAACAACAACATTTAATCAAGTATTCACCTGGTTCTGAACAATTTGAAATCATAAATCCTGAAGAATTAAATGAAAAGCAAAAAAATGCATTAGATTTTATCAAGAAAGATATCATGGGTGAATATATGAGAACTGGTGTTCAATTTGCAATAAATGTCACCGTCTTTAAATTATTAAAAATGAATTCTATATATCCAGTAGCTGACGAAGAGAAACTTTCTGATAAAAAGGGTCGTATTCTCCCAGATCTTATTTTACTCAAGGAAGGTGCAACAATTAAAGATCTGGCAAATGAAATTCATACTGGTTTATCAAAAGGATTACTTTATGCAAAAGATTTACGTTATAATCTTAGATTGCCAACACATTATCAACTACGAGATCGTGATGTGGTTTCTTTGGTTAGTGCAACAAAAAAATCTTCTGGATAAAATTAATGATATACGATGGAATCTGTAAATTTTGTAGTATTAGGTGACCAATCAATTGCAACTGATTTTGGAAAAAAAGGAACATCCACTGATCTTACTCTGTATGATAGAAAAGAATCTGAAAAAATTTACACCTGGGTTACACCAAATGGGTTTCCAGAAAAAATTCAGCCTCTTTTTCAGGCAATTGCACTTGCAGAATATGTGATATTTCATATAACTACACTTGACAAATTTACTGGTGAACAGATACTTGCGTTGGATGCGCTTGGAAAAAAAGAGGGAATACTAAGTCATTCCTATGATGTGGATGAATCTAGATTAGATTTAATGATAAAGGGCACTGTAATTGAAGGATACAAGAAAGTTGAACAAGATAAAATTAAAGAAGAACTGGCAAACTTTTCTACAGCAAAAAAAGATGATGGCAGCATAAGCATTGTAATTGATCATTCATTTGATGTAAAAGGTGTGGGGACTGTGGCATTAGGAAAAGTCATATCTGGAAAGGTTACACAGTATGACAAGATTTTACATTATCCCTCAGAAATTGAGGCAATGGTAAAATCAATCCAAATGCATGATGACGATGTAAAAGTGGCTATTTTTCCTGGAAGAGTTGGTTTATCTCTCAAAAACATAAAACATGATGAAATTACTCGTGGTGACATACTATCAAATGACACTGCAATCAAAACTGTCACTGAAATTACTATTGACTTTAAGCAGAATCAGTTCTTTAAAGAAACTCTTTCTGAGAATCAGATGTGTCTTGTAAATATTGGACTCCAAATAAAAGCTGCAAAATTTGCATCAATTTCTCCTCTAAAACTGGTTTTTGAAAAACCGGTTATAATAATTCCTGGGGATGTATGTGTTTTGTTAAAACCAGAGTCAAATTCTGTTCGTATAATTGGAAGTGGTATTCCACAATGAAGTCTAAAAGAGCATGTCCTATTTGTACTAAATGTGGCTCTAAAAAATTTGAGAGACTGCAAGATGATGGAGTAAAGGTTCAGTGCTCAAACTGTAAAAAAATTATTTCGCTTTAACCCATATAATGTATACTTGATTTTCATCTATCCACTCAAACACTTTGATAAATCTTCATGAAATTTACTTCCTTGAAAATCATTTAGATTATCATCATTATTTTCTAATGCAAATTTCTCCATCTCGTCACATGTCCATCCTTCCCAAATACGTGGATTTGTGACATTTTTCTCATACATGTTAATTCCTATAATACTGGCAGGAATTACTATTGCAAATATCGCAATTATAAACAACTTAAGAAATTTGGGATTGTTTGTAATCATGAATATGCTTAGTTAATAGATTATATTTGCTTGACTTTGAATTTCAATATGGCAAAGACATGGAAAGATGAAGACATTAGTCTTGACCCCATTAAAGATGAAATTGTTGCAGTTATTGGATATGGCATACAAGGTGACGCACAAGCAAACAACATGAAAGACTCAGGTCTGAATGTTATTGTAGGTCTAAAAGAGGGTGGTACAAGTTGGCAAAAAGCAAAAGACGATGGTCATGAAGTTTTATCCGTAGCAGATGCCACAAAAAAGGCAGACATTATCCACATCTTAATTCCTGATATGGTTCAAGCCAAAGTGTACAAAGAAGAGATTGAATCAAATCTTTCAGAAGGAAAAGCATTATCATTTTCACATGCAGCAGCAATTTACTGGAAATGGATTGACGCCCCAGAAAATGTTGATTTAATCATGGTTGCACCAAAAGGTCCAGGCTCTAAAGTTAGAGAAACATATCTTCAAAATTTTGGAACACCATCAATTGTTGCAGTAGAACAAGATAAGACAGGAAAAGCCTGGGATAGAACACTTGGAATTGCAAAAGCAATTGGAAGTGCTCGTGCAGGTTTAATCCAAACAACATTCAAAGAAGAAGTTGAAACTGATTGGTTTGGTGAACAGGCAGATCTTTGTGGAGGTTCGGCATCTATGGTAGTTAATGCATTTGAAACTTTAGTGGAGGCAGGATATCAACCAGAGATTGCATATTTCGAAGTTTTACACGAATTAAAATTAATTGTAGATATGATTCAACGATATGGAATAAATGGAATGTGGAGACGTGTATCTGAAACTGCAAGATATGGTGGGCTAACAAGAGGTCCAATGGTAATGACATCTGATACAAAAGAAAAGATGAAAAAAGTTCTAACAATGATTCAAGATGGAACATTTAACGATGAATGGATAAAAAATTACCAAAATGAAGGAAAGGCATCATTTGACAAGTATATGAAAGACTTGGATAATCATCAAATTGAAACTGTAGGAAAACAGATGAGAAAAATGATGTGGCCTGATTCCAAAGAATAATTATAATTTTCGTAATTTAGACACGCCTTTTGTTATATGATCAATTATCAAGTCTAGTGATGTTCCTGGACCAAAGTTTCCTGTAACTCCAGATTTTTCTAATGCCTTTTTGTCTTCTTCAGGAATTACTCCACCACCAACAACTAGAACGTCATTGATCTTTTTCTTTTTCAATTCTTTGACAACTCTTGGAAATAATGTTCCATGAGCACCATTAAGCAAACTTAATGCGACAGCATCTGCATCTTCATCTTCTACAATTTTTGCAATTCTATCTGGTGTTGCAAATAGCCCAGAATAGATAACTTCCATACCTGCATCTCTAAACGCTCTACATAGAATTAGAGCGCCTCTATCATGACCATCTAAACCTAATTTTGCAACCAGAATTTTTACGCGTCTTGATGATGTCTTTTGCTTCATGAATTATTTGTCATATATTTCCCTTAAAATCTTTAGGTAAGAGATTTTATTCAAGCAATAAGACAGTTTTGTATGGCAATGCTTCCAGATTTAAAAAAAGCAAAACGAGGTGCAATTGCAAAGGCTATATCTATTATGGAAAATGACCCAAAAGAGGCAAGGCAGTTAATTAAAAAAATTTACAAGACATCAGGAAAAGCAATTGTGATTGGAATCACAGGACCTGGAGGTTCTGGAAAATCGTCTCTAATCAACAAACTGTCAATTGAGATGAAAAAATTAAAACTTAAACCAGCAGTGTTAGCAGTAGATCCTACTAGCCATGTTACTGGGGGTGCCATTTTAGGTGATCGTGTAAGAATGTCCGAATCAACTGATACTGGAACATATATTCGAAGTATTGCATCACGTGGTGCAACAGGTGCTATTGCACATTCAGTAAGGAATAGTTTACGCGTATTAGAATATGCAGGATTTAATCCAATTATTATAGAAAGTGTTGGAGCAGGACAAACAGAGATTGATATTTCAAAAATTGCTGATATTACAATTGTTACATTTAATCCACATACAGGAGACAGCATTCAGACAATCAAGGCAGGAATTACCGAAATTGGAGATATCTATTTAGTGAATAAAAGTGATTTGGATGGGGCAATTCAGCTTTATCAAGCATTACGAGACTTTATTGGAAATGACGAAGAAGATGCTGTAATTTTAAAAACATCAGTTAAGAAAAACAAGGGAATTAAAGAGTTAGCCACAGTCATCAAAGATATTATGAAACAAAAAATAAAAGACAAAAAGAATTCTGAGAAAATTCGTTTGGAATCTGAGTTGGAAGATATTATTTTAAATAACGTTAGACAGGAAATTTCAACAATGATTGGTAAAAGCAAATCATTTTCTATGTATTTGAAAAAAGTTCAAAACAAAAAAATAGATCCATTTGAGGCAGCAGACAAGCTGACAAAAAACTTTCTAAAGTGATTATACATGGCAGTAAAAAAGAAAGCAAAATCAACAGAGAAAAAATATGTAACTGATTCTAGCATTCCAATTAAACAATTTTATGTAAAATCTACAAAAAAGAAAACAAAAGAAGAACCGGGAAAATTCCCATATACTAGAGGCATTCATCAGGGAATGTATCGTGATAGATTTTGGACTATGCGGCAATACGCAGGATTTGGCGATGCAGCACAAAGCAATAAGCGGTACAAATTCATGTTAGACAAAGGTCAAACAGGAATTTCTATGGCATTTGACTTGCCTACTCAAATAGGCCATGATCCTGATGCACCACAGGCAGAAGGTGAGGTAGGAAAGGTAGGCGTGTCAATATCATCATTAAAAGACATGCAGACTGTTTTCAATGGAATTGAGTTAGGAAAGGTTTCAACATCAATGACAATTAATGCAACTGCCTCTACTTTACTTGCATATTACATTGCAGTAGGTCAATCACAGGGATTTTCAAGTAATCAACTACGAGGAACCACACAAAATGATATTTTGAAAGAATACATTGCAAGAAACACGTACATCTATCCACCAGAACCATCAATGAGAATTATAGGTGATATGATTGGATATTGTGCAACAGACGTTCCACAATGGTATCCTGTATCAATATCTGGCTATCATATTAGAGAGGCAGGTTCTAATGCAGTGCAAGAAATAGCATTTACAATCGCTAATGCTATTGAGTATATTGAGACCTGTATAGAACAGGGACTAAAAATTGATGAATTTGCACCAAGATTATCATTTTTCTTCTGTTGCACTATAGAATTCTTTGAAGAGATTGCCAAGTTTAGAGTTGCAAGAAAGGTTTACGCAAAAATTCTTAAAGAAAGATTTCATGCAAAAAATGAAAAATCATTACAACTAAAATTTCATACACAAACAAGTGGTGAATCACTTACTGCACAGCAGCCAGATAATAATATTGTCCGTGTTGCAATGCAAACAATGGCGGCAGTATTAGGTGGAACACAATCACTCCATACAAACTCTAGAGATGAAGCGTTGGCACTTCCAACTGAAGAATCTGCAAAAATTGCACTTAGAACACAACAAATTGTTGCATCTGAATCAGGAATTACAAAAACAGTTGATCCAATGGCAGGTTCTCATTATCTAGAAGAATTATGTGATGAGATTGAAGAGCAAACATGGGCATATCTCAAAAAAATTGACAAGATGGGTGGCTCACTCAAAGCAATTGAAAAAGGGTTCTTTCAAGCAGAGATTAGACAAAATGCATATCGTATAAAAAAAGAGGTTGATGATGCATCACGAGTCTTAGTCGGTGTTAACAAATTTGTAGATGAGGTTGAAGCAAAACAAAAACTGCTAAGAATTGATGATTCATTAGGTGCAAAACAAGAAAAGGCGATAAAGGCATTAAGAAAATCTCGTGATAATAAAAAGACAAACAATGCATTATCAAAATTACAGGCAGCCGCAGAAACTGACAAAAATCTAATGCCATTCATATTAAATTCTGTAAAAGTTTATGCTACAACTGGGGAAATTAGCAATACTTTACGAGAGGTTTTTGGTGAGTATAAGCCAAAGGAGATATTCTAAATGAAAATTGATCATATTGCAATTGCAGTAAATGATATTGAAGCATCTGCCAAGGTGTATCAAAAGGCATTGGGTATAGATGAAATTGAGTTTGAAACGGTGGAATCAGAAGGTGTCAAAGTTGCAATATTACACATGGAAAATGGAAGAATTGAGCTAATACAGCCTACTAAAGATGATAGTCCAATTAAGAAATTTTTGGATAAAAAAGGACCTGGTCTTCATCATATTGCCTTAGAGACAAATAACATAGAAGGTGAAGTTGAAAGAATGGAAGGCTGTGGAGTCCAATTTTTGGGAAATATACGTCCTGGTTCAGCTGGCACAAAAGTCACATTCATTCATCCAAAATCATTAGACGGTGTATTAGCTGAGCTTTGCTCACATCCAAAATAATAACCTTAAAAAACGAAAGCATAGGTCGTAAGATATGACAGACATAACTAGGTTCAATGACAAACAAGTTATGGGATTTATTGTAGTAATATTCAGTGCAATTGGACTGTATCTTGCAGCCACAGGATTTTTTGACTAATCTCACAAACTGTTAAATTAATCATTTTGATCACAAAATCGTTTGAAACTAGCAAATATCATCCTAATTTTATTTACTATGGCTATCATACCATACATCACATTTGCTCATGCAGATTTAGATACTGACCCATTTTCTGCCGGCACCCAATTTGATTCAAAACCATTAGATGAGGCAGAACAAGAGAATAAAGACATTTCAGACATCTGGACAATTTCTATAATCATTGTTGCATCATTACTGATAGTACGAATTGCGTTTCAAATTATTAAAAAACGCAGAGCACGGTCCGATTAGCCACTCATTGGGGCTGGAGGTAATTTGTTAAAACAGTCAGCACATAGGTCATCTCTGGTGGTCATTCCTCTTGGAAGTTTGAAATTAAATTTTCTAACATCAGAAACTGAGAATTTTTGTGAGAATCTCGTGAGTTCTTTTTTGCATTCATAGCATAGGTGCTTACCTTCGAGCAGAAACCTTAGATTTAATCTACTTAGTGTAGGTAAGTCAGTTACACCAAAAAATACCATAGTATTGACCAAAAATGGATGGTCTATAATCATTTGATCAAGAGTATCGCGTTCACCTGCAATAGCCAGATCTATCATTTCTTCCCATTTTTTGGTTAGCATTTCTATATACTCATTATTCTTTTTTGTTCCTGCTTCAGTGATATTTATAATAATTTTTTTCTGTCCTAAAAGACCAGTTTTTGTCCCTGTAGTAACCAATTTAGTTTGATCTAGAATGTCTAATGTTTTTTCCAATTCTTCATTTTTTATCTTTAGTAGAGTTTTCATGGCACCAAATGTATTTTGACCACGATTTATGAGTTCAAGTATTTTCATGTCAAGGGCTTCATATTCCATAAATTACATAAAATTAGACCATTTTAAAAACTGATTACCTAAATCCGTGCCTAAATTCTTTTATTCAATTTCAATATTATAGAATGGGTCTCAGTTATACCGTAAATCGTTGAAAATTAGCTGTATTACCGAGACCACTATTGTTTTTTGTTTTTTATTATATTTAAGGGAAACAATATTTTTTTCATAGTGCTAACATCAAAGATTTATAGTGCATAACTTGTTAGATTTAGAATTGGCTATGAAAAGTGAGGTATATAACATTTTTTATCCAAAAAAAAATCAACAGCTTTATTTACTATAATTCGTCAGGAATTCTGTTGAAAATTAGCTGGTTAGTAGTACTTTTAGCGTTTGCAGTAGGATCTAGTATATTTCTAGCAACACCATCTGCAGAAGCCGCTGGAGTTATTGAAGGTGAATTCAAACTTGGTGAAGTTCTGGATGAATCTATCGGCTGGTTTATTGTCGTAGGTCTTGGAATGGTATTTGCTGGTATAATTTCAGCTGAAATCAAAATTGAGGAGAAATATCTTGGTCATGTACAAAACTCAGAGTGGTTTAACACTGCTGGTAGAGTTATCAAGACAGGATTAACTGCAGCAGCAATTGTATCTGCATGGACATGGGCAGCAACACTGCTTCAATCTTCTACAGTAGCGTATCTTTATGGTGTAAGTGGTCCATTTTGGTATGCAGCAGGTGCAACAATTCAGGTTCTTTTATTCGGTATTTTGGCAATTGAGCTAAAACGAAAGGCTCCAAACGCTCACACATTCTTAGAAATCATCAGAGCACGATTTGGTGC
>Ga0114933_10002027_pt1 | contig 21657 bp, 15 predicted proteins | sample 4SBtaG_FD_89691 | JGI IMG/M metagenome (GOLD analysis project Ga0114933, IMG submission 89691) | Deep subsurface microbial communities from Kolumbo volcano to uncover new lineages of life (NeLLi) - 4SBTROV12_W25 metaG | ecosystem: Environmental > Aquatic > Marine > Volcanic | place: Kolumbo... | reverse complement strand
CTTGTTGCCGACCTCGGCCATAAGCCAAAGACTCAGGTTGTAAACGTTCGCCATATTACTGAGCATGCCTGGATGCAGCCTGGCAATTAAGCGAGCGGTATGATGCTGAGCGGCGGTGGTTCGTGCAAGCAGGCTGATGCTAAAGTGTCGCTTCGGCGCCTAACAGGACTGTGCATTGGCTCGACAGCACGCCGCCGTTACCATGTGCTAGCGCGATCTCCGCCCCAGCCACCTGGCGCGGGCCGCAGACGCCTTGGATCTGGCGGGCTGCCTCGATTAGCACCAAAAGGCCATACATGCCCGGATGACAGTAGGAAAGGCCGCCGCCATTTGTGTTGACTGGGAAGCGGCCACCCGGTGCGATGCCGCCGTCCGCAACGAAAGCCCCACCCTCGCCCTTTTCACAAAAGCCGAGATCCTCTAGGAACAGCAAGGTGCAGATTGTGAAGGCATCGTAAACAGCTGCTACATCTACGTCAGAAGCCGACAGCTGTGCGGCGGCATAGGCGCGTTGGCCGGACTGGATTGCGCCGGTCTTGGTGAAATCTGGCATGCTGGAGATGTCCTTGTGAGTGATCTCCTCGCCGGTGCCCAGGATATAAGCTGGCTTGTTTTTAAGGCCCTTGGCCCGCTCTGCCGTGGTCATGATGATTGCCCCGCCTCCGTCGGTCACTAGGCAGCAGTCTCGTACCGTCAGTGGGTGGCTAATCATGCGGGCGTTGAGCACGTCATCAACGGAAAGTGGCTCTTTTTCCCAAGCCTTCGGGTTCATCAGTGCCCATTGCCGCGCCGCAACGGCGATTTCCGCCAGTTGTTCACGGGTCGTACCATACTCGTACATGTGGCGCGATGCGGCGAGCGCGTACGCGCTGGGTGGCATCATCGGCCGGTACGGATCCTCATAGGCGTTCACTTCGCGTCCAGAAGCGGCGGCACGGCTCACCGTTCGCTGGGTGCTGCCATAAGTGATCAGCGCCACCTCGCACATGCCGGCATGGATAGCTGCCTGCGCGTGCGTGATATGTGCCATGAAGGAAGAGCCTCCGATCTGGGTCGAGTCGAAATAGCGCGGCCGTAGACCGAGATACTCGCAAACGCCCATTGCAGCCATGCGCGACTGGCTAGTGGAGACGAACAGCCCATCGATGTCGGACAAGGTAAGACCACAATCGTCAAGCGCCCGATGCGTCGCCTGGCCCATCAAGTCGAATATGGTGGTTTCCGGCGCAACCTTGCCTAGATCCGATTCCGCCGTAGCCACAATCGCTGTCTCGCCGCGTAAATGCACCATATTTCACACCTCCGCTGGGTCGAATACGGGATAAATTGGATCCGTGTCCGTCGCTGGGATCATTCGGAGTTTGACCCGTAGGCCGATCGTGACCGCATCCGGATCGATCGATTCAACCCGGCTCATCATTCGGAAGCCTTCGTCCAACTCGATCATTGAAATGTCGTATGGATCTTCGCCGCGCCGGTGCATTGTGGTCGTCGCGTAAACCGTGCCCAGTCCCTGGCTGACCCGCCACTCCAGGTTAGGCTGCGCCGTGTTCGGCGCCACCGCGCGGGGATAAAACACCGCTTGACCGCTCGCCGGGTCGAGCTGATAGGCGAGCTCACCCTTCTCACAATGTTCGTGAAAGATCGCCAGCGGCGATTTCTCCTTGTCGGCCATGATCGAGGTTTCCTTGTGTCTTGGATGAAGCCCGACACAGTGGCGCGGGGACCCGCTAGGCGCAAGGGTGAGAGTTTCGCGAATATTGTAGGCTTTGATAGAGTGCAAGTTAAAAGTAGGAAATCAAAGAATATGAGCCGAACCGACCGTCTTCATCTCGGCGCTTTCATGCGCCCTGTCAGCATTCACACAGCCTGGTGGCGCTACCCGTCCAGCGCTTCAGATGCGAATTTCAACCTGAAGCACATCGTTGATTTCGCGCAAACCCTGGAGCGAGGATTCTTCGATGCCTTCTTTATGGCCGATCATCTGGCCGTGCTGAACATGCCGATGGATGCGTTGAAACGCAGTGCGACCGTCACCTCCTTCGACCCGCTAACCTTGTTGCCGGCGCTGTCGATGGTGACCAAGCATCTCGGGCTTATCGCCACTGCATCCACCACGTTCGAGACGCCCTACCTGATAGCCCGGCGCTTCGCCTCACTGGATCATATCAGCGGTGGGCGTGCCGGCTGGAACTTGGTGACGACATCGAACCCGGATGCGGCGCTTAATTTCGGCTTGACCGGACAGATGGAACACGGTGACCGATATCGACGCGCGCGTGAATTTTTTGACGTGGTTACCGGCCTCTGGGATAGCTGGGCCGACGACGCCTTCATTCGCGACAAGGACAGCGGTGTCTTCTTTGATCCGGATAGGCTGCACACACTCAATCATAAGGGTGAGTTCTTCGATGTGCGTGGCCCTCTCAACATCGCGCGGCCGGTGCAAGGCTGGCCGTTGATCGTGCAGGCTGGTGCATCCGATGCAGGCCGCCAGCTTGCAGCGGAAACGGCAGAGATGGTGTTTGCTTCGGCTAGCCGCATCGAAGATTTGCAGGCGCTCTATCGCGACATCAAGGGTCGGGCGGCGAAGCTTGGCCGCGAACCCTCCGGGATCAAGATTATGCCAGCCGCTCTGGTTTTAGTGGCCGACAGCGTGGGCGAGGCGCAGGACCGGCGTGCCCATCTTGACAGCCTAGTCAATTCGGACAGCGCTATAGCGGCGCTGTCGATTGCACTAGGCCATGATGCGTCAAAGTTCGATCCAGATGCGCCGCTGCCCGATGTGCCGGAAAGCAATCAGAGCAAGAGCGGCCGCGAACGGGCTGTCGCGCTTGGCAAACGCGAGAACCTGACCGTCCGGCAGCTGGCGCAGCGGTTAGGCGGTTATAGTGGTAACGCCTTCACCGGCACAGCTCAGAGCATTGCAGACGAGATGCAGGAATGGTTCGAAGCAGAGGCCTGCGATGGTTTTACCGTGATGTTCCCCTATTTGCCGGACGGGCTGCATGATTTTGTCAACAAACTGGTGCCAGAATTGCAACGTCGTGGGTTGCTGCGCACCACATATGACGGGTCAACCCTGCGAGAGAACCTGGGATTGCCTCGCCCGGAGAACCGGTTTTTTTCGTGAGAGGCTGAGCGAAACCACACGCCAAAGGATGCTCTCGGGACCGTATGATGCCATAAAGAATTTTATAGTATGCGGCGGCGATTGAGCTGTCAGAGCATTAGCTTTAGCGGATGAAAAGGTGTTTCATATATAAAGAGCTATTTGCGAATATACGATGATGATGTCAGGTCGGTTTTCGGATGAGCCTAAAGGGCCCACAACGGGACCACAGCCGCCTTTTGGAGGAAACGCGCGATGGAGCACGCCGTTCAGGTCGCGACCGCTAAAAAGTTCATAGAGTTTCTCGACACCAACACTACTGCGATGGCATCCGCGCTGTATCGCAATCCGGTGCAGCAATATACCTGTCCCTCGCGGTTGGCCCGCGAGAAAGACGAACTATTCCGAGGCTATCCAGTCCATCTCGGCTTCAGTTGCGAGATCCTGGAACCTGGTGACTTTAAGACGGACGATTTCTCAGGTGTGCCAATTTTACTGGTGCGCGGCTCAGATGGTGAAGCGCACGCTTTCCTCAATGTCTGCCGCCATCGGGGGGCGCCGGTCGCGGAGGGCTGCGGCAAGGGTCATCGCGCTTTCACCTGTCCCTATCACGGCTGGGTCTACGGTACAGACGGCGCGCTGCAATATATTCCGGGCGAAAATGGTTTCGAATCTCTCGACACGGCGGCGCATGGGCTGACCCGTCTGCCGGTGCAGGAGAAGTATGGTATGATTTGGGCGATGACAGCCCCCGGCCCCAGCTTTGAGATTGACGATACGCTGGAAGGCGTGGATCGTGACCTCGCGTCCTACGGGTTTGAGAGCTTCCACCATTTCGAGACCGGTGTACTGCGGCCAAAGATGAATTGGAAGCTCGTGATCGATACATTTTTGGAGAGCTACCACATCAAGGTTCTGCACCACCGCTCGATCGCCTCGCTTATCGAATCGAACGTTCAGACTTTCGATAGCTTTGGCCGGAATCATCGCGGCATTTATGTGCGTAAGAATTTTGATGAGTTGCGTGCCCAGCCAGAGGCGGAGTGGAACATCCTTCCATATACGACCATGGTCTACGTGCTGTTTCCCAATACGGTTTTGGTTGTGCAGCAGGAACAGGTTGAGACCTGGCGCATTTTTCCCGACGGCGACGATCCCAACAGAGCAAAGATGCATGTATCGCTCTACACGCCAGAGCCACCCATGACTGAAAGCGCGACACGGCACTGGCGCAACAATATGGACCTCCTAATGCAAGTCGTTGAAGAAGAGGATTTTCCGCTTGGCGAGAAGATGCAGTCGGGCTTTCATTCGCCGGCACAGGAGCACGTAACCTTTGGTCGTAACGAGCCTGCGCTGTCACATTTCCACGGTGCGCTCGATAGTGCGCTGGGTTTGCGGGCTGCGGCGGAATAGGGCGGAGGATAAGATGCAGCGAATTGCAGGTCCTGAGGTCTGGCACGCCGCCGAAGTGCAACGGGTGCCGGATTGGCGCTTTGAGCTGGATGAGGCGACGGTTGAGGCGTTGGCCGACGCGGCACGCGTTGCCGTTGCAGAAGCCTCCGAGTCTTCAGCGATAGACCGGCGGCACTTTTGGATCTCTGGTGTTGTTAAATTATGTGACCGGGTTCACGATGCACTTGAAACTGGTGCTGGCTTCGCCGTGGTTTCGGGCTTACCCTTCGATGTCCTGACTTATGACGAACAGGTCGCTCTGACGCTTGGCCTGTCGGATCATGTCGGGCGTGTCGTGCCGCAAAATTACGAGCTGCAACGAATTGTCGACGTACGTGACGAGGGCATTGAATATAGCCACCGCTCGCGGGGTTACCGTAGCAACAAGCGACTACCCTTTCATACCGACGGCGCGCATCTTTTCTCGCTGACCTGCTTGGGGATAGGCGCGCAAGGTGGCGAAACGATCATTACCAGCGCGTCGACAGTTTACAACCGCATGGCTGATGAGCATCCAAACGAGTTGGCGATATTGTGCCAAGGCTTTTACCATCACCGGCGCGGTCAGCACGATCCCGGTGAATCGCCGCTGAGCCCCAACAAGGTGCCGGTCTTTGCCTTCCACGACGGGCTGCTGCATTGCTGTTACAATCGTAACCCGATCGAATGGGCGGAGAAAGAAGGCGTCAAACTCTCGGACGAAGAAATTGATGCCCTCGACGCGTTGGACGCAGTGCTAGCCGATGAAGCCATACAGCTTCGGCTGAACCTAAAGCCCGGAGAGAGCGCCTTTATAAACAACTACATCACCATGCATTCGCGCACCGAATACTCCGATGACGCGACGCACCGCCGCCACATGCTCAGGGTCTGGATGATGGATCCTGCGAGCCGGCGCAACGGCTATAATTTGCTGCAGCTCTACGTGCCGGAGAAAGCGTATCGCGACGTGATCTGACGCTCATTAGACGTTTCGCGCGAGGAAATCTTTCATTAATGCGATGGCCTTGTCGGTGTCTGGGCCCGGGTTCTGCGCGAAGGCGTGCGGCATGCTCGGGAAATAGGTGATATTGACGATGCCGCCCTTGGCGCGGAAAGTTTCAACAAAGCGTTCCGGAATGGCGAGCGGTATATTGTCGTCACTTTCGCCCTGCAGGATCAGCATTGGTGGCAGTGCCCGATAATCGCCACGGTCGAGGGACTGCTGAGGGCTGCCCTCCTGCATGGCGGCTTCGTTTGGAAAGTAAGATTCCGAAGGTTCCATCAGCCGCGCGATACCAGCGTCCTTGGCATAGAGATAGCGCGCATGTGAATCGAGAACTGGCCAGCCGGTAATCGCGTAACGCAGTTCTGCCGTCTGGTGCTCCCCGCCCGGCACCGCTTCGTCGTTGTAGCGTGGTTCGTCGTATCGTAACGCGCTCAACATCATCGAATGGCCGCCGCTCGACGTGCCTAGCCCGCCGACATTGTCCGGGTCGCCGCCGAATTCCGCTGCGTGAGTTTTGGCCCATCGTGTTCCGTAATTCACATCCTGTACCTGCGCTGGGTAGACATGGTCCGGCGACTGGCGGAACTCCAGTGCCATCACTATTATGCCGCTTGCGGCCAACGCCTCGTCGATAAGCGCGTTGTTAAGATGGTTGCCGCGGGTCCAGGCGCCCCCATGTACGTCGATCAACACTGGAAACGGCCCGTCGCCCTGCGGTTGATAGACGCGCACCGGCCAATCGCCATCGACGCTGTTTCGGTAAGTTCGGTTAAAAGCCTCGACCTCGAAACTCGCCTCCGGATTATAGGTTGCACTGCTCATTGTACATACTCCGCCTTCTCGTCAGGCGCGGGCGTGCCCTGGAACGAACCTATTTTGAGCACTGCCTCTCGCCCGCCATGCCGTTCGACCAGCGCGGACTGCGAGTCTTGCGCCGCCGCATTCACTCGGTCCGGATCTGTTCGCTTTATCAGTTCCGCTTGCAGGTCAGTCAAGGTTGCGGTGTGGGCTGGATCAGCTGCCAGATTGGTTTCCTCCTCTGGGTCGGTGTTCAGGTCGAATAGTTCTGGCGGGTATCCGACATAGTGAATGTATTTGTGTGTGCCCTTGCGGATCATGAATGCGGCGCTGTCAGCGCCAGTGGCGTGGTATTCGCTGAAGGCCACGCGAGCCAGATCGTCGGGTGCGTTCGCAGTTCGCCGCCAGCATTGGAACATCGGATTGGCCTCTTCCTCCAGCCCCATCGTGACGAGGATCGTGTTCGCTCCTTCCGCTAAGGTAACGGGTGTATTTACCACTTTGGCCGCTGGGACACCTGGTCCGGATAGGATCAGCGGGATTGCCACCGCCTCCTCGTACATATTGGACTTACCCCATAGCCGGCGTGTGGCGAGATTTTCGCCATGGTCCGAGGTATAGATTATTAGAGTGTCGTCACGAACGCCGCTGGCGTCGAGCGCGTCTAGAACCTTTTTCACGTTGTTGTCCATGAAGGAACACAGAGCGTAGTAGGAGGCGATTGCGATCTTCCGCGTCTTGTCTGTGAAGAACTCGTCATGGCGCTGCACCTGGCGAAACTTTTCGATCCAGGGGTGCAGCTCGTAATCTGGGCTGCCACCCTTTGGCGTTTCTAGAAGGTCATGCGGGTACATGTTGTAGAAGTCTGGTGGTGCGATCAGCGGGAAATGCGGACAGACGAAGGAGCAGAACAGCACCCAGGGGCGACCCTTGCGCTTCGGCGCTTCGTTCTTTAGCCAAGCGCAGGCCTGTTCCAGGATCGACTGGTCATAGCGGATATAGCCGGAATCGCCGGGGCCAATATTGGCCGCTAGCTTGCTGGTCTTGATTGGTGGTCCGAGCGGCTGCTTGACGCTGGCCGACACGCTACCGACCCCATCGACCACGTGCAGCGGCACGATCTGCTCGTCAAAGCCTGTCGGATCGGTTTCGTTTCGGTAGTGCAGCTTGCCGATAGACAGGCTATTCATGCCGTGTTGCTGAAGGGCGTGTCCCCAGCCTTTGATCTGACCGTCATAGGGATGCGCATTGTCCCAGTTGCCAATCTCGTGCACCGTGCGTCCGGTTGCAAAGCTCGCGCGCGCTGGCACGCAAATGGGCGAGTTGGTATAGGCATTGGTGAACCGCGTGCCGGCGGCAGCGAGCGTATCGATCGCGGGGGTGCGCACGAAGGAGTGGCCATAGCAGCCAGACGCCTTCTGCTGGTGCTCGTCCGACATGATGAAGAGAACATTCTGGGCCATCGGCACCCTCTCCGCTGTGATATCTGCGTTTTCTTATACAAAGGCTGGGCGCCGCCTGCACGCTGCAGCGAACGATTAGTCGAACAGAGTGCAATTACATTTCTGCATGAGTGGGATGTGGCGCCAACAGCTTCCTTGCGGAAACAGAAGACTGGAAAGGAAATTCAGCGGATCTTTTGCCCGATCGTCATGTGTATCCAGCCACTTTCCTTGGTTCTCACTAACGAGACCGTATTCCTGAATAAAATAACCCCGCCAGACGGGGTCGATGCCGTGATCAGCATTCGTATCTCAAAATACGCCCATCACGGTCTATTGTTGCAGCGAGTGTGTTTTGTGCCAATTTATGCGCGGCCGAGATGTTATGCCCACGGTGTCATAACGAAATACCGGTGACGGTAATAAAAAATGGCGGTACCAGAAGAAATCGTCGTTTCCAAAAAAATAAGCGCTGTGCCTAGTAGTCCAGAAAACTCCTCAGCTTACGGCTGCGGCTTGGGTGTTTTAGTTTACGCAGCGCTTTAGCCTCAATTTGGCGGATACGCTCGCGGGTGACGCTGAACTGTTGTCCGACTTCTTCTAAGGTGTGATCGGTGTTCATGCCGATGCCGAAGCGCATCCGCAGGACCCGTTCCTCGCGCGCGGTCAGGCTGGCAAGCACGCGGGTCGTGGTTTCGCGCAGGTTGGCCTGGATTGCGGCGTCAGACGGTAGGATTGCATTCTTGTCTTCAATGAAGTCGCCGAGATGACTATCCTCCTCGTCGCCGATCGGCGTCTCGAGGCTGATAGGCTCCTTGGCTATCTTCAGCACCTTGCGCACCTTCTCCAGTGGCATGGCAAGTTTGACGGCGAGCTCCTCCGGCGTCGGTTCTCGGCCGATCTCGTGCAACATCTGGCGACTGGTGCGGACCAGCTTGTTGATTGTCTCGATCATGTGCACCGGGATGCGGATGGTTCGTGCCTGGTCGGCGATTGAACGGGTGATCGCCTGGCGGATCCACCAGGTGGCATAAGTCGAGAATTTATATCCGCGGCGGTATTCGAATTTATCGACCGCTTTCATCAGGCCTATATTGCCTTCCTGAATTAGATCGAGGAACTGCAGGCCGCGGTTGGTATATTTTTTGGCGATTGAGATGACCAACCGCAGGTTCGCCTCGACCATCTCTTTCTTGGCGCGGCCGGCCTCACGCTCGCCCTGCTGTACCGTCTGGACGGTACGGCGAAACTCGCTCATCGGCATGCGGGCCTCGTTGGCAATGTTGGCGACGTCTCCGCGCAATTCCTTGATCTCATCCTTGTGTTTCTTGGCGAACTCCTTCCAACCCTTAGCCTTGACGCGGGAAACCGCGTTCAGCCAGTGCGGGTTGAGCTCGTGCCCGAAATAGCGGTTGAGGAAATCTTCACGCTTTACCCCGCAATTGACCGACAGTCGCATCAGCTTGCCTTCCACTGTGGTAAGTTTCCTGCTGTAGGCGTAGAGCTGGTGGACGAGCTGTTCGATCTTGGCATTGTTCAGGCGGATCTGTTCCATATTTGCAAGTAGGTCCTTGCGGTGACGTTCATAGGTCCGCTCGGTTGACTTGGAGACCGCATCGCCTTTCTGCAGCGCGGCCAGGCGTTTGTCCTGCGCGCGGTGCAACTTGATATAGGTTGCGGAAATCTTCTCAAACTTGTCTATGATTTCCGGCTTTAGCGCCTGTTCCATCGCGGCCAGCGACAGTGAGACTTCTTCTTCGTCTTCGTCGTCATCCTCTTCGTCAACATTGACCTTTAGGGTTTCCTCTTCGTCTTCGTCGTCATTCTCTTCGTCAACATCGACCTTTAGGGTTTCCTCTTCCGCATGGTCATCGGCCAATTCGTCAGTGTTGGCCGCATTGGCGCCTTCCGGTGTGCCGCCGTACATCGCGTCGAGATCGATGGCGTCACGCAGCAGCATGCGGCCTTCGTTAAGTGCATCATGCCAGTGGGTGATCGCTTGCATGGTCAGCGGGCTTTCGCTTAGCGCACCAATCATTTTTTCGCGCCCCGCTTCGATTCGCTTGGCGATGGCGATCTCGCCTTCGCGCGACAGTAATTCAACACTGCCCATTTCGCGGAGATACATGCGCACTGGATCGTCGGTACGGCCGATATCCTCGTCTGCTAAATTGCCGGCTACCGCTGGCGTTTCTTCGGCGACTGCCGGGGCGTCCTCGTTTTCCTCGCCGTCAATGACGTTGATGCCCATCTCCGAGAGCATAGTCATCGTGTCTTCGATTTGTTCTGAAGAGACCTGTTCCTGTGGCAGAATCGCATTCAACTCGTCGATGGTTATGTAGCCGCGCTCCTTTCCCTTCGCGAGCAGCTTTTTGACTTCCTGTGCGACCCTGTCCATCAGGGGGCCATCCGGAGTCCCTTCTGCGTTATCGTTTGCCTGGACTTGTGCTGTCGCTGCTTTGGTAGCCATTCAGTCTGGTCTCCGGTATTATCCGGCGCGTAATATTCCGCGCGACGATAAATTAGAGCAAATTTTCTTTGTTAAGGATAATCTTATTATTCGTCGATCTCTGCGAGTTGCCGGTCACTCTCCATTGCATCACGTTTCGCTGCAAAGGCCCGGGCTAATCCCGCCTCATCAGCCGACGCGTTTGCTGACCTTCCAAGTTCTACAACCTCTTTTCTGAGGCGCTCCTGTATCCTTCGTCCGATGAGATGTTCTAACGCTCGCTGCACATCCTCGACATCTGTTCTCGGGTCGACAAACGGTGCCAAAATCATGACCTGCTTATCAAGCACACCGTCCAGCAAAACTTTGTCGCTATTGTTAGAGAGGTGGTTTCGAATAGCCACGAGATCAAGGTGGGCGCTCTCTGTGAAGAGGCTTTGTAGTTGCTGACGAAGATTATCAAGATCCGAGTCAAAGGCGATTTCCGCCAGCCTTTCGTCAAACACATCGCGAAGCTGTGGGTGGTTTATTAACGTCGCGAGGATGGCTTGCTGTTCGCGCCGATTTTGCTGTTGGACGCGGTTTCGGATATGGGCGCCGGAATTGCCGCGAGCCGCCATGCTCCGCCGCCGGTTGCCTTCTGGCCGAAACTCGGCCTGCAACCGATCGCGGATCGCGTCACGGTAATATTGGCGCACCGTCGGCTCGATGATTTCGTTTGCTCGTTTGGTTAGTCTGGCTTGCAAATCGGCGCGCCGTTCTGGCGTGCCCCCCGGTCCCCCCCCTGCCTCCAGTCGCCACAGCACTTCCGACAGCGGCTGGGCGGTTTCCAGAAGTTGGCGCATCGCACCACCGCCCTGCCGTCCGATCAGACTGTCTGGATCTTCGCCCGGCGGCAGCAGCGCGAAACAAAGCGACTTGCCGGGCTGTAGGAGAGGCAGGACCCGCTCCGCTGCGCGGCCCGCTGCGCGCCGGCCGGCCTTATCGCCATCGAAACATAGTATCGGCTCCGCCGCCAGTCGCCACAGTGCCCGAATTTGGTCTTCGGTCAAAGCGGTACCAAGCGGTGCGACAGACGCCGTGATGCCTGCCTGCGATAGCGCGATGACGTCCATATAGCCTTCCGCGACCACCAATTGCCCCGTGTCGAAGCTGGCCTGCCGGGCAGCCCCGAAATTGTAGAGGTTCCTTCCCTTATCGAAGAGTGGTGTGTCTGGCGAGTTGACGTATTTCGCTGCCTTGGCGTCGCCCATCAGCCGTCCGCCAAAGGCGATGATTCGGTCGCGCCGATCGGCAATAGGGAAGATTACTCTGTCGCGGAAGAAAGGATAAGGCGCGCGACCATCGTCCGGATAGCGCATCAGCCCGGCTTCGAGGATTTGATCTTCGGTTGCGCCATTGGCCTTGAGAGTGACTGTTAGGCCGGCACTGGCATCTGGCGCGTAGCCGAGCCGGAATTGGGCTATGGTTTCATCCCGCAGGCCGCGATTGCGCAGATAGTCGAGCGCCCCCTGACCGGCCGGCTCGCTTAGCTGTGCCTCAAACCAGCCGCATGCGGCCTCAACTACATCGTAGAGGTCGGCGCGGCGCTTCGCTTCGGCGCGTGCCGCTGGTGTCTCGACTGGTACTTCGAGCCCTGCTTCCGCGGCGAGCCGTTCCACTGTTTCCGGAAAGGACAGGCCCTCAGTGTTCATTACGAAGGAGATTACATCGCCATGCGCGCCACAGCCGAAGCAGTGATAGAAGCCTTTGTTCTCACTGACCGTGAAGGAAGGTGTTTTCTCATTGTGGAATGGGCAGAGGCCGGAATGCTCGCTGCCTTTGCGCGTCAGCGTGACCTGCTTACCAACCACATCCGTCAATACAATTCGCGAGCGGATATCTTCTAGGAGTCTGTTCGGGAATGCCATCGGGGCCGCCTCACAACGTCGCCTTTATTTTGGCCGGTAAGGGCTGCTGTTGCAATTAGGCAAGGCGTTTTTTAGCAATCGCGCCCGCCTTGCCGAAATCCATCTGGCCAGCGTAATTTTGGCGCAAATTTGCCATCACTTTGCCCATTTTCTTGAGGCTGTCTGCCCCCACTTCAGCGATCGCGATTGCAACCGCCGTTTCGATTTCGCCATTGTTGAGTTGCTTGGGCAGGAACTGTTCGATGATCGCAATTTCACTGCGTTCCTGCTCAGCCAGTTCTGGCCGGTCACCCATTTCGTACATTTTGATGCTTTCGCGCCGTTGCTTGACCATTGTCTCCAGCATCGAGAGAATTTTGCCATCGCCTAAATCGGGTGTCTCGCTGCCGGTGCGTGCCGCGATGTCCCTATCTTTGAGTGCCGCGAGCACTAGGCGTAAGGTTGAAATTGCGACTTTGTCCTGTGATCGCATGGCCTTCTTGAGCGACTCGCTCAGCGCGTTACGCAACATTTTCGGCCCCGAGATTTCTCTGTCGAAAAGATTAATGCGAAACGGTACCTGATCCTTTTCAGGATGGCAACTTTATGGTTTTTTATAACATATTGAAAATACGCAATTAAATAAGATTAATTTGCTTGACCCTGGCACGTGATTTGCTTAGAACTCCGCCGATTTACCGATGATAGATTGACGTCTAACCGCACGGTTCGGCAAATTGTCTAGACGAATCAGCGCTGTGTATGCTGTCAATCCTCCAGATGGCGAACCTTTGTATGTCGAAGACCAAGACGACGCCCGCCACTCCGCCGGAAGGCTGCACGGCGGCGTTGATTTTAGCGGACGGGTCCGTGTTCTGGGGCCGAGGCATTGGAGCGGTCGGCGATGCGGTCGGCGAAGTCTGTTTCAATACTTCGATCACCGGCTATCAGGAAATCCTCACTGATCCATCCTATGCTGGCCAAATCATCAACTTTACCTTCCCGCATATCGGCAATGTCGGCGCAAATCTGGAAGATATCGAAACCGTGAAGCCGGTGGCACGGGGCTGCGTGCTGCGCGCTGATATAACCGATCCGTCAAATTTCCGTTCGGTGCAGCATCTCGATGCCTGGTTGGAGAGCCATGATATTATTGGGGTCTCTGGCGTCGATACGCGCCGGGTAACCCGCCGGATTCGTGATGTGGGCGCTCCTAGTGGCGTGATCACTCATGTTGCTGATGGTGTGCTCGATATAGATACCTGCTTGGCAAAGGCCGGGGCGTGGCCTGGTCTTGACGGCATGGATCTTGCGAAAGAAGTCAGCTGTAAGAAATCATATGACTGGACGGAGACGGTCTGGGCCTTGGGTAAAGGTTACGGTAGGCAGGCTGGGTCACGGTTCAGGGTCGTCGCTGTCGATTTCGGTGCCAAACGCAATATTCTGCGTTGCCTCGCCGAACTAGGCTGTGCGGTGACTGTGGTGCCCGCGTCGGCGACGGCGGACGAAATCCTGTGCCACGATCCGGATGGTGTTTTTCTCTCGAATGGGCCAGGTGATCCGGCGGCGACTGGTACCTACGCGATCCCTGTGGTGCAAGCGATCGTTGGGAAAAACATTCCAACCTTTGGCATTTGTCTGGGCTATCAAATCCTAGCCTTGGCGCTCGGCGCAGCTACCAAAAAGATGCACCACGGTCATCGCGGTGCGAACCATCCGGTAAAGGACCTGGAAACCGGGAAGGTTGAGATCACGAGCCAGAACCATGGCTTCATGGTCGATCTAGAATCCCTACCGGATAATTTGGTTTTGACTCACAAGTCCCTATTTGATGGTACACCGGAAGGGCTCAAGGTCACTGATAAGCCAGTCTTTGGCGTACAGCATCATCCGGAAGCTTCCCCAGGCCCGCAGGATAGCTACTATCTCTTCAAACGTTTCATCGCGCTGATGGAAGCAGATGCCTAAACGCACTGATATAGAATCAATTCTTATCATCGGTGCGGGGCCGATTGTCATCGGGCAGGCCTGTGAGTTTGATTATTCTGGCACCCAGGCCTGTAAGGTACTGAAGGAGGAAGGCTACCGGATCGTCCTGGTGAATTCGAATCCGGCGACGATCATGACTGATCCAGGGTTGGCAGACGCAACCTATGTGGAGCCGATCACGCCGGATACGGTACGCAAAATCATAGAGCGCGAGCGGCCCGACGCAATGCTGCCGACTATGGGCGGTCAAACTGGCCTCAATACAGCACTGCAGCTCGATCGGCAGGGGGTGCTGACCGAGCTGGGAGTGGAGATGATCGCCGCCCGGGGCGATATCATTGATAAGGCTGAGGATCGTCTAAAATTTCGTGAGGCGATGGAGAAGATAGGCCTGGAATGCCCGCGCTCGCGGCTGGTCAACAATATGGAGACCGCTTTCGAGGCGCTGGAGGCAGTTGGATTGCCAACGATCATCCGGCCGAGCTTCACCCTCGGCGGCACCGGAGGTGGCATTGCATACAACCGCGACGAATTCGCTTCGCTGGTAGATGGTGGATTACGCGCTTCACCAACCACCGAAGTGTTGGTCGAGGAATCGTTGCTAGGCTGGAAGGAATTCGAGATGGAGGTCGTTCGCGACCGCGCCGATAACTGCATTATCGTTTGCTCGATCGAGAACGTCGATCCGATGGGCATTCATACCGGCGACTCCATCACTGTTGCGCCTGCTCTGACCCTGACTGACAAAGAATATCAAATCATGCGTAACGCCTCGATCGCGTGCCTGCGCGAGATTGGGATTGATACCGGCGGCTCGAATGTCCAGTTCGCTGTCAACCCGGAGAGCGGTCGACTGGTGGTGATTGAGATGAACCCACGGGTGTCGCGGTCATCGGCGCTAGCGTCAAAGGCGACCGGTTTTCCCATCGCCAAAGTAGCGGCGCTGCTAGCGGTCGGATACACCTTGGACGAGATAGACAACGACATCACAAAGATCACGCCCGCCAGTTTCGAGCCGACGATGGACTACGTGGTCACGAAGGTACCGCGTTTTACTTTTGAAAAGTTCTCCGGCGCGGAGCCGTATTTGACGACGTCAATGAAATCGGTTGGCGAGGGCATGGCGATCGGCCGCACCTTTGCTGAAAGCGTGCAGAAGGCGCTTCGCTCGATGGAGACTGGGCTGACCGGCTTCAACGAGATCGATATCGAAGACGCTGTCGATGGCGACCGGGACGCGGTGCGCGCCGCTTTGGCGAAGCCGGTGCCGGATCGAATCCTGACTGTGGCACAGGCCTTCCGTTATGGCTTGTCCGTGGAGGAGGTTCACAGCGCCTGCAAAATCGACCCCTGGTTTCTGGAGCAGATCGCGGGAATTGTGCAGGTCGAGGGGACGGTGCGAGAAAATGGTCTCCCAGAAGACCATCTGCGCCTGCTAAAGCTTAAATCGATGGGCTTCTCAGACGCGCGCCTGGCCGAACTGACTGGACAGGAGGAGGATGTAGTTGCGGCCCGCCGGCTCGAATTGGATGTCGTCCCCGCCTTCAAGCGGATAGATACCTGCGCTGCTGAGTTCCCGTCGCTGACACCGTATATGTATAGTGCCTATGAAGGCGATGGCAGCGGTGTGCAGGAATGCGAAGCCGATGTCTCTGACCGCACCAAAGTGGTCATCCTTGGTGGCGGTCCTAATCGAATTGGTCAGGGTATCGAGTTCGACTATTGCTGTGTTCACGCGGTCTTCGCTCTGGGCGAGGCTGGGTATGAAACCATCATGGTGAACTGCAATCCGGAGACAGTATCGACCGATTATGACACGTCAGACCGTCTATATTTCGAGCCCTTGACGACGGAAGATGTTCTATCGCTACTACGTACCGAACAGGCGAAAGGTACGCTGCATGGCGTGATAGTGCAGTTCGGCGGACAAACACCGCTGAAGCTGGCGGCCGCGTTGGATGCCGAGGGTATCCCGATCCTCGGCACTGCGCCCGACGCGATCGATCTTGCCGAAGACCGCGAACGGTTTCAGAAACTGCTGCAGGGCCTTAATCTGCGGCAGCCACCGAACGGGATCGCGGTTTCCTTGGAACAGGCTGAAGTCATAGCAGAAAAGATCGGCTACCCCCTGCTGATCCGACCGTCCTACGTGCTCGGCGGCCGGGCCATGGAACGGGTCCACGATGTGCGCGCATTGCAGCGTTACATGGCAACGGCTGTACAGGTGTCCGATGGTCATCCGGTGTTGATCGACCGGTTTTTACGTGATGCGATCGAGATCGATGTAGATGCCTTATGCGACGGCGATGTCGTGCATGTAGCTGGAATCATGGAGCATATCGAGGAAGCCGGCATTCATTCCGGCGATAGCGCCTGCTCCTTGCCGCCCTATTCCCTTTCGGAAAACATCATCGCCGAGATCCGCCGGCAAACTGAATCGCTAGCATTGGGTCTCGGTGTGGTTGGCCTTATGAACGTGCAATACGCGATTAAGGATGGCGATGTCTACATCATCGAGGTCAATCCGCGCGCCAGTCGGACCGTGCCTTTTGTCGCCAAGGCGACTGGCGTGCCGATCGCTAAGATCGCAGCTCGCATCATGTCTGGTGAGAAATTGGCCGATTTCAATCTCGATGGCGGTGTCGTCGGCGATCATGTTGCGGTCAAGGAAGCCGTGTTTCCGTTCGCCCGTTTTCCCGGTGTCGATGTCATGCTCGGTCCCGAAATGAAATCGACGGGCGAGGTCATGGGGCTGGACCTCGATTTCGCACGGGCCTTCGCTAAGGCCCAGCTCGGCAGTGGCGTTGTACTGCCGCAGCAAGGGACGGTATTCATTTCAGTGCGTGACGAAGATAAAAAGGCAATAGCACCAATTGCCCAAGAGCTGGTGTCGATGGGCTTCGACATTGTCGCGACTGGAGGGACAATGCTTTATCTGGACAGGCAAGGGCTTGCGGTCCGCCAAGTCAACAAAGTGCTGGAGGGCCCGCCTCATGTCGTCGATGCTATGATCGATGGCGAAATTGATTTAATATTTAACACGACGGAGGGGCGTAAGGCGATCGAGGATAGTTTTAGCCTGCGACGGACGGCGCTGATGCGCGCGATTCCCTATTATACGACAGTTTCCGGCGCCCGGGCAGCAACATGGGCAATTCAAGCGCTTAAGGCTGATTCCCTTGATGTTGCGCCGCTGCAATCCTATTTTAAGACGGTCTTTTAGTTTTTTCGGATTATTCGCCGGATTTTTCTTAGCCATTTCCTCACATATGGATGAAATATCGAATCGGGCGGACGATATGCCAGATGGCATGTATCCGTGATACGGCAATTGTTTGTTGAACATTGAGTGAATGCGATGGAAAAAGTTCCCATGACAACAGGTGGATACGAGGGCCTGAAGTCTGAACTCCAAACCTTGAAGACGAATGACCGTCCTACGGTGATCAAGGCGATCGCCGAGGCGCGGGAACATGGCGATTTGTCGGAAAATGCCGAGTATCATGCGGCGCGCGACCGACAGAGTTTTATCGAGGGACGCATCGCGGAAATCGAGGACAAGATCAGCCGCGCCGACGTAATAGACGTCTCCAAACTGAGTGGCAAGACAGTGCGGTTCGGTGCCACCGTGACGATTGCGGACGAGGAAACCGACGAAGAGACGACCTATCAGATTGTCGGTGAGCACGAGGCAGATATCGCCGATGGGCGACTGTCCGTCGCCGCGCCGATCGCTCGGGCGTTGATTGGAAAATCGGTCGGTGATTCCGTTGAAGTCGTGACCCCACGGGGTCAGAAGGACTACGAAATCATCAAGGTACGGTTCAAGTAACAGGTGCTAGAGCAGATCAAGGACTAAATTAGCGCCAAAGGCGATCCAAGGATCCCGTGAATCCACTATAATACATTTAGATAGAAAATATTCATTGGGATTCCATTAATATTAACAAGTCTCTGTCTAACCTTAATTTGATCTAATCGCTTCCGATCGGTGTGCCGTCGACATCGATTGGCACACCGAAAAATTGTTTCGAATTTCTGATTGCTAATGCTGATTTCACGTGGCTGACATTGGGTGCGGCGGTCAGTTGTGATGTAAGGAATCGGTTATAGCTATCCCAGTCACGCGCTACGATCTTCAGTAGGAAATCCGTTTCACCGGCAAGCATGTGGCATTCGCGCACCTCCGGCCAGCTAGAAACTAAGGATTCGAAAGCGACCAGATCGGATTCAGCCTGACTGGTCAACCCAACCTGGGCGAACACCATGACCCCAAAACCTAGCAATTCGGTATCCACATCCGCATGATATCCCCGAATATAGCCGGTATCTTCCAGCGCCCTTACACGCCGTAAACAGGGTGGGGCGGAAATGCCAGCGCGGCGGGCCAATTCGACATTCGTAATACGGCCATCATCCTGTAGGTCCCTCAGAATACGGCGGTCGATACGGTCGAGTTTCACGCGGCGCATGGAAGCTCCCATAGGGATGAGTGAGTAATAATATTACAAGGTTGAGGTGAGGGTGCAAGGGGCCGGCTTGCCTCGCAGCTTGTATAACGCCATAGTCCATCGCCTTTTATTTCCGCGCGCGACCAACCTATGACTAACAGTATCGCTTGGGTACTTACTGAGGGCATGGCCGGCATGGTCACGCAGGCCGTCGGGCTGGCTGAAGCCGTCGGTTTACCTTTCCAGGAAAAGACGATCAGGTTGCAGAGCCCTTGGCGATGGCTGCCACCTCAATTCTGGCCATCTGGCGTGATGGGTCTAGATTCCACAAGCGACCCGCTGGCGCCACCCTGGCCAGATCTTGTAATCTCCTGCGGTCGCAAATCGATCGGTCCCGCGCTGGAAATCAAGCGAGCAAGCGGCGGCCACAGTTTCTGTGCTCACATACAGAACCCTCACGTGCGGCTGAGCGCTTTTGACCTGGTCGTCGTTGGAATCCATGACGACCTAGACGGCGACAATGTCATTGTGACCAAGGGAGCGATCCACCGTGTGACACCGGAACGGTTGCAGGCTGCCGCCGAAGAATACAAATCCTTGCTGTCGAAAATGCCAAGGCCATTAATCACTGTTCTGGTCGGTGGGTCGAACCGGGTCTACAGCCTGTCGCCCAAAACTGTCGCGGACTTCGCGTGCAAACTCGCTGGTTTTATCGAAGTCATTGGCGGTACGCTCCTGGTTACTCCGTCGCGTCGAACCGGCGCGACGAATGTCGCGGCGCTGCAGGCTGGTCTGCAAGGGTGCCGAGCAGAGATATGGGATGGTACTGGCGGCAATCCTTATTTTGGCTATCTCGCCCATGCGGACCAAATCATCGTTACGAGCGATTCGGTCAGCATGGTCTCAGAGGCGTGCGCGACTGGTAAACCGGTATACGTGTTCGATTTGCCGGGCGGCAGCGTCAAGTTTCGGAAATTTCACCAGATGCTGCGTAAAGAGGGCATTACGCGCACCTTCACGGGTGAGCCATGTGACTGGTGCTATGCGCCGTTCGACGACACGGCTTACGTCGCCGCTGAGATATGCCGGTTGATGGCGCGCTCTGCATAGCGCCATACTGGCGGTTGGTGATTGCCAGATTCCGGCCCGTTCCTATATCTTGAATTGCGGGGTTCCAGTCAAAACAAACAAAATTGCGGCGCTGCTCGCATGCGTTCGCCGGGAAGAAAAATGGCGCTCAATATCGATACTTTCAGCAATGTATCTGGCGGTTACAGCTTCTTCAAGGCGGTGGGTCATCCGCTTACTGTGCCGAAAATTCGTGGCTTATTAGACCGGTTGGATGGTCCAATCGCATTGTACGACCCCGCAGGTCACACTAGTGCTTTCGCATCGTTGTACGATATGGCGTCTCTGCCGATAGCTGGAATCTTCGTGCAGGATTTGAGTGCCATGGGAACCAAGGTTCTCGGCCAAACTGCGCAGTTGGTTACAGCATTGCGAGATGCCGACCCGGGAAGCGTGTTTGTCCTAGCGTTCGACGCGGACCGACTAATCGACCATATTCGGGATCTCGTCCCTGAGGGGATAGAGATCGCTAGTCTCGACGCGGCGCGCCTGGATGACGGGATGCTGACCCGACCGCATTTTTATCTGGATCCGATTAATTTTGCGACGAATTATGCGTTCTTTCGCGATTCGGATTCAGATCACACGCGCCTGGTGACTGCTAATTATTGGGCCGGCTATGGGGCAAGGGACACGCGTATCTGGTTCTGCCTGTTTGATGAGGGCGGTCGGGCGCTTGTGGATTGGCAGCAAAATCTACCCGACGGGATATGCGCCGTTACCGTCGATAGTCGCGTAATAAGAGAGCGTTTTGACCTGCCGCCTTTCACGGGCCAGCTTTTCATGCATGTAGTTAATGGCGCAGGGCACGATGTCGTCAAATATGCCCTCGATACCTACGGGCATTCAGGCTCTATGCTGTCTTGCACCCATGATGCCAATGCCTGGCCGGCTGACCTCTATGCTGGCCTCCCCGCGCCGGAAGAGGGGGGGCAGGTTGTGCTGTGGGTGCAGAACAGCCATCCCTGCGCAATTCCGGCGGGCTGTATAGGGTTGCGCCAGACCGGTCAGCAGGAGTTTGCCTTTCTGGATAGAGATATCCCAGCTTTCGGAAGCTTTCCCCTGAATGTGGCATCCCTGTTGCCAGAGCTGAAATGGCCGGCGCAAGTGGAAATTCAGGCCGGAAAACACTTTGTGCGGCCCCGCTACGAGGTTCGCTCGCCCTCGGGCCGCGTTTGCATTTCCCATCCTAATGTAGAGCGTACCGATCTTGCCGCCGATCCGGGCATTGCAGAAACCTGCAACCAGTTGGGCAAGGGCTATCTCCTGCCAGCCCCTATTCTGCCGGTCGATCGCTTCTGCACCAAAGTGTTACCTACACCGATGTCAACCGCTCAAAAAAACTTGCCGGTTGCCGCCTTGCTGTTCGATTCTGACGGGCGTCAAATTGGTAAACACGCCTTCGGCAATCTGCCACGCGATCATCGCACTTTGCTTGAGGTCGACACACTTCTTAAGGAGCCGGCGTCCTCTGCGCTTAGCAACGGCTATGGCCATGTCGAGCTGGTCTATGATTTCGCGAATGGTGGCACTGCAGATGGTTGGCTTCATGGACTTTTCCGCTACGAGGATAGGGTAACCGGTCATGGTGCGGATACCAGCTTCGGTGCGCATATCTTCAACACGGTGCTGACCTATCGCAACGAACCGCAATCCTATACCGGACCAGCCCCGGGCCTAAGCACGAAATTATTCCTGCGCCTCGGTGCGGCACCGTTGGAGACGATGTGTCATCTGATCTATCCGGCTTCCATGCCATGGAAAGCCGTCTCCGAGACGCACTTGCATCTGTATGACGGCAACGGTGTGGAGATCGCTGTCCTGAACGTAGAAATACCTTGCGGAGGCTCTCTATATTGGTGTTATGGTGACGTTTTCGGCGCGGTAGAAAGAGCTGCTGCTGGAGAGGAAGGGTATGTAATAATTAGAGATCAAACCTGCCGACTTTTCGGCTAT
>Ga0114933_10002025_pt1 | contig 21666 bp, 34 predicted proteins | sample 4SBtaG_FD_89691 | JGI IMG/M metagenome (GOLD analysis project Ga0114933, IMG submission 89691) | Deep subsurface microbial communities from Kolumbo volcano to uncover new lineages of life (NeLLi) - 4SBTROV12_W25 metaG | ecosystem: Environmental > Aquatic > Marine > Volcanic | place: Kolumbo... | reverse complement strand
ATCTTTTGTATTCATCCCTTTCTTTTCTAATAGTTGTTCTAGATATTTATTTTTTAACAAGAAAGAACCACTCAAAGTTTTTTGAGAGAATGCATTTGCACGCAACGGTTCTATACTTGGTGATGTATTACCACATATAACTGAGCTACTTGCATTAGGTGCAATAGCTGTCATGTGTGAAAATCTTTTGCCAGTGCCTTTCATATCTGGTGCTTCACCTTTTTCTTTTCCAATAAGAAAGTTTGCATCATCACATTTCTTTTTTATGTGTTTAAATATTTTCATGTTAGGCCCCATAGACATAGGACTTTGTAAAGCTATGCCAATCTTTTGTAAATAAGAATGGAAACCCATCGTGCCTAGTCCAATAGATCTCTCTGATTGAGCACTCTTAACTGCTCTCCACATAGTAGAGGGGGCAGATTTGATAAATGAATCTAAAGTATTATCTAACATTCTAACAATATCTTCTATAAACATTTCATCTTGTGACCACTCGTCAAAGTATTCTAAATTCAAACTAGACAAACAACACACTGCTGTTCTGTCTTCTGCTGTAGGTAATGTAATCTCACTACATAAATTAGATTGATGTACCTTTAAACCTTTTGCTCTTAATTCTTTTGGCAACCCTTTTTGTACCGTGTCACCAAACATAATGTATGGTTCTCCAGTTGCTACTCTTGTCTCTAATAACTTTATCCACAGGGTTCTGGCTTTTACAGTCTTGACTACGTCTTTGCTGTTCGGATCTACTAGATCCCAATCCAAGTCCCCTTCTACTGACTTCATAAACTTATCTGATATGACTACACCATGGTGTAGGTTTAGATTCTTTCTGTTAACGTCACCACCACTAGGCTTTCTCATCTCCATAAACTCTATGATCTCTGGGTGAGAGATGTCCATATAACTAGCGTACGATCCACGTCTCGTAGACCCCTGGTTGAATGCTACCATTTGTGAGTCCACTACGTGCATAAAAGGAATAACCCCTGTGGTTTTATTACCTTTACTAGTTGACTGTCCCTGTGAGCGAATATGGCCCCAATAACCACCTATTCCACCCCCCATACTAGATAACCAGATGTTCTCTGTATAGTGATCAGCCAGTCCAGTCCTGCTATCTGGTACGTAGTTTAAAAAACATGATATAGGTAAGCCTCTGTCTGTGCCACCATTAGATAGCAAGGGTGAGGCAAACATAAACCAAAGATTAGATACATATTTATATAGTCTCTCAGCGTGTGCCTTGTTGTCTGCGAAAGCCATACAAGCTCTAGCAAATGATTCTTGTGGACTTATTTCTTCTGGCAACATGTACCTGTCACGCAAGATATCCACAGCATTCTTGGGTAACATATTATCTTTAGTTATATCAATATTTAATTTCATAATTCCTCTCTGTTAACACACGAACTTCGCAGTATAACATTATTTAGTTTGGCACGCAATTACTTTTTTGGAAAAATTAGATTTCCCTCTAGCTTTATGTAGCCAGAATCTTGCATAGCTTTTATAGTCTGGTCTAACTCCCCAGGGTTTTGTATCTTCCGTAACAATTCTCTTTTAAAAAATCTTAATTGCATATGGTTCTTGCCGCCAGCTAAGAGTGTGGCATCTAGCCACACCTTCATATCATGAGCAATCCTTCCTGTCTTTGCCATACCAAAACCTTCTAAAGCTTTGGGCATGTTTTGTTCCATGTCAAACATAATCTCTTTTGTAATCTCCCAATCCTCTACAGATATCTTAAGAGTAGAAGACCGTGAAGCTGCTACAGACATTGCAACTTTTAAAAAATGCGACACACGTCTTTGGCAATACTCTGATAGGTGCGGGTCGGTAGGTTCTGGTTGCACGCCCTCAAAGATATCTTGATTAGCTATTTCGAATGCATCTCTTTCAAACTCCATAGGCCCATGCATTTTAGCGATGTTACTTAAATCATTTCGTAACTCATTGATGGTGTGTTCACTAATAACTTTTTGTCTAAGATCTTGTGGTATCTTTTCTCCTTCATAAAACACAGGTATAATTCTAGACAACAAGCCTTGTGACTTAGCATCCTCTGGTAAGTTCTCTACAAACTGTGTAGGTGTAGCACAAGCAATCCAATTCAGACAAGGCCCTTGTATTATATACTCGCCAGCAGTTTTAGTTTTATGACTGTAAGAATCTTTTGCATCCCACATGTCTGTTAAAAACATTTGCAAGTATCGTTCGTTACGACCCATGAATGTACCAAACTCAGATGTAACGAGAGTCAATGATGAATCATAAAATTCAAAATTATTTTCTTCATTACCTAAACGCATGTCCATACGAGTAATCTTTGTCATATCGACTGCAAGTTTTTCTGGTGTTATCCTATCTTGTATACTATACAAAGGATACTTACGTAAACCATACTCATCTAATCCAGAATTAAAATTGTGATCATCTTCTGTTGCACCAACAGGTGAAGTAAGTCTGCTAAATACTTTTGAGAAAGGTAGTATTAAACTAACAGATTTGTTTCGACCAGGCGATGCAATTAGTATAACAAAAAGATTAGAACCTATGTTGTAGTTGGGCATAGGAAACCAAACACTTCTGCCCAATGCACCAGAGATAGCAGACAAAGCTGTCCACTTTGCAAACGTCTCTGGTATTGGACTGTCTTTTACAGCGTCAACACATGCCTTGATAAAGTCTTTGTGTTTTCGTGGCATTACTTAGCATTAACTGTACGAATATTATCTGGATGTATCCTCACGATTTTCTCTAGATCTGCTTTTGTTTCAATCCAAATGTTTCCATCTTCATCTGATTTCATTTCACTTGGCCCTTTGATATCTAGTCCGTGGCATTTACTAGCAACTTCGTCAGGTACATCCGACCATTCTACTTTACTTTTTATATATTCTTTAACAACTATCATGCCCTCTTCGACATATATTTTTTTTACTTTATACTGTTCGTCCATGTTTTCATATCCTTCCAATTATCACCCACCTCTACAGAGGATGGTATTATCATTTCACGTCCATTGACCGTCAATGGATTGTGCATTTTCTCAAGCACTATCGGCATGAGTTCATCTATCTTATCTTTATGACACTGGCCTAGTATTGCATCATGCACTTGGCCTAACACCTCTACACCAGAGTCCTTCAGTTCATCATATACTCTCCACAATCCTAGATTAAGTAAGTCACCTATCGTAGATTGCGGGACAAAAGCTATCGCCGCACGTAAAGTAGAAGCATCTTTAAGTCTATCCCAAAAGTGTCTACGTCTACCCATAGGCGTGACGAGACTACCTTTTTCTAACAGCTCTGTTTGTATAGCACTATGCCATACTCGTATGCCTGGGAATGCCCCCTTTATCTTTAGTGTATCTTTTCCTATCTTCTCTCCTTGATCTATTAATTCTTTATATCCTCCTTGAGGATCTTGTTTATGCCATCGTTCTAGAGATGTAGATGATATCACACCTCCGAAATAAAGCAACTGAAATCTTGTAGCCTGCGACACTTTGATCTTTATCTGTCTAGCCAGAGAGTGAGGTGACACTCCATAGTTAGTTCCATGTCCTGCTCGTTTACATATGTCACGGTAGGTATGATGTAAATAATATTTTCTATCAGCTAACGCTCTGTCTTGTACAGGATCATCTGACCAACCTAGATTGGGCCATACCATTTTCACAACCTCGGTATGCAAATCTGTACTCTCACAAACATCTATGTAGTTTTGATCCGCAGCCAAGTATGCAACGGCACGAGACTCAGCTTGTTCCAAGTCAGCATAAAACATTTTATTATTTTCATCAGGTATAAATACTTCTCGTAAATCTTTTGTTATGTTCTGTAGGTTTGTGCCAGTACGCCAAGGTGATTCTCTTGAAGACCATCTGCCTGTCTCTGTACCTGCTACGTTGTAAGAGCATCTTATTCTCCCATCTGTGTCACGCTTGGAACTAAGGACTGCGAGGTTTTTATCTATGTCACGCAACGCCAGGATAGTTCTACAGAATGGTCTAGATCTTGGATAAGATTCTGCTAAAGATTCTAAAGCATCACGATCAGTAGATATCTTTTGCTTGCCCTTCTTATATGAAACTACAGGTGGTAGATTAAGATCTTCGTATAATAATTTTTTAAGTTGAACAGGACTGTTATGATTTAAGTCCTTACCATTTACAGACTGTGAAAATAAATGTAACATTCTTTCTAACTGTAATCTTTTTTCTTGTAAAGGTTTTCTAATTGCTTTTACTTTGTCTTCATCAACACGTAAGCCACGCATGGTCATAGCCATGGCTGGTTTTAAACTTTGTATTTCAAAATCGTATGTGCCTCTAGTTGTCTCATCAAACTCACTAGATATTTTTTCCCATATCTCTTGAGTTAAAGTACAATCAAGTGCACAGTATATCCAGTTGATCTGATCATCATTGTAAGGTGATAGATCTAAATTATTGTTACTTACTTTTATCATCTAATAACTCTCCTGCTATAGCTGAATACCCTACCATATCTACATAAGTATCTTTGGTTGGATTGGGTGATTTAGTTCTCGCTACTTTTAATAATAACATAAGCATGGCAACATCATGCGCAGTGATATCTGTATCCAGATATGCAGACCACAGGTTTGCAATGTTTGTGTGATTAGTTTGTTTGTCTCCGTATTCTTTTTCTCTTGGCCCTCTTAATATCTTCAGTGCTTCTTTCAAGTTTTCTTCTATACTTACTACCATAAAATTTCTCCATCAATCTATAAATTTCTTTACGAGTTGTTCTTCCATCTAGATCTGCTAGGTCACAGATAAAATTAAAATCACTGTCCTCGTTACTATCATTCACCCACTCCCATGCAGACAAATGAGCCTTCTTGTCTTCCTTGCCTTTACCTTCGTAAACTAAATCTTGTAATGTCTGATCTAACACAGCACGCCATAAACGTATTGTATTTATCTGTTCTTCCCACTTGTCGTCTACATCTTTTGCAGAGAAATAATTTGGTCGCTTCACTATTCATCGGCTTTCGTGCTTTGAGAAAACTTGGCTAGAGTTTTCCATGCACCCTCGTTAGTGTATATGGAGCCTAAGAAGCCTAAACCTTTTTCCATTTCTGGTTGCAAAGAATGCTGTGCATGCATCGTGTCATGCACTACACCTTTGACTTCTATATCCTGTTTATATTTTAACCATGATACATCGTAAGATTGATTCTGTGCTACCTTTGCAATTTGTTTGTCCTCTAATAAATCTTTAACCCAATTCCACGCTTTTGTTTCATCATCTTTCTTCCAGTATCCATATGTGAATGGTACTACAATGGCATGGGTAGATGAGGGGGCAAACCCTATACATGTTATTCGCCCACCTGCTGTTTCAATATCAAATGCCAAAGGATGATCTGCGTTATCTCTTCTTATGAAGTCTTCTTTAAATTTATCTAGGTCGTTTATACTCGGCTCGATCCAGAGTTCTCTTTCGATGTTTTTTATTTCTTTTGTTTCAGATTCTTGTTTTGCTTTTTTGAAATCAGAATATAATATAGATCTCAATGCATAATTTTTTGACACACTAGACAGGGCGTAAGAAGGAACTATTTTTATATCATCATTGATGTGTGAGGTGTTAGAGGAGATGAGTGCCCCTCTATAAGTTCCGATCTTATCATACCCTGTTAGTGCCCACAATGATACTGCCCCCAGTGCTACTATAACATTAGGTTTAGCGTCATTGATTTCCTTGTACAATCTTTCTAGATGTGGTTGCGTCTCCTGTTTAAGAAACCCCATCGTCGAAGACGGATAGGGTGATCGCCACTCAGTTGTCTTGCACAAAGCTTTGTATTCACTTCTCTTGTGAAAAAAGTTTTGTAAATTTTCTTGTGCTGGTCGTCTTTGAAAAACGTGGGTGAGCATACATTCTTCCAGCTGTATCCCCGCTAGTTTACACACCTTGCCTAGAATGTAATCTCCTGCAAGTATTTTATTTAAACGAACTTCGTTAACTGTTGGATAGTCCATGACGATTGCAATCTTTGCACCGTCAATTAATTTAGAAGTTACATTCTTGTGTACTGCATACTCACCCATTATAACTACGCCGCCTTATTAATTATTCTTTTAATAGAAGCTTGTAGTATGTCTTTGTTACGGCCCACCATTTCGTGTTTCACAACACCAGAAAATGTTTGACCAATGCTTTGCTCTAGCATTTCACCAAAGTTAGCACCACCCATGCCGAGTGTTTTAGTTAGGAATTTCTTGATAGAAATTACAGGGTTGCCCTGTCCTAACGCTCTAGCCGTAGCCCAGAACTCCATTCTGGTTGGCTCACAATGATCCAAGTCACTATCTGTGATCTCAGATTCCAAGACAGCGTTAGCCTTGACGTTGATCCTTACGATCTCATTCTGATTCTCACCAACCTTATCTGTACGATAAGAAGTGATTACGAAATCGTAACTGCCCTCTGGTAAGGGCATTTGTTCCTGAACGTCATCAGGATTCATTGATAAAAAGTCTGATATTTCAGCCATTAATTACCTCCTTTATTTAAGTTGATTACATTGTCTGCTGACAATTTCTTACGAGCATTTTGCTGTATTGCACTGAACAATTTAGCTAGATCTAATTCAGTTGTCTGACCAATAAGACTTGGTGCAGTAACTTTGAGATCCATCCTGTGATCAGACACAGTACGCAAAGTCCTCTCGGTTCCTTTGCTAGAAGAACGTGTATCAATTCTGCATACACAGTTGAAGTATCTGCCTAGCTTTGTAGATAGTTTAGAACCTACGCTAGTTGGGTACGCTTTGGACACGCCCATATCTCCTTCCATGTATTGCATATGCGTTGTAACAACCACGTTACAAGGCACTTCCGATCCTGTTATGTACTGTATGATATGTTGTACATCACGAGCCGCCGTTCCCCATTCGGGTTGCGACGCTTGATCTGTTGACTTCTTATTATTGAAGACAAGAGCAGCACGAAGTGCAGCCTCACCCATCAATGTTAAGCTGTCGATAACCAACACATCTTTGTTAGTCCATTTAGAAACAGGGCCGTATTCTTCATCTTCATCTTTCCAATTAGAAATTAAAGTTGCACCCTTACGAAACGCCTCCGCTTTACCCATAGGATCTTTCAACGAAACATAAGAAACGTTGTTGACACCTGTGTCTGTTAAGAACTCGGGCAAAATGTCTAAGCCGTTGTCAAAATCTAAGATACGTAACTTGTATCCTGCGTTCGCAAGAGTGGCTAATGAAGCCGTCTTACCAGAGCCACTATCTCCTACGAGTAGTAACTTGGTTACATCTACTGATGTATGATTTTTTATACTTGCCATATTTATCTCCTGTATTTTGTAATATTAACATAATTAAAATTTTTGTCAAGAAGTTTTTTCTAACCACTTCTCAAGGTCAGTGTATCCTCCTACATGTTCATCATCAATTATTATTTGTGGGAACGTGCGTGCGTTTGGAAACTGTAGGAAGAACTCTTCTCTAGTAAAGTCCACATCTAATAAAAGTATTGTAGGATTTTCTTTTGCTAATTTAAATTTAGCTTTATCACAGAATACACAATTAGGTTTAGAATATATTTCTATTTTCATTTGCCCTTTTTAAATAAGTCTTCTGCGTGTATCACTTCTGCTTCTCTAACCAGGTCATCGTGTAACGCAACTTCAAAATCTTCCTTCAACAACGTGGCACGGTGGTCAGGTGATTCAGCACACACTTCCCTGAACTTACAGCCACCATAGTTTCCACATGATGTAAAGTTAGCAGGGTAATACTGACTATCCCAGTAGGCTTCAGATATTCCCAAGCTGTGTACCGTATCAGCATACCATTCATCAATAGATAAATTAGATACATTAAATACAGCACGATTAAATCTACAAAAGTGTACACCAGTTTGAACTGCATCGATAATAAATCCCCGCACAGGTAAATTTAATATGTGTCTCGCCGCCCACAAGTATGCATACACTTGATTGTTTGGTTGATAGTTTCTAAAATACATCTCACTTAAAGAAGCCTTTGTTGTTTTTGTATCGCACAGATACAAGCCACCTTCAAACTCTACGATCTTATCTATCCTACCAGAAAATCTCTTACCTGTATCGCCAAAGGGTACTTCAAATCTTTTCTCAAGACACGGCTCACCATTAGGCATAGACGCTATCTTTATATTATCATCCCAGTATTCATCCACTCTCCATACTATTGCACGCAGTGCGGCTTCTAATCCTCTGGCTTTATCTTCTGACAAAGATAGATCTGCTCCGTAATTCTTAAGTGTAAACTCAATAGCCTCACGCAGTGTCTCTTGTTTATTTTTATTATGGAATCTACCTCTATCTAATATCTCATACGCGTCGTGTACCGCAGAGCCAAAGCCCGTAACCGTACCATAACTTTTTAATTTATACCCACGTAAGTTTGTTAGATTGTATAGACGGGGGCACGCCAAGAAAGTTGAAAGACTTGACGTATCCCACACCACTTGTTTAGGTTTATCATCCACATAAACATACTTTGGAATCCTATCTGGTTTAGACATCTTTAACTAGCACATCTAGTATGCTACCTTCTGTCACAGGTTGAGCTTTAGTTCTTGTCGCCTTGCCTGTTATTCTTTTACCAGATTTCTCTGCCGCCCTTATATTCTCACGAGTTCTTTGTAGATACTCTATGATTCTATCAATGTCTTGTTGACTTTCCGCAAGTTCAAGCGGATCTTTTTCTAATAGTTCTGTTGGTATCTCTAGTTCTTCACTCATTCTGGGTCTGTTCCTCCATAACTGATTGTATCTATTTGTGGTTCATCAAGTCCTTCTTTTTCAAAAGGTTCAATGGACATAATCTTTGCGTCTGGTATTGTAACCAAACCCATGTTTAATTTATTAGATACATATTTACGACTTGTCTTATCAAACTTCATGTCTGAAGACATAACTTTTTCCGCCGCTTCTTCTTTAGTTCTAGCTTCTACTATCCAATGTTGTGTATACATGTGGCTAGTTGTAACATCATACTTCATCTTGTCTCCCTCCTCTCATATATTTTTTATGAGGTTTATAATCTATGTTGTGCATTCTATTTAATGCCCACACTCTTGCCTTACCAGAAAATATTTCTAGGTAAGCAAACATTTTAAATATAATTAAATATATCTTTTTAAAAATTTGGTTCACACTCCACTCCTTCTTCGTGTAGTCTTTTGTATCGAAGGTAGACAGCTTTGGCTTCGTGATATGCTCGCCATCTACCTTCAAATTCTGCGTCGTACATTTTATCTGCCCAATACTTTAGTTGTGTAGGCACATGTTCAATGTATGGTCTTTCCTGTAATGTTTGCATTGTATAACCAATCCTCCAGTGCGTTTGGTTCTTGACCTTCTTCTCTCATAGAAGCTAAGTCTTTCTCAATTAAATGTCCTATTGAAGTTGCATTCTGTACACACACAGATAACATATGCAACGCAGGTAAACTACCTGCTGATGTTAGTATCATTCGCATACCCATTTCAATCAGTGCTGATTCAACAACTGCTATTGGATACTTCATGCATAAATCTGCAATAGGTTTCTTTAAGTCGTCCAAACAATCAGTAAATAATTTTTGTTGGACTTTTGATAGTTCATCACTCATAATTTATTTCCTTCCTCATCTGTCATATCAAATGATTTTGATTCTAATGAAGATGTAATTGTAACACAATCATTTTTAATGTCAAACACTAAATGATCGTATCGCATTTCATCTACATCGTCTTTGCTTTTCATTTGCACACGATATGCTTTAACATATCTATACAATCTCATCTTCAAAGCAAATGGTTTATCATGCCGTAGATATATACAAGGCTCGTCGCTCTCGCTATTATCTAGGTGGTCGACGGCTTTTTCCAATGCGTTCGATAAATCTGTCGAGTGCAATAGGTTGTACGTCTTCGGATTGTACGCCATATTCCTCCTGTATATGTTCATAGTCGTTGTGATCTAAACTTAAATCATCATTATGTTTAGATGTGTCTTCAATATTAACTGTGTATCCATCTAATACAAAGTCACCATCTTCCAAGATATCTTCTTCTTGTTCTATCTTTTTCTTATATGGTCTTGATGTAATATCATCCATGTTCTTCCTCCAATGTAAAAACAAAAAATTAAAAACAGAAATATAGGCACATTCCTATACTCTGGATCAGTAATGACACCCACAATAGCTATTAATGGTAGGGATGTCAAGGTAATAATAGATAGTATTCCTGTTATAAAATTCATACCTTCCATTCTTTTATGTTATCTACTGCGTCAATTTCTTTGACAGGCATAAGTCTATGGTTGTTGCCAGGAAACATAAACACTAGAGCAGAACCAGATAAATATTCTGGTTGAAACTTTAGCATACCTGTTTGTTCTTTGACCACATCTATTTGGAAAGGATAATAAGATGAGCCACTCTCAATCGCATTAACCCTGTCCATTGTTTCTGGTGTGACTGACCACACCTCTCCTTTTATTTGAAATCCTTTCTCTCTTGCAACAAGAATAGGAAAACTTTTAGCATAACTAAACAAATCAAACTTGGAATCTACTGTAAGATATGTTCCTACAAATTCAGATGAATTGCCTAGCACACTGTGAAGCCTACCCCCTTTCTTTAGTGTTCCATAGACGAATAGATTAGTTCTCCAATCATAATCATTCGACATTAAATTGTCCTTTCAATACTATCTTTTTTGTTATACAGTTGGTGGGAATAACCACACCCCCACCACCACATTGACTTTCTTCATCAAACGAAGACACAAGAATGACAGAATCATTATCTTCTTTGATAATATATCCGACACTTGTGACAGGTCTGAGTTTTTGTTCTTGTAGTTCTTTCAAGTCCTGCCATGAGTTATCATCCGACATAGCGTCGAGCCAATCAATCAATACAATTTGTAATTCATCTTTCTTCATAGTCCTCCTCATGTGTATCGTTAAACTCTGACCATACTTCTTCTATTCGATCATTAATCATATTCTCAATTTCTCTGGAATAATTTATTGGTCTTTGTCTTGATCTAATTCTTCCGACTATACCAAGATTAGTATTGATCTTCTTACCAGACGAGAGTATCTTATCCCAATACTCTTTGTCATAATCAATAAGAACTCGTCTACCTACTTTCTTAATACGAACATTGAACAAGTCCTCGCCATCATCTTTGCGAGTGTTGTTTATGCTGTTAACATATTTATTCCATCTGCGAGTATCTTCACGAGCATAGTCAGATACCCTGCGACGATAGTACACAGGTATACCTGTTCTGTTAACATGAAGAATTAAGTCTGCGACATCTGTCATTTCCTCTTCATTCCATATGTATTCGTTACCATCTTCATCTTGCTCATACTGTGGATGTACATATCTAACTTGTATCGCATTGTCAGGTATATATTTTCCGATAATCATTTCAAGTAGATGATGATGAATATACCAATAATACTAAGAATAAGATAAAGAACTGCGTTGTCAATTTCCATTTCATCTGCCCTCCTTCACAAAGGTATAAGTTCCAAGTGCAATGCAGCCACACGCCACACCACAAATAAAAGTTAATAATGTAATTATAATCATAGCATACTCCTGTAATTTGTCAATAGAAAAAACACCGATAGAACACCGAAAGAACTCGATAGGTCAACATATCGAGGGTGTGGGGTATGTGTAATCCCTATTAACGATTTAAAATTTATTATTATTTTTATTATAATAATATACTGAACTGCCCCCTTGACAGTAAACATGATACCCTCGTGTCCTATCGGTGTCATGTCGGTGTTATACTACCATGTGCATTGGTTTGTAATGAGAGGATTGATTCTCCTTAAACAAACAAGCAAAGTGGTCAAACATATTTCTCATGTCTTCGTTATGGTCATGTGCCACCACATGCATAGACATAGCCATAGCTTTTTGTGGTACATTCAATGATCTACCCCATTGTTTCAACTGTCTTAAGTTAGTGCATGGTTGTCCTGCATGGAAACTACCAATCCAATCCCATAGATGAAACTTTTTAATAGTTGTAGATGTTAATCGTCTAGTGCCAATGGAATTCCAATCGCCTATTCGTTTTAACCTAGCAACTGTGTTAGGTAAAGATACCTGTAGATTACTATCATGCTTTATGTTTACAATAGTTCTAGGATATTCTTTGGTATGTGGATCGTATAGCTTATCATATTCTGCTTTGCGTATGCGAACACCATTGAATGTAATATACTTTACTCTATCCAATGGTATTATACTATTATCATCAAGCCATCTAATTGAGGTAGAGGATTCGCCACTAGGCACATACCCATAGCTAATATTCTTTAGATGTATGTTGCTAGGCAATCCTGCTTTCACAGGATCTGCCCACACATATTCAAATTTGTTTTTGGTATTTACTCTTGAGCCTAGAACTTTAGTCTTGCCAAATTCTTTTGTGCGATTTGATAAAGAGATCGCAAAAGTGATTGGCTCATTCCACCAATATGCAACACTTGGTCTAAAATATTTATTGCTCATGCTCTGTTCCCTACAATTTCTTCACTAACAAGGCAACCCACACCAACGGGATTCTCCTCGCACAGTTCAATGATTTCTTCTTTATCCATTTGATAAAGGTCTTCCATGCGTAATGCTTTACCGTTCCACATGGTTTCATCTGCGTCTTGCTTTGGTAAAGGTAAGTCAAGTTGTTTGTCTTGAACTCCAACACCACTAGCCAAAGGTGTAGGCTTAACCTCTACACCATTACGACTGTAGTATCCATAATGATTGCGTGTTATATTGCCGTAGCTACTATAACCCCAATCATCATCTTCGTAACACCACTTGCTACTATCTGATACATCTTTGATCGTATCTGTTTTGTCATCATAATATTTGTCACGCTTACCATATGATGTTGGTTGTATGGAATATGTATTGGATAACCAACCCACATTGTCCATGTCAGTTCCTTGATCTTCATTGAAGATAACAAACTCTTTGGTCTTGCCGTCAAGAAATAATAACTTGTCTGTGCCAATTAGTTCTTCAATCATCTCTTGCCATTCTGCATTGTAAAGTAATTTAGGATTGGCAGATAGTTGAGGTCGTAGTATCCACTTAACAAACTGATGTGTGTCAGATTTGTTAGCGTCAAGCATAGGCGTTGGTAGTTGTGGTCCGTTGTGCATTACCCATAAATCTCTATCGTCACCTTTTGCTTTTGATAATACTTCAAAAGGGTGTGACATTGATTTGTTGGTATCGCCATTAGTTGCAAATCTAAAGTGAATACCCATAGGCACATCCATAGATTTGTATTTATCCCATAACCTTTCAATATCATTGAAAGTTTTTGGAACGATCTTCCGAGTATGAAGTTGTCCTTTGTGAACAAACATCAAACCAAAGCCATCGGAATTGTTTTCATAAGCTGTTTCCATTAAAGCTGATGAAAGTTGCTTTGGACTTTTAGTTGCTATTATTAAGCACATAATTACCCCACTTGGTTAGTAACTGTTTCGTCTTCCGTATCAACCACGATACGAGAGGGTTTAACATCTTTGACATAGCCTTTACGAATAAGCCAAGCCAAGAGGTTAGGATATTGTGATCGCTGTTGCTCTCTTGCAACATAGCGACAAAACGCTGTGTAATGTAAACTTGTAGTTGTGCAATTAGTTTGCTTGACAAAATTTACCATAGCGTCAGTAAATTCCAAGACACGATAGAAACCATGTCTTGTAATATTAGATCTGAATATACGAAGTTCAATAGTATTGTAATGATTTGTATTGACAGCTTCATACTTCTCGCCTGTAGGTCGCAATACATCAGATACTTTTTTGGGTGACTTCTTCGCCCATTGATCTGAAGATCGACCTGCAATATCATTAATAAAATGATAGTTGCTAGTGTCATTGATAAAGACAAGTATCTTACCAATATTCAAAGGTGTTAAAGATTTTCTACCAATATGTATATGCAATCCTGCTGTATCAGTATTCCAACCTTTAAGATTGTTTTGGCATAAATGAGAATTGAAAAATTCTTCCCACATTTTTTTATGATAACCAATACTACTCGGTCCAGTTACAATCTCAAAACCATTATCAAGTGAGCCATCAGATTTACAGATAGCAAAACCTTGATACATACGATTAATTGATTCGGCAATATCACTTGGACATTGAGATCGCCTTTCAACTTCTAACTCAATACCATAGTAATCAGTGGTATTTTCATTAGGTAATTTGTTGAAATTGCAATACTCCAATACATCAGTATCATAAGAATATGTGCCACTATAATCGTCATAGCCATCTTCTTCATATTCATCATAATCGTCATTGTGTCTATACGTATCTGAATGTTCAGAATAATAATAGTCACTTTCTACGCAACCATGACAAACATGATAGTCACCATGATTTACAGATGCACAATCTGTCATATCCATAATGTCACCACAATCGTGACAGTAACTTATGTCGTGCCTTTCCCTAACATGATTAACAAAATTATCGTGTCTTCTAGTATTAGCATTGTCTAAATGACTAATTAAAGATTCAATATCATCTAAACCGAAATCACTAGGCAAGTCTTGATTGTCAATGAAGCTGTGTATTTCATTGTCACTTAATCCTAAAGAGGATCTAAAGTATTTTAATAAAGTCATGTTTACCTCACACAAATTTATAATCAAACATTAGCTTATCTAATATTTGAAAAAGCCAATCATAAATATATAATTAGCTTTGTCAAGTATTATTTTTCTTGTTCAGCTTTTTCAATCATAACATCATTATAATTATCATCAGATAATTTTTCTTGATGTTCTTCTTGGAAATCTAAAACCCAATCCGTAAAGGATTGAGCTTTATTATTTGATAACTTTTTAACTACGCTTTTAGTATCTATAACCATTGTTTTATACCTCTATCTATTTGTTTAAATTCAATTCCTAAATCTTTATTGATTTGATATTGCTCATCATGTGTTAAGTTATCCCAATCATTATCAATGGTTTCAGTTTCATCAATATTTAGTTTTTCTAAAACTTCTTCAGCATTGATACAAGGGTTAAAAGCATTATATTTTCTAGCCATATTAATTATCTCCTATTTAAACATTTTCAACCAAGCTGGTTTTCTACCCTTTTTATTCTTGGCTTGTTCGATTATTTCATTGACCTTATATCTATGAAATCCGTCTATTCTTGATTCGCTACAATCAACTTTATGATTTGGATACCTAGTAACTAACTTATTAGGATCAGAGCAATCTTGCCACTCATTTTTTACACTGTTGTAAACTAAACTTTTACCAACAGGTAACATTTTTTGAGAATACACACTATTCCCATTTGAATAATTAGCCATAAAAAACCTCACATTTTTATTATGCTTACAGCATATCAGAATTAAAAACCAAGTCAAGAACTATTTTCAAAAGTTATCCACAACCTGTGGATAAGTTTCAAACAATGAGCCGTATTGCTCAAGGTTTAACTAGGTCTTTTGATCCTGTTATAAGCCCCATTCTACACTATATTGTGGCATTAATAAGGCAAGTATTATACTATGTTTGCATACCTGATATGCAAAAAACGCATACGCAAACGCCTTGCTTGATACTCAAAACTGACAACTTGTCACATGTGACAGAATGTCGCACCCCATGTTGTCTGGGGGGTGGTCGATAGGTCGAGGTGGGGGGAGGAAAAACCCGTGCACGTGTATACATACATATGCACCTCAAAAAATTTTTTCAACTTTTGACGTTTTTTTTTTAAAGTTGAGGAGAGGAGCGTTATTGTGTGAAGTGTGTGTGTGATATGTAACGCTGTTTTCCTCTCCTCTATACAGGAGACGTATGATCTTTCGACCATACAAGTATATTATATCTTACCTAGTCTTGAATTACAATACCATTTGAGTTATAATATTAAATATGGCTAAAGGCGATACACTAACTCCACAACAAGAGCAGTTCTGTCAAGAGTTTATTAAAGACTTGGCGGCTGTTCCTGCAGCAATCCGTGCTGGATACGGCGAACAACATGCAAAAAAGAATGCATGGACTATGATTCGCAATCCACTAGTGGCAAAAAGAATATCAGAACTTAAAGCCGACCAGACAAAGCGTACTAAAATTGAAGCGGATGATATATTGCGCCGCCTAGTACGTATCGCTGAAAAGACCGAGCAGGAGGGCGATTACAACGCGGCTATCCGCTCCCTTGAATTATTAGGTAAACATCAAGCTATGTGGACTGATAAGAATGTAACCGAGATGAATGTGCAAAACGCATTCTCTACTGGCAACTCCGAGGAAGATATCGAACGCGATGTTGAACGTCTGAAGAAAATTGCTGCACCAAAATTAAAAATTGTAGGAGGTAAATAATGGAAGTAACTGTAAACGCTGAAGAAGCCATGCTTGCTAGAGTAAGAAAAGCTTTATCTAATAAAGATAAATTAGTAGGTCAAAAAGGAACACAAGGTCGTAATAAGTATCAAATGGAAATACAAAAAATTAAAGACCAAGTGAAAGGTTTCAAAGGATTATCATTTAGAGATTTATTAAATAAAGTTAAAAAAGAAGAACGCGAAGGTAAGTTTGACAGAGGGGCAGAGGGCAAAGCTAAAACAGCTATGCGTAAAAAAATGCTTGACAAAAGAGACGGATCAAAACGTGGTGGAGTACATGCAGGAACTAGAGCAGACAAAGAAAATGAATTAGTTCAAAGAGTTATGGATGATCCTGAATATAAAGCTATGAAGAAAAAAAGTAAAACAAAAACAGGCCCAGGAGCTAGATAATGCCAGGTGAAAAGAAAGGCGGTTTACGCGCAGCTTTAGAAAGAATGGAAGCATCCGTACGAGATTTACCAATGCTTCCTACTAAATCAACTCTGTTGAGAAATGAAAACAAAAGATTAAAAAAATTATTTCCACAAGCAAATAGAAATAAAAAGAGGCCATAATGTCGAATACAACAACTAATAGTAAAATGACTAATCCAGTTGATGCGCTAAAGAAAATTGTCTTAAAGAGAGCTGACAAAACTGCATCTAAAATACCAGGTTATACTAAGATGAAAGGTGTAGCTAATAAAATAAAAGACGCAGGTTTTTCTGTGGATGTTGGTAAAGATAAAGTTGGTATAAAGTTTGAAAAAAAGTTTTAATGCAAGTAAAAGTAACAGGAGATACAAGCATGATTTTAAATCCAGATCTAGATATATACGATCCAAATAATCCTCCACAAGATGCTTTTACGCAACTTGTAATATGGGGTGATGAAGTATATGTCCTTAACAACAGAAGATAGAAACGCCGCTACGAGAGTAGCTGTACAACAAGCAAGAGAAGATCTCTTAGCTTTTGTAATGTTGATGAACCCATCCTTTAGTGTTGGGCCACATCACAGATTACTATGCGATCAACTAATGAGGATTGCAAGTGGGGAGTCAGACCGTTTGATGGTATTTGTTGCCCCCCGTTCAAGCAAATCATTAATAACATCTACATACTTTCCCGCATGGGCACTGGGTAAGAATCCGTATTGGCAAGAGATTGCTGTGTCACACAGTGATGATCTCGCAACAAGGTTCGGCCGCGCCATACGTGATATTGTAAATACGCCACAATACAAATCTATCTTTCCACAAATAAATATTCGTAAAGATAATCGTTCTGCAAACAGTTGGAGTCTTCAACATAAAGGTAAAGATGCAGGTTCATTCCTCGCAGCTGGTTCTGGTTCAGGTATTGCAGGTTTTGGTGCACACTTAGCTATCATAGATGATCCAATATCAGAGCAAGATGCCTTTTCAAAAGCCAGAAGAGAAGCTTTAAATGAATGGTACGCTTCTGGTTTACGTACAAGACTTATGCCAGGTGGTAAAATTGTAATAGTTATGACTAGATGGCATGAAAGAGACTTGGCTGGACACTTATTAGAGATGGAAGATAGCTCTCCTATGTCAGATACATGGGAAGTTGTCCGTATTCCTGCCCTAAATACTACAGATTCTTTAGAAAAACTAGAAAAAGCACGCAAAAAACTAGTAAAACAAGGCTATTTATCTAAAAATTACACAAATTTAAAGTTAGGTGAGTCATTTTGGCCAGAACCTGACGAGAAAAACGGATTTCATTGGTCAACTGAAGAAATAATTCGTACAAAAAACAACACACCGCCATTTAAGTTTGATGCATTGTATGGTCAGGCCCCATCTGCAGAAGAAGGTAACATAATAAAACTAGATTGGTGGCAGAACTGGGAAAATCCAGACCCACCAGAGTGTGAATACATAATACAATCTTGGGATACTGCATTTTCTACACGAACAACAGCTGATTACTCTGCAATAACTACGTGGGGTGTGTTTACTAAAGGATTAGACATGCCTAACTTAATATTATTGGGGGCAGAAAAAGGAAGATGGGATTATCCGACACTTAGAGAGAAGGCAGTTAAGAAATATAACCAACACAATCCAGATTCTATACTGATAGAAAAAAAAGCTTCAGGTCAATCTTTAATACAAGACTTACGTTTAACAGGTTTGCCTATATTTGAGTTTCAACCAGACAGAGATAAAGTTGCCAGAGCATATTCTATAACATCTTTGTTTCATAACAGACGAATATTTGCCCCTTTTAAAAAAGATTGGGCTATGGAAGTTATAGATGAGACTAGAGCTTTTCCAGCGGGACTTCATGATGATTATATGGATACAGTTACACAAGCATTGATATGGATGAGAAATGGCGGATATGTTTCACATGGAGCTGATACTTGGCTTGACAAACGAGAGCAAGAGATTTATAATAGGGAGAGTAGAAAGTTCTACTAAAGGGGATACATGGCTATAGAAAAAAGAATAGAATTAGAAGAAGACGCATTACCTGAAGATATTGCAGCTGCCGAAGATATAACTCAAACACCAGACGGTGGAGCAGAAGTAACTTTAACAGATCAACAACAAATAAACGAAGCAGAAGCCATGGGTCTTATGGATGAAGAACCTATGATGATGGGTGACTTTGACGCTAACTTAGTAGAAACAATGTCTGAAGCAGACATTCAAGAAGTTTCAAAAAATTTACAAGAAGGCTATGATAGAGATAAATCATCAAGAGAAGAGTATGATGAAATAGCTGAAGAAGGTATAGAATTATTAGGTTTGAAATATGATGAAGGTGCTGGTGCATTTCCAGGAGCAAGTGGTGTTACACACCCAGTTCTTGCACAAGCAGTTGTAAAGTTTCAAGCTAAAGCATATAAAGAATTATTTCCAACTGAAGGCCCAGTTAGAACTAGAATTATGGGCACACAAACTCAACCTAAATTAGAACAAGCTAATCGTGTAAGACAATTTTTAAATTGGCAAACACAAATACAAATGCCAGAGTATGGCCCTGAGTTAGACAAGATGTTATTTCATGTAGCACTATATGGAACAGCGTTTAAGAAAACTTCTTTTAATCCTGCATTACAAAGACCAGTTACAGAATTTATCAAAGCACAAGATTTTTTTGTAGATTATTTTGCATCTGATTTAGAAAGTGCAGAAAGATATACTCATAAATATTTAATATCTAAAAACGAAATTAAAAAAATGCAAATAGCAGGAATGTTTGTAGATGTAGATATTGATGCAGATTACGGAGTAGAACAAAGTTCTGCTGATGAAACTTCCGATGAAATTGTAGGTGTTTCTAAACCAGGAGAAAATGATGACTATGTAGAAATATTAGAAATGCATACTAATTTAGATTTACCTGGTTATGAAGATCAAGATGGTATTAAATTACCATACATTGTTCACATGACTGGAGATGGAACAGTTTTAGCAATTAGAAGAAATTATGATCAAGAAGATCCAATGCGTAAAAAGAAAATGTATTTTACACATTACACAATGATTCCAGGTTTAGGTTTTTATGGTTATGGTTATATACACTTAATTGGTGGATTAACTAAAACAGCTACTTCCTCTATGCGTCAATTAATTGATGCTGGAACCTTTGCGAACTTGCCAGGTGGTTTCAAGGCTCACGGTTTACGTGTCCTTGCACCTGACGAGCCTATTGCTCCAGGTGAATTTAGAGAAGTAAATGCACCCGCTGGTGATTTAGGAAAGTCTTTACAAATACTTCCGTTTAAAGAACCATCATCAACTTTATTTAATTTAATGGATTATGCGTCTAAACTCGCATCCCAATTTGCAGACTCTACTGATAACGTAGTAGAAAATGCAACAAACTATGGGCCAGTTGGCACAACTATGGCCCTGCTTGAGCAGTCTTCAAAGCTGTTCAATGCTGTGCATAAACGATTACATGCCGCACAGACTAAAGATCTTCGTATTCTAACTAGATTAGATTCGGAGTTTCTTCCTGATTTGTATCCCTACGAAGTGGCAGGTGGAGCACAGCAGATATTTAGGAACGATTTCAATCTAAAAAGTATTGATGTAATTCCTGTATCAGATCCTAATATGCCGACTGAGGCACACAGGATCGCAAAAATAAACGCCATCATGTCCATCGCTCAACAAAACCCAGCTGCTTACAACATGGAGCAAATAGGTATGGAATTGTTTTCAGCGATGGGCGTGGACGAACCACAAAGATATTTAAAACAACAACAACAACCTTTCACTGCTGATCCTATTTCAGAGAACATGGCTTCATTAAAGGGGGCACCTTTAAGACCGAGACCAGATCAAAACCATGATGCACATATTGTTACACATGGTATGTTTTTACAAAACCCTGCATACAAAACTAATCCAGCTATGCAACAAGTATTAGTATCACATATTCAAGATCACCTTGCATTAAAGTATCAACAAGAAATGGCACAGATGATTCAAGATCCACAAGCGCAACAAATGATTATGGCTGGCCAACAACTGCCACCTGAAATGGAAAATCAAGTTGCTATAATGGCAGCACAAGCTGCAGATAAAGTAAATCAGTTTGATGAAGAGAAACAAAAAATTATGGCTGGTGAAAATAAAACTCCAGCAGAAGAACAATTAGATATTCAAAGAAAAGATTTAGCTTTACGAGCACAAAAACTAGCAAATGATATGAAAGTGCATGAAGATAAAATGGACTTACAAGAAAGCAAGTTAATGATTGATGATGAAAACAAAGATGAAGATCGTAAGTTAAAAGAAGCGCAGATGGCTATGGACTCTGCAGCTGATATGACTTCTAATATAGAAGGCATAATTAATACAAGTGTAAGGAGAGTATAATGAAACCGTCAGCTAAAAGTAAAATTAAAAAAGTTTCTAAAATGTTAAACAAAGCTTCTAGAGCACATGCTGGTCAATCTAAAGTATTAAAAGGATTATTGAAAAATGCCAAAGGCAAAAGCAAAAAGTAAATCAAAAGTTAACCAAGCTGGTAATTATACCAAGCCTGGATTAAGGAAGCGAATCTTTAATCGTATTAAAGCACAAGCTTCACATGGAACGGCTGCGGGACAATGGAGTGCGCGTAAGGCGCAAGCAATGGCCAAGGCCTATAAAAAAGCTGGAGGAGGATATAAGTAATGCCAGGATATGCAATGAAAGTGCCT
>Ga0114933_10002023_pt1 | contig 21684 bp, 17 predicted proteins | sample 4SBtaG_FD_89691 | JGI IMG/M metagenome (GOLD analysis project Ga0114933, IMG submission 89691) | Deep subsurface microbial communities from Kolumbo volcano to uncover new lineages of life (NeLLi) - 4SBTROV12_W25 metaG | ecosystem: Environmental > Aquatic > Marine > Volcanic | place: Kolumbo... | reverse complement strand
GATGCTGCCGCTGTCGAAGTGGGATGCGCTCCCGTGCGCGAAGGCGAAGCGGCCTTCGCGCACGGAAAGCGCTTGGTGGTGCTTACGCTCGCGCAGCTCGCGACCCGGTTGGCCCATCACGCGTCGTCGACCGTGCGCACACGCACGGTCATGGATCGCCCGCGCGCCCGGTCAACCACCTCGATCAACCCGGCCTCCTGCAAGTTCTGGATTGCCCGGTACATCGCGTTGCGCTTGACGCCCAACTCGCGAATCAGGCTCGGTCGGATACGGACCACCGCGCTGCGCTGGCGCAGCGTTGCCAGATGCCAAATCGCCAGCGCGACGTGCAGTGTGCGGCCCGGGAGGTTCGAGGCAGCCGCCCACCAAGGAAACGGGAGCGGGCCACCGAAGTACCGTTCGCCCGGCATCGTCTGGGGCAACTTGCGCGACGACGACCGTTTCTTGTTCTTCTTTGCGGGACGCCGCTGCAGCCGCGCTTGGTCGAGATCGACAACGACAACTTCAGCCGTGTTCTGTTCTCCCATGATCACCTCTACAACAACTGACCGGGTGTTCGTGGCCGCACACCTTCATGTTCACCAGCGCACATGTCGTCGGCTGCGATGCGGTACAGCGCGGCCTTGATGTCCTGCCACATGCGCAGCTTCTCGCCGGTTGGAAGCGGGTTGTCGGCGTCGACCAGCTGAACGTCGGTCCGCAGCTGCTTGCCCGCCAGAACCACGGAGCTGGCTTTGGCCATCGCGGCCCGCATGCGGTCGACGGTGTCGTGGATCTCGCCCGTCGGTGCGCGGACGAGGAACGCGTCGTGGACCGGCGTGCAGATGCGGACACCCGCCTCCAAACCGTAGCAGGCCGCCAGGCGCATCATCTCAGCGCCGTTGGCCTGCATCGGGAAGTTCATAAAGGAGCGCGGGTTGGGGTCGCGCCCCTTCAGCAGCCGCCAACCGAATACCGTTCGCGCCCAGCCGAACAACATGGCGTGGTCGACGATCGATTCACTCCAAGCCCAGAAAGTCGGGTAGGCTGCGCGGTGACCGCGAAGTAAATCGGCGGCTTCAACTTCGGTGATCCCGAGGTCCATCGCGAGGCGGTAACTACCCTTGCCGAACAACAACCCGAGAGCGCACGCTTTGAGTTGTGCTCGCTCGATCGGGTGGCTCGTTGCCGTTGCGCCGTCGGGTAGCACGTTGGCGTCGAGACCGAACTTGATGTACGGGTCTTCGTGCTCGTAGGCGGTCCACATCGCGGGGTCACCGGAAAGCGCAGCCGCGATGCCGTACTCCTGCTGGCACCAGTCGATGTACGCCAGCGTCTCGCCGGGTGGCGGCCTGATCAGCCCGCGCATCCAACCGGGCAGGCCGAAGATGTGCTTGCTGTTGCTGGGCTGGTTGCGACTGGTCTTCGAGCTGAACGGCCATAATGGTGACCGCGACTGGCCGTCAGGCGCGACGTGCAACTTGTTCTTCTTCAATCCACTCAATGTCCGACGTGCAGCGTACAAGGGCCGAACCTGTAGGTAGAGCGCGGCCATCCCCTCGAACGTCTTCTTGTCGAGGTCGAGCCGCCCCGACGGCAAGCGCGGCCAGAATACGCCGTTGGCCCGCAACCACGCCTCGAAGCGCTTCGTCTTGAAGGTCGTACCGACGTAGACGCCGAATTCGGCAACGGACGCGACCACCTCGCGCCGCAGTTCCTCGCGATGGCGTTTGAGAAGCCGTACCGCCTCGACATCGACCGGCACACCGTCGAACTCAATGATGGCCGCCGCTCGGACGTAGTGGCCGCGCAGAAGAGCATGCCTGACGCTGATGTGCGGCAACATCTTCGGCAGCAGCAGTTCCAGCGCCACCACGTCGGATTCACAGTATTCCATCAAGGCGGCGGGCTCGCCGGCTCTCCAAGGGCCGCCACGCAGCGCGAGCTGCTGCATCTCCTTCTTCTCGTGGAGATCGATATGCGGCAGGCCATGCCAGGCGAGCGCGTTGATCAGCTTGCGGCCCACATCGAGGCCGTTGGTGAGGTTGTGGTGTTCGACGTTGAGGTCGAGGATTCGCGCCGGGAGCGCCCAACCAAGCGTCGAGAAGCAGGCAAGCTCGGCCTGCGCTGAGTAGGCAACGAACAGAACTTTCCGGTCGGTCCGAAACGGCGCGGCGGCTATCCGCGGCAGCTCGTCTTCCCAGGTGCGGTACACGCGACCTGACCTCAGCTCCTTGGCCACCATGCAACGGGGTGCCGGTCGACCATCGACCGACACCCCGAACTCGAAGTCAACAAAGACGATCTCGTCAAAATCGTCGAGCTTGTGCATGGCGCTACGCGTTGCCCTGTAACTTTCGGACGAGCGGGTGATCCGCCGTCTTGATGACGCGGCCCGCGAAGGCGCGACCCAACAGTGTGGCCAGAGGCAGGTCGGGGAACTGCGGCTCACCGACGACCACGGAGGCGTTGAGCGTGATGACGTCATACGCGCTGATGGCCCGGTTCCAGCGGTGGCGCACCCAAGCCGACATCGCGCGGTGGCACACCTCGTGCGCCGACTCCCACGCCGAGTAGGTGGTACCGTCGCTGTACGGCAGACCGGCGGGCCACAACCCGTAGTTGCCGTCACGGTCGACCCACAAGTAGAGCGTCGCGAACTTCAGCTCCGACTCTTCGACCGCGTCCTGGGCGTCCCCCAGCACGAGGTGCATCTTGCTGTCGCTCTTGTTCTCCAACAGGCAGACGTCGATCTGCAGTTTCGAGTGGACGCGGCCGAACGCCTGCTTGTTCCACTTGTCCACCGGGATCGACAGCTGCTCGCGCGTGGTGACCATCTTGCGTGCGTACTGGGGGTCGAGGCGGATGGCCTCGGGGTCCAGCTCGTCCGTCGTCGGCGCCTCCTTCTTCTCCGTGTCCACGCGCACGTCTTCGGGGTTGATGTCACCGGGCTGCAGAGGTGGGTTGCTATCGCCGCCCCCGTCGCCCTCAGGCTTGATGTTGTCTGGCTTCTTGGCCATTGTGATGCTCCCTGCGGGCAGTGCCCGCTGTGTGACGCCGCCCCTTGCCCGGAACCGAGTTCCTAAGTCTGTGCCGGGCAGGGGACGGCTACTTGGAGGTCGACACCGCGCCGACCTCCTCGTTCTCTTCGTGGCCCAGCACGACAACCTCGCGGGTGCGCAGGAACTCCTGCACCTCGCTCAGCAGCCAGGCGACGCTATTGGGGCCGAGGCGACGGCGACGCGGGAACTTGCCCGCCTTCTCAAGCCGCCAAACCTGCGTGCGCGAGAGTGCGACGATGCGCGACAACTCGGCCGCACGAACAAGACGGTCATCCATAGCTATACCTCCTGGGCCACCGTGGCCTTGCGAGGTGCAACTAAGCGAATGCTGTTTCGTCTGTGAACAGTGGAAAGGTTTCGGCCTTCGCGTGCCGACGTTGTCCAAAACGTGTGGACAGAAGGCCTTTACAACGGGTTCAAGCTTTCTTGTCGGGCGTAGGCTTTGCTCCGCCGCTTCTTCGGTGGGTCGGTAGCGCGACGTAGGCGATCCGGTCGAGCTCGTTCTCGGTCGGCGACTCAGGTGCAGACCACCAATGCTCGGAATGGGCCTCCACGGCCTTCGCCAATTGGACCTTGTCGCCCACCTTCGGGTTGTGGTTGCCGCGCAAGAACAAGTGAACCCAAGCTTGCACGGCTGCTGCCAATCGCGCCGAGTGGTGCGGGTGGCTTGAGTCTAGCAGTCGCTCTAGCTCCGTGGCGCTTGGTTGCGAGACCTCATCCCGAGGCGATCTATCAAGCACGAAATCTGTGTAATCCCTGCCATAAAGCCCTTCACGCAGGCCGTCGATGGTCTCCGCTTTCACAAGCAAGCTCGCCAAGTCGAACTGCATTGGCTCGTGAAGGCGGCCTTCTCTGATTGTCATCACCCCCTCGTAGGCCGCGACAACGACCGTGACCGAAGCGACCTCACGGCCCTCCAGAAGCGGCAACAATTCGGATGGTTTGGCTACCCACGCCACAAGTGGATCGTCGACGAATCGCGCATCTGGCTTCGGGTGCCATTCCATTGGTGCGCGTCGGCCATCCGGGCCAATCCAAACGCCACCCACACCGTAGCAACTCCCCACGGGTCGCAGGTTTCCCCATTCGACGTTGTCCTGCGCGATCAGCACACCAACGCCGAGCTTGCCAGCGATAGCATCGAAAACCAGGTGTCGAGCGTCCACACCGAGAGCGACTGCAGCATCTTGGATGCCCAACCATTCGAGTCCGCTCTGTGTGACGCCGCCCATCTGCCAAGCTTCCACGTGATCCGTGCCGGGTTCAACCCGTCCCATCGGCTTGAGTCGGTCAAAACTCAAGCCACCACTCAAGCCAAGACGAAGAAACCGCCTTTCGGCGGTTTCAAATCCGTAAAGATTTCGGGTGGCTGGGGAGGGACTTGAACCCTCGACCTAACGATTATGAGCGTCTGGATCGTGTCTGCGTGCGGAACCGCGAATCTTCAAAGGATCCTGAACCCCCTGCGCGGAAAATGACGTGCTATGCAAACAGCTGATTTCCATGACTATCGGGTTTTTTTCCGATCCCATTTTCCTTCGTTCTGGAAAACGGTAGTTGCGTTGCGAGACGGGCGGGCACGAATCCGCGCTCAGCACCTCAACCGCAGTCGTCTTCCGGCGCGTCCAGATCGAAGAGAGTGGGCCGACGCAAGCCGCAGCCCGCTTTGCGATACGACGTTGCTGTCTTGTTTCGAAGGGCGACTCACTGGACGCGATCGGCCGGTCCTTGCTCGGTCAGTTCGCTTTCCTTCGTGAAGTGCCGCGCCCGGCGGATCGGGCGATGCCGTCGTGGCGGCTGTAGCGCTGTCGGCCAGATACGTCTAGTCACCTGTTTGAGTCAGCCAAGGCGGAATGGGAAGTCCTAGCCGGACCAACTCAGCTTTCGCGGCCTCCGATTGCGCAGCTGTCATCTGGCTTTGAACGACGTCAAGTCCAGCAAGAGGGCCATGCTTCCAACGCCCGCCGCCGAACCGGTGCTCAATCCGAAACCGCAGATGACCGGGGCCATTGAGCCGCAGTTGCGGGAAATTCTGAAAGGCTCGAAGCCGTCTTATTCCTGCGTTCCAGACGCCGTTCACCTTCCAGACAGTCTCGGGATCACGGTCTGCATCAAGCCGCCGAAGCCGGACCTCAAATGCCAATTCTTCCTCGGGCGCATCTCCTGGCCCCTCCCAACGGTATCTCGCCGAGAAGGCAAACGGTGCGTGAAGCGACGGAAAGCCCGTCGCCGAGATTTGTTCAAGCCCCTGCACAATCGTCAGGAGTCCAGTCCCACGATCCTGGAGAACGCGCTCACAGAGGATCAGGAACTCGCAATTGACCTTCATGCTGCCGCCTGCTGCTCATTCCGCGAAAATGGGTCTCGGCTGGACGCCTGCTGAGTACCGAGTCCGTCACTGTAATCTGACGAATCAACCGAGGTCAGGCTGTAAAACACCCCGAGTTGCGTTGACCTCGCAGCTTTCCCAGCTCCGTCACCAGCGGCCAGCTTGGACTCGACAAATTGATGGAGGGTTTGGCCATGAGAGACAGCAGTTGCCTGCGCCCAGCGAGTGGTGCTTGGCGACAACCGAACCCACGCTCCGGCCCGATCGTTCTCGCGCACTTCGTGTACGAGAAGTCCAGGAGGAATCGAAAGGACAGCCGACAAATGCCGTACCATGTTCAGCGTGAGCGGTCGCCTGCCGTTCAAGATCTCGGACACGCGACCAGAGCTACTCCAGCCGAGCTGTCGGGCCAATTCACGCTGGCTCCACCCGAGTTCACGAAGCTTGGCACGAAGCAGTTCGATCGGATCACCGGGATCTGCCCACACATTTCGCGACTCCCAAGCATCGACCAACTCGCACATGATTTCGAAATGGAGTCGGTCAGTCGCCCCCAGGTCGCTGTCCCAATGTCGTTCGATCAACTCCAGCGCCCGCTCGTGGTCTTCGGCGTCCTTGATGAGAAACAATTCCATTTCAACCTCCGTGGTTCACGTGGGTTCTACGGTTGCAGCATCGATCTTGTCGTACTCAGCGTGTGTCCCAAAGAACTTGAATAGCGCCGTGCTGCGGCCTTCGTGGCCCGGCTCTGGGAATCGCACAGCGCAAACCAGGCGATAGCTGTTGCCCTTGATGTCGAACACAACGCGCCCGTTTTCGATTGGGCGCACCCGGCCGCTGAAAGCACCGATCATTTCCTGTCCCCGCTGCCAATTCCCCGCCCTCATGATGCTCAGCCAAGTGCCGACCGCGTCGCCTGCGTCAGGATAACGATTGACTCGCTCCATCAACCGAGTCCGAGAGATAAGTCTCATATTTGCTTTGGCCGACGAAGCACGAGAACCGCTCCCGTAACGGGAGCAATGTAGTTGCGCATCGGTACGTCGTCAACGTGCCTCGCGTTTCGGGTGGGCAGATCCAAGTCGCGTCCAATGTCCAATGCAACCCTTGTGGCCTCCAGATTCACATCGGGGTCTCAGCTTGAATGCTGTAGGCAACAGTAGGTGTTGGCGGCTTAGGGTTCGACGTAGCGGCCTTGCCCACCAGGTCCTTGAGGCCCTTAGAGGCTGGCGTCCACCAAGCTCCCAATTGAGCGCCCTCGAAACTCAAGCCACCACTCAAGCCAAAACGACAAAACCGCCTTCCGGCGGTCCTGTTTCCTCAAGGATTTCGGGTGGCTGGGGTGGGACTTGAACCCACGACCTAACGATTATGAGTCGTTCGCTCTAACCAACTGAGCTACCCAGCCGATATGGGTCGTATCTCCCCGGAATCTACAAGCCGGCGCGCAAGCGGTAGGTCTGTGAGGCGCCGGAGAATTGCCGGATCGGCGTCGAGGCGGTGATTCGGAGGTATCTCGCAGGCCTATCGCTTGGAGAACTGGAAGCGGGCGCGGGCGCCGCGCTGGCCGTACTTCTTGCGCTCTTTGACGCGGGCGTCACGGCGGAGGAAGCCGGCGGACTTGAGAGGCGGACGGAGCTCGCCGTCAGCGACGGTCAGCGCGCGGGCGACAGCGTGGCGGATGGCGCCCGCCTGGCCGGTGAGGCCGCCGCCGCGAACGGTGGCGTAGATGTCGAACTGGTCGGCTTTCTCGACGCAGTTGAGCGGCTGCTTGATGACGTCAACGAGGAGCGTCCGGTACAGGTACGCCTCGGCGTCGCGGCCGTTGATCAGGATGTTGCCGGTGCCTTCGCGCAAAAACACGCGGGCAGACGCCTCTTTGCGGCGGCCGGTGGCGTACCAGGTGGTCGGGGCTTCGCCCCCAGCGGTGCGGCGGTTCGTGGCCATGTCAGTCCTCTTCTCGTTCGTCTCGTCGGGTTTGGCTTACAGGTTGAGCGCCTGCGGGTTCTGGGCGGCGTGCGGGTGGGTCTCACCGGCGTACACCTTGAGCTTGCGCAGCTGCTGGCGGCCGAGCGGGCCCTTGGGAAGCATCCCGCGGACGGCTTTCTCGATGGCGCGCTCGGGGTGCTTGTTGAGCAGCTGTTCGGCGTTCACTTCGCGGAGGCCACCGGGGTAGTTGGTGTGGTGGCGGTACACCTTCTGCGTGGCCTTGCGACCGGTCAGCTCGATTTTGCCCGCGTTGATGACGACCACGAAGTCGCCGACGTCGTTATGCGGGGTGTACGTGGGCTTGTGCTTGCCGCGCAAGATGGTGGCGATGCGGGTCGCGGCGCGGCCGAGGACGGCGCCGTCGAGGTCGACAACGAACCAGGCGCGGTCGACGTCGCTCTTGCGGTAGCTGGCGGTGGTCTTGGTCAAGCTCATCTCGTGCTCCGAGTCGTCCTTCGCGCGCGGTTTCGCCGCAGGAGTGCCTGCGAAGGGGCGCGGATTCAGCCAACAAAGTGGCGGGGTGTCAAGCGAAAATGCGGCCTCGGCGCACAGCGGATAGATGCGTTGCGGAGGCGGGTTTTCAGGGACAGCGCCGGCGGCGGTCCCTCGCTGCGTTCAAATGGCGGCCTTCAGCGCGTCGACGGCGTCGATTCGCTCCCAGCTGAACGACGGCTCGGTGCGGCCAAAGTGACCACCGCTAGCGGTCATAGTGTAGATCGGGCGCAGCAGGTTGAGGCGCTCGATGATGGCGCGGGGCCGGAAGTCGAAGACCTGCCGGGCCGCGCGCTCGATCGTCTCCGGGGCGACGTGCTCGGTGGCGAATGTATCGACCTTGACGCTCGTGGGCTCGGCGACGCCGATCGCGTAGGACACCTGCACCTCGACCTCTTCGGCGAGGCCGGCGGCGACGATGTTCTTGGCAACGTAGCGCGCGAAGTAGGTCGCGGAACGGTCGACCTTGCTCGGATCCTTGCCCGAGAACGCGCCGCCGCCATGACGTCCCCAACCGCCGTAGGTATCGACGATGATCTTGCGTCCGGTGAGGCCGCAGTCCGCGTGCGGGCCACCAAGGATGAAGGTGCCGGTCGGGTTGATGAAGTAGTTCGTGTCGCCGTGCAGCAGGTGCGCGGGCACGATCGGCTTGACGACGGTCTCAATGATGGCGTCGCGCAGATCGACGTGGGAGATGCTTTCGCGGTGCATCGTGCTGACGACCACGGCGTCGACGGCGACGGGCTTGCCATCGGCGTAGCGAACGCTCACCTGGCTCTTGCCGTCGGGGCGCAACCAGTTGTGGGTGCCGTCGCGGCGCACTTCCTCGAGCCGACGTGTAAGGCCCTGGGCGAGCGCGATCGGCAGCGGCATGAGCTCGTTGGTCTGGCGGCACGCGAAGCCGAACATCAGGCCCTGGTCGCCCGCGCCTTGCTCTTTGTGCAGGCCTTCGCCGACGGTAACGCCGTCGGAGATATCGGGGCTCTGCTTATCGATCGAGGTCAGGACCGCGCAGCTGGCGGCGTCGAAGCGATCGACCGGATCGTCGTAGCCGATCGAGGCGATCGTCTTGCGGATGACATCGGGGATGTCGACGTAGCAGCTGGTCGTGATTTCGCCGGCGACCATCGCGAGGCCGGTGGTCACCATCGTCTCGCAAGCTACGCGCGCGGCGGTGTCATGCGTGAAGATCGCGTCGAGGACGGCGTCGGAGATCTGGTCAGCGACCTTGTCGGGGTGGCCGCAGGTGACCGATTCGCTGGTGAACGTGAAATCCTTGATCATGAGCGTGCTCCCGAATTTGAGATACCCGTCAGCCGCGTCGGCTTTTTGGGCCGCGGAGCATCATCGCGAGGCACAGCCGTGTCAAGCAGATCGGCGCCAAGGCCCTACGCGTGCGCGCAGGCCGACCATTAACGCGTCAGAGTTTCGTTTTTCAGCGGCGCCGTACGGGGCAGCGGGCTACTTCTTATCGGGGTAGTGCTCGTCCGCGCCGATGTCGGGAGGGTTCATGCGCAGCTGGCCGTCGATGTCGTGGGTGACGCCGGGGATATCGAGGCTGCCCTTGTTGGCGCAGGGCGAGCTCGCGTTGATGTGCAGATCGTAGGGATACGCGAGCGACTTGAACTGCGGGTTGCCCGTGATCTTGCTGCCCATGTTGCCGGGTCCGTTGATGTTGAACAGGCAGTTGTTGCCGGGGTTGGCCCAAATCGACGTCGACGGATAGAGCGACACGAGGTTTTTCGTGCCGGACATCGACGCGATGATGTTGTTGCGCCACACGACCTTGCCCTTGGCGCCGCCGTTGTAGTTGAACCGGTAAAAGCGCGCCGCGTAGTACGCCGACCCCTGCATCACCAGCGTGTTGAACGCGATGTACATGTCGTTGTTGAAGCCGTAGGCGTAGTACACGTGCAGCGCATAACCGTACTGCTGGATGATGAAGTTGTTGGCCAACACCACGTTGTCGAACTGGTAGCCGCGGTAGATGTTGAAGAACGCGTACAGGTCCGAGGTCGAGAACTGGTTGCCGGTCACCCGCAGGCCCTTGAAGCGCCCGTAATCGATGAAAATACCGCCGGAAGTCGACGTCTTGTACGACTTGTAGTTGCCGGTCATCGTGTTGTTTTCGATGCGGATGTTCTCCAGCGGTTTGGAGAACGACGGGATGTAGAAGAGGCCCTGGTAGCTGGTGCTGCTGCTCGTGCCCTGCATCCACGCGGACTGGCCGAAGTTGACGATCTTCAGGTTGCGCGCGGTGATGTTTCGCTGCGGGTTGCCGTTTTGCCAGGTGACCACGCCGCTGCGCGAGTAGGCGGGCCAGTTGGCGCTCTGCGCGCCGCTGATCGTGAAGCCGTCGACCGTGATGTCGTGGGCGCCCGAGTCAAAGCGGATGACGCCGTGATAGGACGTCTTGCCGGTGCGGCCGATGAGCTCGACAGTGCCGGTCGGGTCGGCCTTGAAGGTGATCGGCGATTTCGGGCTGGCGCTGCCGATGTTGGGCATCGGGAAGCCGGCTGACTCGGTGTACTTGCCGGGCAGCACGATGAACGTGGTCGGGCCCGAGACATTGCACGTCTTGAGCGCCTGGATCGCCTCGCTGATCTTGCGGTACTGGCCGCCCTTGCCGATTGTCGCGGTGCCGCTGACCTTGGTGCCGGCGCCCGAGCCGCTGCACGTGTTGTTGCAGTTGTCGCACGGGTTCTTGTTGCCGTCGTCGCACTTTTCGCCCTTGTCGATCTTGCCGTTGCCGCAGTTGAGCATCGAGCTGCACAAGCCCTTTTGGCAGGTGCCCCCGAGCAGGCAGGCGGCGCCGTCTTTTTGGAGCTCGTTGTTGCAGCCGGTCTTGGGGTCGCAGCTGTCGGCGGTGCAGCTCTTGCCGTCGCCGCAGTCGCGTTTGGCGCCTTTGCACGAGCCGGCGGCGCACTCGGTGTTGACAGTGCACGCGCTGCCGTCGTCGCACGGGATCTGGTCGAGCTTCTTGTAGGTGCAGCCCTTCTTCGCGTCGCAGATATCTGTCGTGCAGCTGTTGCCGTCGTTGCACGGCAGCTTCGGGCCCTTGCAGTCGCCGAAGACGCACTCGGTGCCCTTGGTACACGCGTTGCCGTCGTCGCAGGGACCGGACAGCTGGACCTTGTGCTGGCAGCCCTTCTTCTTGTCGCAGGTGTCGGCGGTGCAGGGCCATCCGTCATCGCAATTGTCGAAGGTGCCCGCGCACTTGCCGGTCTTGCAGTGATCGTACTTGGTGCATGGGTTGCCGTCGTCGCATGGGGCGTTGCCGCCGACCTTGGACGTGCAGCCTTTGCCCTCGACGCAGTCATCGACCGTGCAGGGCTGGCCGTCGTCGCACTTCTTCTTTTCGCCGGACGGGGTGCAGCCGACATTGGTCTTGCAGACCGAGGCCGAGCAGAGGAAGCCCGCGTCGCAGGGGCTGCCGGACGGCAGCGGGATGTGCGCGCATTCGCCGGTGGGCTCGTCGCAGACGTCTTGGGTGCAAGGTTTGCCGTCGTCGCAGGATTTTGGATCGGCCGCCTTGCAGCCAGAGAAGCCAGCGTCGGGTGCGCCAGCGTCGGCCGTGCCGGCGTCTTGGCTTCCTGCGTCGTCGGTCGAGCCGGCGTCGGTGGTGCCGCCGCCCGCGTCGGTGCCGGTCGATGAGCCCGTGTCCGTAGCCGTCGAGCCCGTGTCGGTGCTCGTTGAGCCAGCGTCGGTGGTCGTGGTGCCGCCGGTATCGGTGTTCGTCGTGGAGCCCGTGTCGGTGTTGCCAGCGTCTGCCGCGGCGGATCCAGCGTCTTCGTCGCCGCCGGTGTCGGTCTTGGTCACATCCGGCTTGATGAAGCCGCCCGTGCCGCCGAGCGTGTCGACCTCTTCGGTGGGGGTTTCGGTTTCGAACGTGCAGGCCGCGCTCCAAGCGACGAGGCCGAAAAGCATGAATCCATGTGCGGGCAGGCGGCGAAGTGGGTGGCGACCCCAAAGCTGCTGGCGCATACGCGTGCGGCTCTCAAAGTCAGGCATCGGAGGTCCCCCAAACGACGGGTAGAACAGCGTCCCGCCGCCCAGAAACCTAGCGGACCACCGACGCGGATTCCAGTTCAATCGCATGGTCTTTTGCGTGTGTCGATAGGTTCATGCTCAGCGGCCGGTGCGCAGAAACCACCCGTCGTGGTGTCCGTTGCCCCGATCGGCGACGGTGCCGACCGCGACGAGACCGTACCGTCCATGCGAGACGATGGCCTTGGCGGTCTTGACGCCGGCGGTGGCCACAGGCGTCTTCCAGCGCAGCCGCTTGCCACGAAAACCGAGCATCCACACGGCGCCGAGCGACCCCGGCTTGCGTCCGGTAGCGAGGACGGCGAGGTGGCTGCGACCGGTCTTGACCACGCCGACGATGCCGGCGTCGACCAGCGCCTTGGAGGCGACGCGCCACGCGATCTTGCCGCCGCTCTTGACCTGCGCGAGGAACAGGCGGCCGCTGTCGCCACCGACCCAGGTGCGCCCGGCCACGATAAGGCCGTTGCGGCGCGCAGGGATGACGGACTCGATCGTGCAGCCATCGGCGTTGTCGATGGACTTCTTCCAAAGCACGGATTTGTTGGCATCGAGCGCGATCAGCCTGCCTTGCCACGGGCCCTTGTTGACCGCCCGACCCGACCCAGCGATGACGGCGCCGGCGCCGCGGCGAATGATCGTGGCGGCGCGATCTTCCCCACCGCCGCGCAGGCGAACCAGCTCACGTCGTGCGCCATCGGCCGAGATCACGAGCAGCCGCATGTCGGCGTCGGGCGTTGCCGCCTGGGTTGTCGCGGCCGCCCAAAGCGCGCTGCCCCGATCGATGATCGACACGGCGCGGTCGACGCCTGGCCCGCCGATGCGATGGCGCCACGCCACAGAGCGATCGGACCGAAACCGAACCGCGAGAACGTCGCGACCGGTGCCGTCATCATCGGTTTCTCCGACGACGACCATGTCGCCGCCTGCCACGGCTGCCACGGCGTGGCCTTCCTCGTGTCCTTCGGCGCCATAGATCACGCGCCAGCGCTCGCGGCCGCTCGGATCGACACGCCACAACGCGACTTGTGAGCCGACATCGCCGGGCGCGGCCTCACGACCTACCAACAACATGTCACCACCGCGCAGATGGGCGACGCCATTGACCGCGTCGTCGCCGGGACCGCCGAACGAGCGCTCCACGACCGGCCATGGCTGCCTGCGACGGCGACGTTTTTTCAGGCGCTGGGTGTACAGCTTGGCGCGCGCGGCAACCCAGCTGGGGCCGAGCCGTTCGGCGTCGCGGAAGGCTCGCAGAGCGAGGCGTTTGTTGCGGGCAGCGCGCAGCGCGAGACCGTGCAGCAGCGCGAGGTTGCCGATATCGCGCATCGCCAAGCCGGGTTGCTTGGCCTGCCTGCCGGTGGTTTGACGTGCGGACTTGAGCAGCTTGGCGGCGTTGCGCGCCTTGCCTCGAACGACGGCGGCGATCGCAGACTCGGCCTGGGCCATGGCGTTGCCGCGGCGCATCACTTCCATGCTCATCTGGCCGTGCGTGGCTCGCTGCAGCAGCCGCCACTTCGTTCCGGCCCGATCGTAGGCAGCCAGCTGTTCGGCGGCGCGGGCCAAGGTTGCGTTGTCGCGTTTTCGATGCGCGCACAGGGCGGCGAGGGCGTGTTGACCGTCGCGCAAGTGGCCGGCGCAGTTGGCGGTCGGCGCGAGCCATCGGCCAAGCGGGCGTTTGTGTTGCGGCTCGACGATGCGGACCTCGGGCTCGGGCGGCCGGTGATCCATGAGTTCGTCGGCCGGGTCGCCGGCCAGGGGCGGTGGTGCGGCGCCGTCAGCGGGTGGCGGGGGCGGCGGTTCCGGTGTCTTAGCGGGCGCCCCGTCAGCTGCTGGAGGCGGAGGCGGCGCCTGGGAGATCCCGGCGACCGCGATGGCCGAGACGCCCAGGGCCGCGAATGCCGCGAGGAGCGTCGCGAGGCGCGGATGGTTTTGCTTACATCGCAGGGGCATGGTTCTGCTCGACATCGACGATGGGCCAGCGTTGAGGCGACCGAAGCTATGTAGCACAGCGGGGCGGACTTCCGGCAGTCTTTGCACCCTCGCCGCAGGAGCACCACCGTCGCACATGGTCACGATTCGCGTTTGCGACCGGGCGGTGGTTAGATCGGGGCATGAATAGCAAACGCCCGATTGTGATCGCCCTTGGCGGCAACGCGCTGATCGACCCGGACAAGCCGCCGACAGTCGACAACCAAACCCTCGTCGCGGAGCGCGTCGTGCGCCCGATCGCGGAGCTGATCTCCCGCGGTGAACGTGTCGTGATCACGCATGGCAACTGCCCGCAGGTCGGCTTCATGGCGCTGCGGTCCGAGGTCGGCCGCGACGTCGTCCACGAGGTTCCCCTCGACGCGCTCGTCGCCAATACGCAGGGCAGTCTCGGCTACCTGATGCAACGCGCGCTCCGCGAAGCGCTGTCCTTGCGCGGCATGAACATGCCCGTCATCAGTGTGTTGACCGAGGTGGAGGTCGACCCCGACGACGAAGCGTTCGGCGCCCCGACCAAACCCATCGGCGGCTTCTACACGGCGCTCGAGGCCAAGCTGCTCGCCAGCGAACGCGGCTGGACGATGATCGAAGATGCCCACCGAGGCTACCGTCAAGTCGTCGCGTCCCCCACGCCCACGTCGATCGTGCAGATCGAGACCATCAAGGCGCTGTCCGCGACCGGCACGGTCGTGATCTGCTGCGGGGGTGGCGGCATTCCGGTCGTGCGCGCGTCCGACGGGTCCCTGCGCGGTGTCATCGGCGTCATCGACAAGGACCGCACCAGCGCCCTTTTGTCGGTCGCGATCAACGCCAGTCAGCTCTTCCTGACGACGGCCGTCGATCGCGTCTACGCCAACTTCGGCACCCCGGAGCAACGACCTCTCGGCAAGCTCACCGTCGAAGAGGCCCTGGCGCTGATCGACACCGGCGAGCTCCCCGCCGGCAGCATGGGCCCGAAGGTCAAGTCCGCCACCCGCTTTATCGTTCACGGTGGACAGCAGGCCGTGATTTGCCACCCGTCGTCGCTCGTCGCCGCGTTTGAGGGACGGGAAGGCACCCGGATCTGCGCCGCCGAATCGTCCGACGGGTTGGGTTGATCCAGCCCGATGCGCCGCTCAAGTTGCCGCGAGAACGCCGCGATCCTGCCGCTGGTCAGCGCGCTTGTGGCGGCGGCAATGCTCGTTTGCGCAGGTGGTTGCATCGAGAAGAAGCGGCCTGACGCCGACGCGTCCGAGGCAGATGACTGCTGCGACCCCGACAATGACACCAAGGCCGATACCTCCAACGGCGTCGTGCTGCCGGCGTTCACCTGCCCGATCCCGCACACGATCGACGGCCGCTTCACCGGCTGGCCGGCGCAAAAGGACTGCGCGGAATGGGACGTCAAGCCGCTCAAGGGCGTCTACGGCGACCTCTACGTCCACTACGGCGACCAGCGGCTCGTGTTGCTCAACGACTGGCACCTGCGCATCGAGGACATCCCCAAGGATTGGTACAACCTGTTCACGATCGCGACCGGCGGCGGCACCCAGCAATGGGAGATCCGCGTCTACGCCGACGACCGAATCGAGGTGCTGCGCGATGGCAAGCCCTACAAAGCCCACGCCAAGGGCGCATACGGCTTCTCCGCGTCGCCCGAACACCCGCAACCGCACACGATCTTCGAGCTCGAGCTGACCGGTGTGCTGCCCGGCCCGATCTCCATCAGCGAATCCGATCCCGGCCCCGGCAAGTGGCCGACGCCCGAAAAGGCGCTGAAGAAGGAACCCAAGTCGTTCGTGGGCGTGCTGACCAACAACGGCGTGCAGGGCGGGACCGCTGCGGACGTGCCGATCCTCGTCGCGATCAAGCCCAACAGCGCGGTCGCCGGCACCAAGCTCGTCATCGATGGCAGCAACCTCGGCGACGAAACCGGCGAGCTCTACTTCGGGACGACAGAGGTGACCGTCACGACCTGGGCGGACACGGTACTCTTCACCGAAGCGCCACCGGGCGTCGGAAAGTTCGAGGTGTTCGCGCGGCGCGCCGACGACGTCGATTCCAACAAGCTGGTCTTCATGGCCCCGTGCGTGCCCAGTTGCAAGGGCAAGGCGTGCGGCGCAGACGGCTGCGGCGGGACATGCGGGACGTGCGGCGGCCTCGACGTCTGCAAAGGCGGGACATGCGTCTGCGTGCCCGACTGCAACGCGAAGACGTGCGGGGACAACGGCTGTGGCGCCAGCTGCGGAGACTGCAAGGCCGGGTTTATCTGTGTCGGTGGCGCCTGCGACAAGAAGCCGCCCAACTGCAAACCCAAGTGCACGGGCAAGACGTGCGGGCCCGACGGATGCGGCGCCTCGTGCGGGTCGTGTACAGGCAAAACCATCTGCAGCGGCGGGGCGTGCGCGTGCGTGAAATCCTGCGAGGCCAAGGTCTGCGGGCCCGACGGATGCGGCGGCCAATGCGGCGCGTGCGGCGGCGGCCAGGTGTGCATCAATGGCGTGTGCTCCTGCACCCCGAGCTGCACCGGCAAGACCTGCGGACCCAACGGCTGCGGCGGCTCATGTGGCAGCTGTCCCGACCAGCAGGCGTGCCTCGCCTACCAATGCTGCAAACCCCAGTGCACCAAGCAAGTCGACGGCAAGGTCATCAAGCTCGAATGCGGCTGGGACGGTTGCGCTTCCAGCTGCGGCACGTGTCCAAAGGGCAAGTATTGTCTCGCCGGAAGCTGCGTGTGTGAGCCACAATGTGACGGCAAGAAGTGCGGTCCAGACGGCTGCGGTGGCTCTTGCGGCAGCTGCCAGCTCGGCCAGGGCTGCAACAACGGCGTCTGCACGTCGACATCGGGCTGATCGCGCTGCGGGACGGCAATACGCCTCGCGATCGGGACACGACGGAGTTTGACCATGACCCGCTGCCCTTCGATTCGCCGTTTCTTCGCTTCAGCGTTCCGATCGGGGTTCGCCTTGTTGATCGCCGTCGCGCTCGTCGCGGCAAGCGGGACCGGCTGCGATCGTGTGCAAGCGCCACCGGAGGACGAACCGGAGGTGGACGCCAAGTCGATCCCGCTGACGTGCCCAATCAAACAGAAAAACGACGGCAAATTCACCGGTTGGCCGGCGACCAAGGAGTGCGCGGAGTGGCCCGAGGAGCCGATCAAGGGGACCTATGGCAACCTCTACATGCGCTGGGAAGAGGACGGCACGCTGCGGATGCTCAACGACTGGCACCTGCGCACCGAGCCGATCCCCAAGGGCTTCTACAACCTCTTCCAAATCACCACCGGCGGCGGCACCCAGAACTGGATGCTGCGCGTTCAACACACCCGCGTTCACGTCTGGCTCAACGGCAAGAAGGTCGGCGCCTACAGCAGCGGCGCGGCCGGCTTCGAGGCCAGCCCCACGTTCGATACGCCGCACACCATCTACGAGTTCTCCCTGCCCAAGGTCGCCAAGGGCGAGTTCGCGATGAAGATCGGCGACCCCGGCAATGGCAACTTCAACTCCCCCGAAGAGGCCATCGTGATGGACCCCAAGGGCTACACCGGCGTCCTGCAAACCGGCGCCGTTGCCGCACAGGCCACCGATGCGCCGCTCGTGTTCTCGATCAATCCCGCGACCGCGATTCCCGGTGACCAGGTCGAGCTGGAAGGCAACCGGCTTGGCACCAAGCAGGGCGTTGTGAAGGTCGACGGAATCGACGCCGAGTTGGTTGGGTGGGCCGACGACAAGGTGCGCTTCAAGGTCCCGCAGCTCAGCAACGGCTTGCGACCTGTGCAGCTGCTGACCGGTGACGGAACCGCCGCCAACCGTGTGCATCTCACCATCAGCTGCACGCCTCAGTGCCAAAACAAACAGTGCGGAAGCGACGGCTGCGGCGGCACCTGCGGGTCGTGCACGGACGGCAAGCTCTGCTCGGGCGGGATGTGCCAATGCCAGGCCGATTGCACCGGTAAGATCTGCGGTGATGACGGCTGTGGTGGCTCGTGTGGCAACTGCGGCAAGGGCAAGTTCTGCAACAGCGGTCAGTGTGCGTGTTCACCTCAATGCAGCGGCAAACAGTGCGGCGATGACGGCTGCGGCGGGACCTGCGGGACGTGCACGGGCAGCGCCGCGCAGTGCGTCAGTGGGCAGTGTCAATGCACAGGCAGCTGCAAGGACAAGGCGTGCGGCGACGACGGCTGTGGCAAGAGCTGCGGCACGTGCGACCCCGGCGAAAACTGCAAAGCCGGCGTCTGCGGCACGTAGTCGTGGGGTTGCCGCTCGCTCAACGCCCTACTTCTCGTCGATCACGACCGACTTCATCACATCGCCGTTGCTGAGCTTGTCGAGCACGTCGCCGCCCGTGGTCAGGCGCCCGAAGACCGAGTGCTTGTTGTCCAGGTGCGGCGTCGCGCGATAGGTGATGAAGAACTGGCTGCCGTTGGTATCGGCGCCTGAATTGGCCATCGAGAGCGTGTGCTTTTCGTGCTTGCGCCCGCTGAACTCGTCGTCGAACTCGTAGCCCGGCCCGCCGCTACCGCTGCCCTCGGGATCGCCGCCCTGCGCCATGAAGTCGGCGATGACGCGGTGAAAAGTCAGGCCGTCGTAGAACTTCTGGCGCGCGAGGAAGACGAAGTTGTTCACCGTGCGCGGCGCGTCGTCGTCAAAAAGCTCCAACACGAGGTCGCCATGAGCCGTCGCGATGGTCGCCGTGTACGACCTGGCCTTGTCGATCGCCATCGCGGGCGGTGCGTCCCACTGTTGGTAGTCGACCGCACAACCGCCGAGTGCGGCGAGCATGCCGGTGGTCAGCAAGACGGTCCGCGAGACGGTTACCAGCGAAGAACGCACGCCTGTCAGCCCTGTCAGCCCTTTCGATCTACTTCTGCACTTCGATGGCGAGGTCGTCGATGAACCAGCCGAGGCCCTTGTTGTTTGCGAAGCTGGCGCGGAACTCGAACTCGACCTGGATGGTCTTGCCGGCGTAGGCCGTGATGTCGATCGAAGATTGCGCCCACTTGCCGCGGTCGTGCGCGTCCTTGGTGCGGTCGAATGTCTTCTTCTTGCTGCCCTCGTAGACGTACACGCGGCGGTAATCGAACGGGCTGGTCATGCTCTCCTTGGGATCGAGGCCGCCGAACGACCACCACGACAACATCACAGCTTTGCCGGTCGGGACCTTGATGGCCGGGCCCTTGACGCGCACGTATTTGCCCGTGTCGCTGGAGTTGTTGTAGCCCTTGCCGTCGTTGGCGTTGAGCGAGCACGACGCGGACTTGAAGCCGGGCGGGTTCGGGCTGCCGTCGACGCCCCAGCTGAACTTGGTCGCGCTGTAGGCGGGCGTTGAGACCCAGCCAGCGCCCTTCTTGGCGCAGTCGAACTTCTCGGTCCAGACCTTGGTGCACAGCTGCTTGGTGGCCGTGCAGTTGCCGGATTTGCAGTGTGAAGTCGTGCACTTGTTGCCATCGTCGCAGGCCGAACCTTCGCCCACCGCCGCGTACGAGCAGCCCTTGGAGTACTTGGTTCCGGTGTGGCACTTGTCGAGCGTGCACGGGTTCTTGTCATCGCAGGCGGGCGCCGCGGTCAGATCTGCTTCGCACTTGCCGCCCTTGCACGACGACTTGGTCGAGCACGGGTCGTTGTCGTTGCAGTAGGTGCCATCTTTGAGCGCGGTACCGCCCTCGCACTTGCCGCCGACGCACTTTTCACCTGTGAAGCAGAACAGGTCGTAGCAGGACCCGCCGTCGGCCTTTGGCGTGCCGACGCACTTGCCGGACTTGCACTTATCGGACGTCGTGCAGCCGTTGTTGTCGGTGCAGTAGGCGTTTTCGGCCTTGGGCTTGTTGACGCACTTGTTGGCCGCCTTGTCGCACGAATCGAGCGTGCATTCGTTGCCGTCGTTGCAGTAGTTGGTCGCGCCCTTGCAGACGCCGGCCTGGCAGTAGTCGGCGATGGTGCACATGCTCTTGTCGTCGCACTTGCTGAAGTCGGGCGCGTTGCTGCCGACGCACTTGCCGCCCTTGCAGACGTCCTTGGACGTGCACATCGAGCCGTCGTCGCAGACCTCGCCGTCTTTCTTGACCACACCGATGCACTTGCCGCCGTAGCAGGTCGTCTTGGCCTGGCAGGGCGCGCCGTCTTTGCACACGGTGCCGTCCTTGATCGGGGTGTACCGGCAGCCAGCGCCCTTCTTGCAGCTGTCGAACGTGCAGGCCTGGTTGTCGTCGCACTTGAGCGGCGCGCCACCGACGCACTCACCGCCCTTGCAGAGATCGCCGGAGGTGCACGTGTTGTTGTCGGTGCACGTCGAGTTGTCCGCCGCGTTGTCACCGCTGCCGACGCACTTGCCGTCGAGGCACTTCTTGGTCTTCTTGCAGACCTCGGACTCGTAGCAGGTGCTGCCGTCGGACTTCTTGCCGCTCGACTTGCACTGGCCGGCGCCGTCGCACTTGTCGCCGGAGCTGCAGGAGTCGTAGTCGCTGCAGTAGGAACCGGCTGTACGCGGCTTGAACACGCAGCCGCCCACCTTTTCGTCGCAGGAGTCGGTGGTGCAGGTCTGACCGTCGTTGCAGCTGCGCGTCTTGCCGCTGCACTTACCGGACTTGCAGAGGTCGGCGATGGTGCACTTCTTGCCGTCGGAGCACTTGAGGCCGTCCGCGGCGGGTTTGCCGACGCAGCTGCCGCTCATGCAGACGTCCTGCAGGCTGCAAATGTCGCCGTCGGTGCACTTGGTCTTGTCCGCGACGTTGGTCCCGAGGCACTTGCCGCCCCAGCAGTGGTTCTTGTTGGTGCACGGGTTGCCGTCATCGCAGGTGGCGTTGTCGGCGGCCATGGTGAACACGCAGCCGGCGCCGTTGACGCAGGCGTCCTTGGTGCAGGTGTTCTTGTCGTCGCAGGGCTTGTTGACGCCGACGCACTTGCCCGCGCCGTCGCACGCGGCGTTGGTGCAGCTGGTCAGGTCGTTGCAGAGTGTGCCCTTCTTCTTCGGGTCGCCCTTGCCGGTGCACTTACCCGCTTTGCACTCGCCGTCGGCGGTGCAGATATCGCCCTTGGTGCACTTGGTGCCGTCGGACTTGAGGTTGCCGCCGACGCATTTGCCCTTGCCGTCGCACCGGTCGATGCTCGAACAGGTATCGCCGTCGGTGCACAGGTGGGTGGTCGGGCGCGGCTTGAACACGCACGCGCCGGTCCCCGACGAGCAGCTCGGGATGGTGCACGGGTTGCCGTCTTTGCAGACCTTGGCCTTGCCTTCGCACGACGCGCCTTTGCAGACGTCACCGAGCGTGCACTTGTCGCCATCGTTGCACTTGTCGGGCGTCGCGACCGCCTTGTTGGTGCAGGCGCCGGCCTTGGTGTCACAGGCGTCGACCGTGCAGGCGTTGCCGTCGTTGCACTGTTTGCTGTCGGTGCACGCGGCGTCGTAGATGATCAGGTCGTCGATGAACGGGCCGGGCAGGTTAATGCTCGTGCAGAACGTCGTGTAGAAGCGCAAGCGCACCTGGAAGAGCTTGCCCGCCGCCGCTGGCAGGTCGATCTGCTGTGGCAACCAGCCGTTCTTGTTGGACTTGTCGAACGTCTTGATCAGCTTGAAGCTCTGCCCGCCGTCGACGCTGAGCTCGAGGTCGAGGTTGTACGACGTGCCGTTGGACCAGCCGCCACCGAGCATGAAGCGGGTGCGGATCTTGGCCTTGGGACCGGCCTTGGCGCCGTCCATCACCGGCGAAGTGACGTAGCCCTGCACGCCGATGCTGCTCGACAGCTTCGTGTTGTTCTTGCAGCGGTAGTTGACGCCGTCGTTGTAGTTGAGCGAGCAGCTCGCCGACTTGTAGCCGGGCGGGTT
>Ga0114933_10002019_pt1 | contig 21715 bp, 11 predicted proteins | sample 4SBtaG_FD_89691 | JGI IMG/M metagenome (GOLD analysis project Ga0114933, IMG submission 89691) | Deep subsurface microbial communities from Kolumbo volcano to uncover new lineages of life (NeLLi) - 4SBTROV12_W25 metaG | ecosystem: Environmental > Aquatic > Marine > Volcanic | place: Kolumbo... | reverse complement strand
GACCAACGTCGTGGCGTCGTCGATGGGGTGCGCCGGCCAGCGGTGCATGGCGGCGTCTGTGCTCGTTGCTGTCGGTGAGTGCGACCATCTCGTCAACGCCATCGTCGCCAAGGCGAAGGCCGTGGAGCTCGGAACTGGTATGGGCGCGATCATCGACGGTCAGGCTGCATGCCGCATCCACGGCTACATCGATGACGCGGAAAGCAACGGCGCCAGCGTCCTTGTCGACGGCCGCGGCGCCACTGTCGGCGACAAGGGCCACTGGATCGGCCCGACCATCATCGACAACGTCACGACCGACATGAAGACGTACCGGGACGAGGTGTTCGGCCCCGTGTTGTGCATCGTTCGCGTCGCCACCCTCGATGAAGCCCTCGCCATTGAAAATACTCACGAATACGGCAATGCGGCCTGCATCTACACCACCAACGGCGGCACGGCCGAGTACGCTTCGTTGCGTTTCGAGGCCGGCATGATCGGCGTCAACATCGGCGTTCCGGTGCCCCGCGAGCCGTTTTCTTTCGGCGGCTGGAACCGCAGCAAGTTCGGGCACGGCGACATTACCGGCATCGATGGCTATCGCTTCTTCACAAGGCCGCGCAAGATCACCACCAAGTGGGCGTTGCAGAAAGACGCTGACTGGATGTCCTGAAAGGACGGCGCGATGCGGCAATTTGCAACCTGTACCCGCGTGGGGCCCGTGTTTTCGACCTCAGGAGCGCGCCGCGTCGCCATCGTGACAGCCGCGCTGGTTCTTTGCGCGCTGGTTCTTTGCGCGCTGGTTCTTTGCGCACTTGGTTGCACTGAAGACCCGCCTTCGAACGACGAGAAGGCTGACGTCGCCAAGGTGTCCACGACCCCGGCAGCCGAGCGGAGCACCGCCGCGTACGAGGCCGCCAAAGCCATCCCGATTGCGTTCGTCGAGGATCGCGTGACCGTCCTGGCCGACGACTCGATGCAGGGCCGCGACAACCTGACCGAAGGCGGCAAAGCGGCGCGCACGTGGCTGCTTGGTGATCTCAAGAACCTGGGCTTGGCTCCCGCGTTTGCCGGCGGCTTTGAGCAAGCCTTCGACAAAGGCATCAACCTCTGTTTCACGATCCCCGGCGACGACGAGAAGCTGGCCGCGGAGTACGTCGTGATCGGCGCGCACTACGACCACCTGGGCATGGTCGACGCGACCGGCAAGGGCAAGAGCAAGTGCCCGCAGGCCAAGGACAAGGACGGCAAACCTTCTGCCGACACGATCTGCAACGGCGCCATCGACAACGCGGCGGGTGTGGCCGCTGTCCTGCTGGTGGCCAAGGCTCTCAAGACCGCGAAACACAAGACGCGCCGCTCGGTCATTGGCTGCTTGTTTGACGCCGAGGAAGACGGATTGCTCGGCAGCTACCACTTCGTCGCCAACCCGCCCGTCCCGCTCGACCAGATCGTGGCCATGTTCAGCGTCGACAACGTTGGCTCGCGCATCTTCTCCGACCACACCTCATCGTTCGCGACCGATGCCGAATACAGCAAGGCGCTGCGGGACCACGTGCTCGCCGCCAGCAAGCGCACGGGTTTTCAGACGTGGCCCGTGTCGAGCTTCTTCGTCGGTCAGCCCGGCGGCGGCCGCAGCGACCATCTGCCGTTTCGCCAGAAGGGCATCCCGGTGCTTTTCTTCGGGTCCGGATCGTCGAGCGTCTACCACACCACCGCCGACCAGCTGTCCAGCGTCGACTTCACAAAGCTCCTGGCAACTGCGCGTCACGCAGCGCTCGTGACCGCCGACGTCGCCAACCACGAGGATCGACCGGATTTCTCGGCCAAACCCAAGCCCCACCTCGACGACGCCCGGGCCATGGTCGCGATCGCGGACAAGGTTATCGCAAACCCCAAGGGACTCGGGCTCAATGACGCTCAGGTCGACCTGCTGAAAACGTGGCGCGCCGACCTGCAGAAGTGGCTCGACAAACCGCCGACCACCGCCGCGCAGTGGAAGGAATACGACGATCTCGTCCGCGGCATCATCACCGCCGTCTACGTCTTCGGAGCGTAGCCTCCACCAGGCACGGTCAGGTCACGAACGGCAGGCCGACGATCACCCCGTTGTAGATCGCATGCACACCCATGGGGGCCCAGAGCTTGCCCGCTCGCTCGTAGACTATCGCCGCGACGCACCCCATCGCGAACACGGGGACGAAGGACGCCGGTGGATGCACGATGCCGAAAATGGCCCCGCTCGCCAGTACGGAGGTCGCTGCGCCGAACGTCCTTCGAAGTCCACCAAAAACGAGCCCGCGGAAGATGAACTCTTCGAAAACGGGCGCCGCCAACACCGCCAGCGGAACCATCCACCAACCGGGCAACGAGGCTTTCTGCGCGACCTCGTGCCATGCCGCCGGCAGAAGATCGGTCGTCTTGAGCAGGGTCAGCCAGGCGACACCGATCGTGGCCGCAGCGAGTCCTCCTCCGATCGTGGCTACGATGTTGCCGCTTTTCGCCCGACCAAATGTCCCGGGGACTCCCGCCGTCCCATTGCGCCAGTAGATCAGCCGCGCCAGGCCCCACGTTACTGCCGCAGCACTGCAGAACGCGGCAAGCAAGACCGGGCCGACATCGATCGGCTCACCCTCGGAGGCGAGCTTGACGAGGAGCACGACGACGCCCTGCACGACGAAGAACGCTTGCGCGGCGATCAGCCCGTCGGCCAGTGAAACAGATGACGCGGGGGCCGCCGTGGGATCGAGCAGATAGGGGAGTCGGTCCGTCGCCTTCTGCCAGAGCGCGAGTGCGAGCAAGCAGCTGAGAACCAGCGACGCGGATGTGGCCCACAAGGATTCAGCGAAGATCGCCCAGGTGTGCAGCGAGGACAGCAGCATGAACACGTACAGCCACGTCGCTTGGACGCGCCGCATCTTGTCCTTTTCGAGCGGGCGACACGCGAAGACACCGAGGCAGGACGCGATGACGCCGTAGATGGGCAGTCCGATCGCGACCAGCGCGATGACAAACCACGCGCTTGGGGTGATCTCTCCCGCCGCGACGAGGAGCGTCACGGCCATCGCCGCCGGCCAGAAGGTCACGAGCGATCCCCAGAAGAGGCCCTTTTCGATGACGACCTTGTCCATGCGAATCGGCGCCGCGAACAGCATCCAGAGCGCCTGTCCCTCCGCGTTCAGGGTCGGCAGCGCGGAAAAGCACAAGGTGTACGCGCCAACTCCAAATACGGCCGCGCCGAGTGCGCGCGGGCTCTCGAGAGCTCCGACGAATGCGCCCGGATTGATGAGGTACTGGGCGACGCCGACAACGATCGGGACCAGCAAGGTTTGCATCAGGAACGTGCGGTCACGGGCTAGCAGCAGGATCTCTTTGCGCTGAATCGGACTGAGCCAAGACCGGGGCTTTCGCGTCACAGATGGTGCCGTTGCGACCCGCGACGATTCGCGCAGTCCGCCCCCGACGAAGCCGTGGCGGAGAACCCATTGCAGCGCGCCCACGATGATCGCGACGCTGGCCAGGACTTCGACAGCAAGTGCAGCGAGCAGGGCGGCGGCCTCGAACGGGGCGGTCGCGAGCGCGGCCTGCGTTGCCAGCCCAAACGGCGTCCATGCAAACCACTCGGGGGTCGCCGCGAGCCAGTCGAAGACGAAGAAGCTCGGGTCGCGGCCGCCTCCGGTACCCAGGCTCATCGCGACGTACATCGGCGCGAGGCCGGCAATCGTGACAAATGCCTGCAAGTTTCGCAGAACCTGCTGCTTGACCCGCAGTCGGAGCCACGCCTCAACGCCGGTGCGCAGCGCCGCTCCAAGCAAGAACAGCATTATCGCCGCGACCGCTCCGATGAACGGCGCCGCCCAACGCCAGCCGCCATGCCACGCCAACATCGTCAGCGCCGGGAACACCAGGAGGTAGCCGACCGCGTGGACCACGGACCGCTCGGCGATGCGCGCGATGAGAAGCGGCCCGGTTGCAATCGGCAGCGTCGCCAGCCACGCCAGGTCCCATTGGGGCGCGCTGAACTCGCCGCGGGCCGCGATGTTGAGCAGGAAGTACGCCAGCCACACGATGGATACGAGGCCGGTGGCGGCGACCACAAACGGGACAGGTCCCGGTGCTCCCAGGGCGCTGAGGCCCTCGAGCATCGCCGGTGCGTCAGTGATCGCGGCAGACACGCGGGCGAGGTTGCGCAGCGCGTACAACGACAGCTGAAAGGCGGAAAACAGCATCAACGGCGCGAACAAGAACGCTACCAGCCACGACGGCGTACGTTTTCCTGCGACCGCTTTGCGGGGACCGTTCGACGCGCCGGAATCCTGTCGCTTGAACGCAGACAGCCCCGCGCTGAGCATGTGACCGAGGCGTCGCAGGCGCAGCCGGACGAGCAGCCGGATCGAGCGGATCACGGGGCCTCCGCCGTTGCGCCCAGGAACATCTCTTCCAGCGTGGCTTCCCCTCCGTGCACCGCGCGCAGCTGTTCGACTGGACCCTCCGCGACCAGCTTGCCGCGCGCGATGATGCCGACCCGATGACTCAATCGTTCGGCCATGTCGAGCAGGTGCGTCGAAAGGAAGATCGTGCGTCCCTGCCCCGCGATCGCCAGCAGTCGATCCTGGACCTCGCGCGAGGCGCGTGGATCAAGGCCGCTGGTGGGTTCATCGAGAATCAGCACCCGCGGTTCGTGAATCAGCGCGCAGGCGAGCCCGAGCTTCTTCTTCATGCCCATCGAGTAGTTGACCGCGTAGTCTTCGGCCGCCTCGGTCAGGTTGAACGACGCCAGCAACTCCGCGGCTCGTTCGCGCGCGGCGCCGTCGTCCATGCCGTGCATTTGAGCAACGAATTCAACGATCTCTCGGCCGCGCAGGAAGTCATAGAAGGTGGGCGTGTCGGGCAGGTAACCGACGATTCGCATCAGCTCGGCGCGATCGGCGTGGCAGTCGAGCCCACGGATCCGGGCGGTTCCCGATGTCGGCACGAGGATCCCCATCAACATCCGGATGGTGGTCGTCTTCCCGGCGCCGTTGGGGCCCAAGAATGCGTACACCTCGCCCGGACTTACATCGAGCTCGAGATCGCTCACCGCCTCGAAGTCGCCGTATCGTTTCGTGAGTTGCTGGGTGCGGAGCATGCTTTCGTCCCGCGCGGCCGGTCACCTCAGCATCGCGCGCAGTCGCTTGGCCACAAAGCCGATCGCCTCGTGGTGGGGGTTGTGTCCGACGTTGTCGAGCACATGCAGCGTCGCACCGGGGATGCCCGATGCATAGGTGTGCATGTTGTCGGGATGTACGAGCCGTTCCTGCCGCCCGTAGATCACCTGGGTCCGTGCGCTGATCGACGGGTAAGTACGCGCGAACTCCTCGCCGGGCTCGGGATTGAGCAAGCGATTGAAATGGCCCGCATGTTCCGCACGACGCAACGCGAATTGGCTGGCGAGGTGGCGACGGATGGGGCGCGGATAGGGCAACGGCCGGCTGAATCCGAGGTCGAGCAGCTGCTCAAAGTCGGCGAGGCTCCGGATCAGCAGCAGGTTGCGACCGCGGGATCGAAACGCCTCGAACTCGTCGGACAGGCCGTCGGGACCGGCGCCCGAGAGGATGGTGAGGCTCCGGGCGCGATCAGGGTGATCGTCGACAAAACGTGCCGCGAGTCCCCCGCCCATGGACTGTCCGCAGACGTGCACGGAGCCCAGGCCCAAAGCATCGAGAAACGCCGCCAGGAAGCGAGACTGAGCTGGCGGCGTGATGTGCGCCGAAGAGACGACTGGAGCGTCCCCGAAGCCAGGCATATCCACCAAGATGAGGTCGAAGTGCCGGTAGAGCGCCATGCACAGCGGCGTGAACGTCTCCTTCCGGTCGCCAAACCCATGGATGAGAAGCAGCGGTTCGCCTCGGCCACCGCGCAGCCACGTACATCGTCGTCCAGCGACCGTGGCGGTCTGGTAGCGAAGTCCTGTGACCCGCCGGATAACACGTTGGGCCGTGCGATACGAGGCGGTGCCGAACCGAAGCTCAGCCGCTGCGCGGCGCCCTGTCACGTCACTCCTGGGATTGGTCGTACAAGCGCTGCAACGCGCCCGGTAGCTGCGTCGGACGATAAGGTTTTGCCACGACGCCGACAACGCCGGTCAGCGATTCGACCACCGAAGAGGGGAAACGAGGTCACAGGCAGAGAGGCGAGCCCAACATGTCCACCGCGACGTGCCACCAGTCGTTGCTCTTTGTGCCGTCGGAACGATAGCTGCCGACCGCGTGCAGGTTGCCACTGACAATGGCGCACGAGTTGAACGCGTCGTACTGCTTGCCACCGATCGTCTTGGTCACCAGGACCTTGCCGCTGGTGTCGGTCGCGACGATCCAGCCGTCGTTGGACCCGGCCGTACTCGACCCGGTCGTGCCCGCCGCCAACACGACGGTCTTGCCAGCCACGACGCCGGTAGTGACGCGCCTGAACGTGTCCGAGCTCGAGCCCCCAACGACGGTCTGAGCGGTCAGCTTGCCCGCCGCGTCGATGAACGCGAGCCAGCCGTCGTATCCCTTCGAGACATCGCCAGCCTGCGTCTCACCGGCCGCCACCATGCCGCTGCCGACGGACGCGATGGCCCAGAATCGGTCGTTTCCGGCTTGCGATTTCGGGTGCGTCAACGTCGGTTTGCCCGCGCTGTCGACGCGAATCAACCAGCCTTCGTCGCGCAGTGCCGAGCCCTTGTAGTGATAGCCGACCGCCGCCAGTGACTTGGTCGAAGCGAGGTAAGCGACGCCGCGCGGGTAGTTATATGTATTAGTATCCTTGAGGGAGACCGTCTTGACGCCGGTCAGCTGCCCCTTGCCGTCCAGCTGAGTCAGCGCGCCGTAATAGGACCCCGAGCGCACACGCCCGCCAACGACCACCCCGTCACCAGCCGGCGCCAACGTGTAGAACGCTGTGTATCGATCGCCGTGCCGTGCATCGACCACCTTCTTGCCGGTCGCATCCAGCGCGAACACCCACGCCCGCAACGTCGTGCTCGATGTGCTCGTGTAGTTGTGGCCGACGCCCCAGGCCAGCCCTTTGTGCGTTGTACCGGCGCTGAGGTAGTCGCGGTATTTGCTGCCGACCCATTTGCGCCAAAGAGCTTTGCCTTTCTTGTCGCGGCGCACCACGTATGCGTCCTGGTAGCGCTGCCCGGCCGTGATATTCGAGCCCGTGTACGTGGCGCCCAGCGCGTAGGTGCCGCCCGCGCCATCGTCGCCAATCCCGTACATGGTGTCGCTGACGTAGGTCTTGAGCGGGTTGCCGAGCGCCGAGCTGTCCTCGATGAACGACATGAAATTGCATCCACAGCCGCCCGACGCCGAACACAGCTTGCCGCCGCCGCAGGGCGTCTTCTCGGGCACTGCCGCGCTCTGACACTTGCCGTAGACGCAGGTGTCGGTCGTGCAAGCATGGCCGTCGGAGCACGCGGCGTCGGACTCGCAGCACCCGACCTGCTTGGGATGGCTGCAAGCGCCGGTTTTCGTGTCGCACGTGTCGGTTGTGCACACCTTGCTGTCGTCACACATCGGATCGCCCGTGCACTTGACCGGTTTGCCGGGGCAAGCCGCCTTGCCGTCCTGCGTCAACTTCAGGTGCCAGCCGTTGTAGTCGGACTTGCCGGGGTTGAAGAGCCGTGTCCGCCCCGCCAGCAAGATCCCGGCTCCAGCGGCTTGTGCGACACCCGACAAACTGCCCCCGGTCGGATCCATAACGCGCAGCTGTCCGATCGGCTTGAGGTCGAGCCCAAAGCGATGCAGCCAGGCCCGTGAACCGCCCCCGACGATCATCACCGAACCGTTCAGTACCGCGATGCGGCGCGCATATTCGGTGAACAGCGGTCGTCCAAAGAAGCGCTGCGACAACACACCGAGCTTGGCGTCCACGTGCACCAACCAGCCCGCGGTTTCGCCATTGTGGGGCGCCCATCCCACAGCCGCGTACGACCCGTCGGGCAGCCGCGCGATCGCGGAGAGCCGGTCGCTGCTGGTCCCTGGGCCACCAACCCAACGTTGCGCGATGCGTTTTCCGGCGCTGTCGAAGAGCGCGAGCAGACCTTCGTTGCTCTTGGTCTGTGTCGATGACGTGCCAGCCGCGACGACCACACCGGTCTTGGGATCGTGTGCGACGCCATAGCCGTAGTCGTAGAACCCACCGACCTGGCCGAATTCCGCCGTCTTCACGATCTTGCCGGCCGCGTCCGTCCACACGACGAGCCCGTCTGTCCGGTTGTTGGAGTTGTAGATCGAGCCCACCGCGACAGCGCCCTTAGACGTCGCGATGACATGGTGCGCTTCATCGCTGCTGGTGCCGCCGTGGTTGGCATGTCCGACCTGTTTGCCGGCCTTGTCGAAGCGCCACAGCCACAGGTCGTTGCCGCCTTTTGTCCCCGTATCGTTGCTGCGTCCGACGACCAGCGCGCCACCGTCGGGCATCGTCGCGACACCGAACGCGTAGTGCCGGCTCGTCTTGCTGACCCGCGTGGTGCGGCTCGAGCTCAGGACCTTGCCCGTTGCATCCCGACGCACGACGCGCCCCGTGTAGTAGCTCGTGGCCTTGGTCCGCGCGTAGTCGACGAACCACCCGCCACCGTCGGGGGTCGCGCTGACATCACCGCCGTACTCGGTGCTCGTGTAGTAGTTTTCGCTGCCCTTCTCCTGGTGCACGCCGAACGTGTCCCAGAACGTTGTGCAGGTCGACTGCGAGCATTTACCCGCCCCGTCACACGCCACGTCTTTTCCGCAGGGGATGCCCTTGGGAGCTGGCGCGTTGGTGCACTTGCCGGTCTTGGGGTCGCACCAGTCGTTGGTGCAAGCGTTCTTGTCGTCACACTTGCCGGTCGGGACGCTGCTGCACTTGCCGCTCCCAGCGTCGCACTTGCCCACGGAGCACGAGTCTGCGGCCTTGCAGTCCTTGTCGGCCTTGCAGCAGGTGTTGACGTTGCGGCACGTGTTCTTCTCGCACCGGTCTTCGGTGCACTTGTTGCTGTCCTCGCACTGCACGTCGATGTGGCAGCACCCGGCGATCTTGGTGTAGCCGCACGCGTGTTTTGCGTCGCACTTGTCGGCGGTGCACGCGTTGTTGTCGTCGCACTCGCCGTCTGCGTCGCAACACGCGGCCTTCTTCACCGGCGGCTTGCACTTGTTGGTGATCCCGTCGCACGTGCTCGTCGTGCAGAACTTGCCGTCATCGCAGTGACCGTCGAACAAGCAGCAGCCGGGAATCGCCGGGTTCGTGCACGTGCCCGTCTTCGTGTCGCACACGTCGGCGGTGCAGAGCTTGCCGTCCGCGCATTGGTTGCCGTTTTTGCACTTCACGGTCGCACCGGGGCAATTCAGCGCGCCGAATTCCGAGAGGCGGAGCACCCACCGGTCATACGACGTTGCGCTGTTGAACGTTTCGCCGGCCACGACCAACCCGCCCGCCGGATGCTTGTCGACGCCGAGCAGGTGGTCGCTGCCTGTCCCGCCCATCGCCTGCGGTTGGCCGACGAGCGCGCCATCTGCCCCAACACGAGCGATCCATCCTTCGTTGCCGGGCATGTGTGCGCCATAGCTCCGCGTGAGCCCGGCCGCCCAAACGCCACCATTCGCCGCCGCCGTCGCCGCGTAGAAGATGTCGGTGCTCGCCCCGCCGAACAGGTGCTTGTTGAGGTTCTTGCCGTCGGGATCGAAGAACGCCACCACCGCCTGGTCGCCAGCGCCGGGCGCCGTATCGGTACCCACACCTGCATACTTGCCCTTCGTCGTGACCACCGCGCCGTACAGCGCCCGGTACTTCGCGGAAACCGGCACCCAGGTCTTGAGCGTGTCGTCCTTGGCGACGATCCACACGCCACCGGCATACGTCCCATTGGATCCGGCGAGCAGCACATTGCCGGTCGCCTTGTCGAGCGCGCACCCGTTGACCACGTCCGAACCCGACGACTTGATCAGCGTGGCGGACAGCTTCTTGCCGTCCTTGTCCACGCGTCCGATGAGCGGGTCGTAGCTTGTCGAGCCGTTGTACCCGCGCCCGCACACGATGAGGCCATTGCCGGACGTCGCGACCGCGCCCCGCAGCTCCTCGCGGTGTTTGCCAGCGTTGTACGAGCTCGCGATGAACGTCGCCGACTTCACCTTGCCCGACTTGTCGACATGGAGCGCGACGCCGTCGTAGTCGCCCGCGCTGCCCTGCGACCGGCTGTGGCCAACCGCCCAGATTCCGTCGTCCCGGCCGGCGCCGGCGTACAGGTAGTCGAGCTTGCCGGCGTCTCCCCACCGCGTGTGCCACGCGAACTTGCCGTCGGCCGTAAACGCCATGACCGTGCCGTCGTACGGGTAGCTCTTGGCCACCTCACGCGTGTAGCCGATGGCGTAGACCGTCCCGTCGGACGCGGCGACGACCGCTGTGTTTCGCTCGGTGCCGTTGGCGATCTTCGGCGTTTCGCTGTGCAACCCGAACGCGCTTTCCCACGTTGTGCAGGGCTTGGATTTGCCGCACGTCCCGGCGCCGTCGCACACCTTGTCCTTGCCGCACACGCTTCCGAGCGGGGCGTTCTTGTCGTCGCAGCCGCCGGTTCCCTTGTTGCAGATGTCGATCGTGCATTCGTTGCCGTCGTCGCAGTCGGCGTCCTTGCTGCACTTGGGCACACAGCCCGCGATTTTGGTGTTGCTGCACGCGCCGGTCTTGGCGTTGCAGGCGTCCTTGGTGCACTGGTCTTTGTCGTCGCAGCTCTTGGCCTGGCCGACGCATTTGCCGCCGACGCACGCGTCCTTGCTCGTGCACGCGCTGTTGTCGTTGCAGGGCTTGGTCACCGGCGGGTGCTGGCAACCCTTGAGCTTGTCGCACTTGTCGTCGGTGCATGCGTTGTTGTCATTGCAGATCTTGGGCTTGCCCGGCACGCACTTGGCCTTGGCGCACGTATCGCCGTCGGTGCACTTGTTGCCGTCGTCGCAGGCCGCGGTCGAAGCGCCGAACTGACAGCCCATGAGCTTGTCGCAGCTGTCGACCGTGCACGGGTTCTTGTCATCGCACACCACCGATTTGCCCGTGCACTTGCCAGCCTTGCAGCTCTCGCCGGTCGTGCACGTGTTGCCGTCGTCGCATTTGCCGCCGTCCGCGCCGGCTTTGTTGACGCACTTGCCAGTCGATTTGTCGCAGCTGTCCGCGGTGCACGTGTCCTTGTCGTCGCACGTGTTGGGCGGCCCGGCCTTGCACTTGCCGCCGCTGCAGGTGTCCTTGACGGTGCAGCCGTCGCCGTCGTCGCAAACCGCGGTGTTGGGCGTGTTTGTGCACTTGCCGGTTTCCTTGTTGCACGCGTCGTCGGTGCACGGCTCGTTATCGCTGCAGTCCTTGGCGCCCGATGAGACGCAGGTGCCGCCCTTGCAGCTCTCGCCGGTGGTGCAGGGGTTGCCGTCGTCGCAGCTGCCCGCCGCGGCCTTGTTCGCGCATTTGCCGGTCGTCTTGTCGCAGCTGTCGGCCGTGCAGGCGTTGCCGTCATTGCAATCGGTCACCGGGCCCGGCAAACACGCGCCGGCTTTGCACTTGTCATCGGCGGTACAGGTGTCGCCGTCATCGCACGCGGCGCCGTCGTCATCGGGGTGTTTGCACCCGTCCTTGCCGTCGCAGGCGTCTTTCGTACAAGCCTTTCCGTCGTCGCAGAGCGGTTTGGCGCCGGCCGCATTGTCGGTCTTGCCATCGCAGTCGTTGTCGACGCCGTCGCACACTTCTGTGGCCGGATTTGTCTTCTTGCAGCCCGTTTTCGCGTCCGTTTGGCCCGAATCCGAGTTCGCAGCGCCATCGGTCGCAGCGCCGTCGGTCGTCTTGGAGCCCGAGTCTGTATTGGCTTTTGCAGCGTCGTCCCCCGCGGCGCCCGAATCGTCGACGTTCTTGGCTGTGTCCGCCGCCGCTGAACCCGAATCTACGGCCCCGGAGCCCGAGTCGGTCGCCACGTCCGAGACAGATGAATCGTCCCCACCGGTGGTCGCGCCGGTTCCGGACGTATCGATCGTCGATTCGCCGCAGCCGACGACGACAACCGCGACTGCGATGCAGGTAATCAAGCAGCGACGGTGCACTGCGTCGTGTGAAAAGTGTGCGCGGATCATGACGACGCTCCATCCAACCGCTCGCGGTGGCCGCTGGTCGTTCGTGGAGTGAAGGGGCGATATACTTTCAGCAAGTTACCGGACCCGCCCGACACGAGCAAAGGTGAGCGTCGGTTCGCGACACGCTGTTGGAGTCCCGCAAAACCGTGCTACACAGCGGCCATGGCACGCGCTCAGTTCGAACAATTCAAAGAGAAGGTCCGTCAGCTCAACGCATTCGTCGCGCTGAGCGAAGCGGACCCGGTGCTTCATCAGCGGCTTGTCGATTGCGGGGGCCACGACGAGGTTGTCGCGATCGCCGCCGAATATGGGTTCGACATCGGCAGACGCTGGGGTGAGCCGCCGCGGGTCGCTGAGACAGATTCAGCAGACGATTGATTCGAGCCCCTTGTCCGGTCAACGGCGAGTTGATCAGCGGACGTACAGCGCCAGGACTTCGCCGTCCTTGCGGATACCGTTGGTGTAGTTCTTGTAGTCGCCCGGGCCGCCCCACCACTGGATCGTGTTGGCCTTCTCCCAAGCACACCCTGGCCCGCAGCCAGCCGAGTTGATCACGAGCGCGCCGGCGTCGTTGTGGCAGCCGCCGTGGTTGCGCGTGATGTAGAACTCGCGGCATGACCCGGCGCCGAGGCTGATCAGGCTGGCGTCGAACCCGGACGTGTTCACCTTGGTCAGCGCGGGGACGATGTTGCCCTTCTTCCAGGTCGCGTTGGGGTCGTTGCCCTGCAGCTTGAAGCCAAACCAGGTCGCCGCCTTGCCGCCCTGGTAGACGACCGCGAGCAGCTGAGACGCGCCGGTGACGTTGATGCCGCCCATCGAGTAGAGCTTGGACTCCTTGCCCGTATCGAGCATGGCGATGTCGCTGCTGTTGTGGGCCTTGAGGATGTTCGCGCCCGGCTTGGCGAAATTCGACGACGGGCTGTACTTGAAGACCATCGTCCAGCCGCCGCCGAGCAGGGTCATATTGCAGAACGCGCGGATCGGCTTGCCAAACGGTTTGATCCAGTACACGCCGTCTTTCTTGGCACCCTTGTCGAACAGCGCCTTGCAGGAATCGCCGGCTGATTGCGCGTTTTCGCCCAGGCCCCACGCATGAAGCACCGCCCAGCTCTTGCCGTCGCAAAAGCGCAGCTGCTTGGCCTTTGTGTCGGCGTACATGTGGCCAAGGCTCGCGAAGTCGCACGTGGCGGGAGGCGCGGCGAGTCGTGGCAAGCGCACCGCACCGTTAATTAAAAGCGTCTTGGTCGCGGCGACCTTCTGGTTGCTGAGCGTGTCGATGGCGATGGACCACTTGACGATGGCGCCGTCGATCTTGTTGTCGAGGTAGCTGCCGTCGATGACGACGAGGTGCCACTTGCCCTTGGCGTTCTTGCCGACCCACGCGCCGAGGTCGCCGCTCTTGGGTTTGTCGGGTTTGGGCATGATCAGCTGGATGTCTTTGCCCTTGGCCACGCCGCCGTTGTACAGGACGTAGTGCTTGGTTTTGTTGAGGTTCTTGGACACCGCTGCCGGCGGTTTGTTCGCGGGATCGAAGAGCAGCACCTTCACCTTCGGCGCGTCGCTGTTCTTGACGTCCACTTTGACCGTCAAACCTTGCGCGATGCCGATGTCGGGCACATCGATGACGTCGGTGACGCCGTTGGGCGAGTTGTCGGGGATGCCGAGGTTGGCTTTGCCTGAAAACTCGTCTTTGAACTGGTTGGTGAGCAGCCCGTTGCTGACTTCATCGAGCGCGTCGGCGGGCAACTTGGACGGGTCGAGGCCTTTAACGCATGCCAGGCTGCCGTCGGCGTTGATGCCGCGCACGACCTCGCCCTTGCTGTCGCACATGCCGCTGGGGATCTTGATGCCGGTGAGTTTGCTGCCGTCGCCGATGTAGGACCCGGCCGCGACCGTCTTCGCCACGACGCTGTCCGCGGTCACCTTCTTGGCGACGAGGCCATGGCCGCCGAGGTTGAGGTCGCCGTCGAACTTGAGCTCCTTGGCCGATACACAGCCGGTGCACTCAAGGTCGAGCGCCTTGGTCGCCGGGCCGCCTTTGGTCGTGCTGCCGGCGTACGTGAAGCTGACCGATGAGGCCGAGAGCCCACCCTTGAAGTGGTTGGCGGTCAGACACCCCGAACAGGACAGACCGGCGGCGGTGTTGGCGTGCACGGCGAATGGAACTGCGGAAAGGGGCACGCGCGAAAGCTCGGTGGCTCCGTCGAGGGCGACCGCGACGTGCGGGTCGGTGAGCTTGGCGAGCGCGGCGGACGTCACGGGCGTGGTATTGCCGGCGACAAAGTCGAACGCGCCGCCCTTGACGACGACACCAAGGGCCGTCTCTTCCCACGCGGGTTTGGTCGCCTTGGCGTCGGCGTAGATGCGCACGGTCATGGCGTACTTGCCGTCCGCCCCGGGCCCGCCCGAAGCCGTCCGGAGTACACCCTGGATGCCCACACGCCCGGGGGCAGCGGCTCCCTCAGTCGGCAACACGACGCCCATGGCGACGACCAGGAAAGCTCCTGCCAATCGCGAGATTTGAATCGTGGAAAGCTTGTTCATGGCCCCTCCTGCACGCTCTGTTCTACCAACTTCGCGCGGCGCATCTGGACGTCTTTCGCGACCGCCAGGACCTTTACCAGGGCGTGTTCGACCACCTCGGGCCCCGCGTCTGCCGCCATGCCATACATCGACAGGTGCCGCCGCCAGACCTTGCCGCCCGCTTGCCCGGCGAAGAGCATGTTCATGTGGCGCGTGACGTTGTGTAGCCGGCCGCCCGCGGCGATGTGTTCGGCGATGTAGGGCAGCATCTTGCGGACGACATCCGCGCGGGTCACCGGCGGTTCGCGGCTGACGTAGAATCGCTGGTCGACCAGGGCAAAGAGCATCGGGTCATCGTAGGCGGCCCGGCCGATCATCACGCCATCGACCGAATCGAGGTGCTCGGTCATCGCGTCGAGGGTGCGAATGCCGCCGTTGATCTCGATGAGCAGGTGCGGAAACGCGCGCTTGAGGCGGTAGACGTCCTCGTAGCGCAGCGGCGGCACGTCGCGGTTTTCCTTGGGCGACAAGCCGTTGAGCCATGCCTTGCGCGCGTGGACGCTGAACCGGTCGCACCCGGATTCGGCGACGACCGACACGAAGCGCGCCATGTCCTCGTACCGGTCGATGTCATCAAAGCCGATCCGGTGCTTGACCGTAACGGGGATTGAGACCGTTGCCCGCATCTTGGCGACGGCCTCCGCAACACGTTCCGGCCGGGCCATCAGGCACACGCCGAAGCTGCCCTTTTGCACCCGATCGCTCGGGCAGCCGACGTTGATGTTGACCTCGTCGTAGCCGCGGTCCTCTCCGATGCGGGCGCAAGCGGCGAGCGCGTCGGGATCGTCACCGCCGAGCTGCAGCGCGATCGGATGTTCGTCACCGTGAAATCCCAGCAAGCTGTCCCGATCGCCGTGCAAGACCGCTCCGGTGGTCACCATCTCCGTGTACAGGAGCGTGTGGCGCGTGATCTGCCGCAGCAAGAACCGAAAGTGCCGGTCGGTGCGCTGCATCATCGGCGCGAGCGAAACCGGGTGGGTCGCGGCGCGGGTGCAAGGACGAGCGGATGCCATGGCGAGCAACTCTTAGAACGGGTCGCAGGGCGAGTCGTTGCACACGTCGATGATCTCGCCGGTGTCCAGGAAGTGCAGCAGCTGCTTTTGGTGGTTGGGCATCTTGCGCGGCTTGCCGTGCGGGTCTTTGAGCTTGCACGGCGCGAACACGCCCTTGGGATCGCAGTCCTTCTTGAGCAGGCAAATGTTGGACGGGCCGCACTTGAGGCCGTCGATGTCATCGGCGGGCGGGACGTTGCCGGGTTTGGGCCACGGGTTGCCGAAGCTCCAGTTCACAAGCCCCGAGCCCTTGTGGGGAAACGGCGTCTCCTTCACGCCGTACACGGCCTTGCCGTAGTGCTTCATGAGCTTGACGCCCCAGCCGCTGCGCACCGTGATTTCGTTGGTGAGCAGCGCCACCTGGTAGTCGCCGGTGGCCGATGCCAGCAAGACCTCGTGTTTGGGCGTGCCGTTGTGAGGCTTGGTCTTGAGGTGCACGTAGTGGCTGCTCGGGTCGACCATGTCCCACAACGACTGCCCGGCGGTGAGCAAGATGGCGCGGTCGATCGCGTTGCCATAGGTACCCATCATCACGGCGAAGAACGGCTGGAAGTCGACCGAGCGGTGCAGCAGCGTCGCGTAATTCTGGCCCGGCACACCAAGGTGGCCGCGGGTGATGTCCTGGCTCAGGGCCATAAGCGTGCCGCCGTAGATGCCGCCCTGGCTGATCCCGGTGTAAACGAGCCGCTTCTTGTCGATCTTGATGCCATGTTTCTGCGTGAAATCCATGCCGGCGAATCGTTCGCGCATGGCGCGCGCCAGCAACAGGCCCTCGAGCATTCCCTGGTGCAGTCCGTCGACGAGGACCGGGAAATCGCTCATATCGACGATCATCGCCGCGATGCCGTTGTTGTCCGCTGACGCCATGCCCGACCAATCGCAGGCGAAGAAGATGAGCTTTCCTTCGCGCGCCAGGTACGCGTTGTGTCCGCCGCCGACCTGGCTGCCGCGACCCAGCAGTCCGTGACCGTACTGGGCCAGCCCGTGCGGCGTGCCGTCGAGCGCGGTGTGCGGGACGCGGATCCAGAAGTCGCGCGTGATCGTGCCGTTCTGGGCGGGTTTGCCGTCCTTGCCGAAGTTGAGCATGTGCATCTTGAAGGAGCCGACCATGTGGTCCCTGGTGAACCGTGGGACCGTGAACGTGCCCTGCAGCTCGTATGCCCAATTCGCCTTCTTGTTCTTCGAGTTGTCGACCGTCTTGGTGATCTTGAGCTCGGGTCCCTTGCTGCCAGCGATCGCAAAGCCCTTGTCGCGGACGTGGAGCAAGTCGCCGTGCAGCGTGTTGGTGGACGCGGTCACAAAGTCCCAGGAGAGGACGAGGTCGGCCTTCTTGATGCCGGCCTTGTCCAACAGACCGAAGATGTCGTCGAACCCAGCTTGGCGATGCGCAAGGTCGGTGCCGGTCGTCTTGCCGTCGCGCAGCTTGGCGAACGCGTCACTGGGCTTGATGGCTTTGCCGTCGGTGGTCTTGAGGCCGTGAAACGCGACGATGTAGCGGGTGGCTTCGTTGAGGATGACGAGGGGACGCAAGAACAGGACTTGCTGGTCCTTTTCGCCGGTCTGGTCGAGCTCGACGAAGTGGGGAACGAGCGACGCCGAGCCGTCCTTGGCGATCTCGATGAGCAGACTGGGGCTCTTCTTGGTGACGGAGACGTCGGGCTTGGACTCGCTGGCCATGTCCTTGATGTCGATGCCGGGGAAGTGAACGAGCACCGCTGAACCGACGCCGTAACCGTCCAGACGCTTGTACGCATCGGAGTAGACGTGTTTGTCGTTGAGGTTTCTCGGCAGCGTCTTGGCCCCGAAGTTGAGCCGGTAGCCGGTCGTCGTCTTGCTGTCTTTGGCGAGGTACAGGTTGCTCGGCCAGGGCAGGGCGCAGCGCGTGGGCTGAAGCGGGTCGCAGTCGTAGGCGCCGCCTTTGGTCACCGTGTCTGCGCTGGTCGCTGTGTCGCTTGTAGTCCCGCCATCAACGCCGGCGTCGGCAGCGGTCGCCGTGTCTTCGTCCTTCTTGTCTGTGTCCTCATCGCCGCCGCAAGCGGGCAGGGCAGCGAGCGCGAAGAAGACGGCAGCGACGATCGCGCGGGGGTAAGGGGCACCGGCGTAAGGGGCACCGGCGTAAGGGGCGCGGGCGTAACGGGTGCTTTGCAAGGCTGCTTTGTTGGGCGTGGACATCGCGGGCTCCGAGGAGGTTGCGGACCGTGTCGAGACGGGCTTTGAGCGCGCGGGTTGTACCAGATCAACCGGGCCGATTCATCATTCGTTTCAGGCCGCTACCAACCAGACCCCGATCGCCATGGCCAGCACGGCCAAGACGCGTCGGCGCCCGATGGTCTCCGCGAAGAAGATCCGGCCGAGCAGCAGCGCGGCGATGGCGCCGACCGCGCGCTTGATGGCTTCGACGACACCGACGTACGCACCCATCACCGCGAACAATTGCAGGCCCAGCGCGACGGCGGCCACGATCACACCTGCGACGAACGAGCCCTGTACGGCTGTGACGTCACGCAGCTCCCGAAGGCGGCCGACGACGAGCAACCAGACGACCAGGGATACGGCGAGCGCGGCGGCTTGCAGGAAGGCATGCATGGCGATGGTGCTGTGTTGCATCGACAGCTTGTCGAACGCGGCGGTTGCGGCCCAAAGCGCGGCGACAACGGCCATGAGCAGCGCCCCGACGCGTGCGTTACGGGTGGTTGAACCGTCGCCGTCGACGTTCGCCTTGAGCAACGTGCGCACGCCGTGCATTCCAATAGCGCCGCCGACGACCAGCAGCACGCCCGCGATCTCCTTGGCGCTGAGCACCTCGTCGAGCCAGGACGCGGCCATCAGCGCGGCGAAGACCGGGGTGAGCGCCAGCAGCGGGACCGACGCGCTGAGGTCCGCGCGGCGCAGCGATTCGAAGAACAACAGGTTGGCGATCATGTTGACCGCCCAGACGGCGATTCCGGGGCCCACGTACGCCGCCTCGGGCGCCGCAAACCCGTCCAACCACGCCCACGCCAAGTACAGCGGCGTCTGACCGATGGCGAGAATGCAGGTCAACGGCAGGGGGGCGACGTGACCGACAAGGCGCTTGCGGAGCGCATCGAACACCGCCCATAGCAGCGCGCATGCGAGTGCGGCGAGCAAGGCGAGCGTGGTTGCCGTCACGTCGGCCGACCGGCGTCACGTCGCATCGAGGGGGCCGGCCGTGCGCGGATTCCAGAGCAAAATCGATCCCTTCGCATCCAACCTATGATCCCGATCATATTGAGGCTTTCACGAAGCTGAAAGATATCGATCACTTCCGATCCGCCGCTTGACCACCGGTTCACCACGTCGCTACGAACGTCGTCATGCCGCTGCCGAAACCGGGACCGCTGTACACCGATCGACGCCGACCCGTCTACGGGCGGTCGACCGCGCTTCGTGGCGTGCCAACTCCCTACGGCGACGGATCGCGCTGGCTGACGATCATCGGCCTGGGTGCGTGCGCTTGCGCCTGGGTCTGGATGCTCGGCGGCGAGCAGCTTCTCGATGGCGTGACCGAAGCTGTGGCCGATCCATCCCCCCCGCCCGCGGTCTTGGCGGCCAAACCAGCAGCCGGAAATCCCGCCGGGGCCACCAGGTCCACGCTGGCAAAGTCCGGTCCTCGCGTCACATCGGCCGGCAAAGCCCAGGGACAAGAGCGCGCAGCCAAGTCCGTCGCAAGCACCACGGACAAGGCCGGCAAGGCGCGGTCGCAGTCGACTCCAAACGGGGTAAAGGCAGCCGGACCGAACACCGCTAGCGTGCCGCGACCTATCGGACCCAAGCCCACGCCGCGTCCGGTCGCCGAGTCTTTGTTGCGAGCGGGCCAGGACGCCGTCGCCCGCCGTGTCATCGCCGTTTGGGGATCGGTGGCCGACCTTGATTCGATGCGAGGCGCCGCCGTTGACCTGGTGGACCGCGGCCTGGCGCTGCACGATTTCAAGCTCCGCGAGGCGATCATCCGCCACCGCACGCGCGATCCCCGTCGCTACAAACGCGCGTCCAAGCCGCGAACCGTCGTCGCCTGGCGCCGCGCCCTCAATTGGCGTTCCTTGCGGGCGTTTCTCGACGCCTTTGCCGCGCGCTTGCCGACCGATCCCAACCACGTCGATGCGGCCGTGTGGATGCCCGGCGACATTGTCTACGTTAAACCCAGCCCACGACGCGCGCGCCTGATGCCCGCCATCGTGAGCGACCGCACCGACGACGACGGCGTATCGCTGCTCATCACCCTGGATCCGCGCGACAAGGTGGCGCTGGAGCTCCACAGCCTCGACGACTACCCCATCCGGCATCATTATCGGCTCGACGACAAGCTCCTCAAACGGGCACGGGCGCGTTTGGGCATGTAGCCCGTCTTCCCGCCGGGGATCGACCGATGATCGCCTTCGCCGCCGTGCTTGCGGCCGTTTTTGCGCTCGGAACCGCGACGCCCTGGGTCGGTCTCGCGGCCGTCGTCACCTGGGGGCTGTGCGCCGCCGTCGGTCACGTCGTGTTGACCAACAGCCCGATTCGGGGAGATGCCCGCGCCGCCGTTGATGTCGCCGTCGGCCTCTGCGTGCTGGCGATGTTCGCGACCGTATCTGCGTGGGTGGCGGGCGGGACGTCGTGGGGGGCCTGGTTGTTCGCCGCGGCGGGCTTCGCATGCTTGCCAGCTTGGCGCCGAAAGGGGGCGCGTCTGTCGCCAACCGGCCAGACGGTGCTCATGGCGTCGGTCGTTCTCGGTTGCGCGCACCAGCTCGGCCAGGGCGTCGAGTGGCATGGCGTTCACCTCATCACGGATCGTTACGGCGACTACCGCTACCACCAGCACCAGGCCAACCTGATCCGCTCCCACGGGCTGCCGCTCGTCGACCTCTATGGCTGGCTGGCGACCCCCATCGCGCCGCTCGGTCACCGTGGCCTGCCGACACTGCTCGCCGCACTGCGCGACCTTTGGGTTGTTGGTGCGGACGACGCAGCGCGCGGACTGGGCGTGTTCGGCTACGGCTTGCTCGGCCTTACGGGCGCCGCATTCGCCAGCGCCATCCCCGGTGTTTCGGCGTCGCGTGCGTCCTTGTTCAGCTGGATCGGCGCGCTGACCGCCCTGACGTGGAGCCCGCTGCTTGCGTGGGCCAACGCGGTCATCACACCGAAAGGACCCGGCTCATGGGCGCTGCTCAAGACGGCGTTGACAGAACCCACGCCACACAGCCACTGGGCTCCGGTCTCCCTGGCCGCCGGCGCCTACCACAACCTGCCGCAGCTGATCTCGGTGGCGCTAGGTTTTGCATCTCTTGTCGCGTTGTCGCGGTGGCCAAAAAAACGCGCGGGCGGCGTCGTGCTGGTGGCCTCGTGTCTAATGGCGGTTTCGGGCCTGGTCAAACCGACGATGATGGTGCTGCTGGCGCCCGCGCTCGTGATTGTCCTGGCCCAACGCCGCGCGGGCTGGCGCAGCTGGATGGCGGCTCTCACCCCGCTGGTCATCGGGGTCGTCCTCTACGAGCTTGATCGCTTCACGCACGCCAACACGACCCTGCAAATCGTCATCGTCGACACCTCGCGGTGGAGCGTCCGCAACTGGCCGTTTCTCTTCGGCCTGGCGGTCGGCATCGTGTGGCTGCCCATGCTCGCCATGACCAGGGGACTGTCCGACGCGGCTTTCGGCCGTCATCGTTGGGGTGTCTTCGAGTTGGTGCTGATCGCGGCCGCGGGCTCGGTCCTTTTCGCGACGCTTTTCGCCGAAGCCGATCGGTCGCGCGCGCATCACGGCAACCTGTTGTGGGGCCTGGCCGGCGTGCTCCCAGCATGCGCCCCGGTCGCGATTGCAAAGGCCATGCACTGGCGTCGATCGGCCCGATTCCTGGTTCGAGCAGCCGCCCAAGTCGCGCTCTTCGCCGCCTTTCTGCACATCGTGCCCGGCACGCTCTACGCCGCGTCGTACCCCGATAACGAAACCGTCCGCCGTCGTGGCGCTGCCCATACGCGACTGAAGATCGAGGCCGCTTCTTCGAT
>Ga0114933_10002016_pt1 | contig 21733 bp, 14 predicted proteins | sample 4SBtaG_FD_89691 | JGI IMG/M metagenome (GOLD analysis project Ga0114933, IMG submission 89691) | Deep subsurface microbial communities from Kolumbo volcano to uncover new lineages of life (NeLLi) - 4SBTROV12_W25 metaG | ecosystem: Environmental > Aquatic > Marine > Volcanic | place: Kolumbo... | reverse complement strand
TGATTACGAAAGTAAACCAGGTGACATGGATCTAATGAAAAGCGTCGGCGGAACTATGGAAGCCGGTTCACTTTGCGGACATGGCCAATTAGGTTTTGGGCCCATCCGATCTGCTATCACTCATTTTGAAGAAGATTTCAGATTGCATATCGAAGAAAACAAATGTCCCACAGGGAGCTGCGATCGTTCTAAAATTGTCCCGAAAAATACCCGACCATATGCTACTGACCACGTAATTGGAGAGTAATATGTCAGATAAGGTTAACCTCACAATAGACGGAGTAGAAGTCCAAGCAGAGCCAGGCAGCATGATAATACAAGCTGCGATGGATAATGGAATGTACATACCCTATCTATGCTACTACCCGGGAATGAAACCTTATGGGGCTTGTAGGATGTGCGTGGTAAAGGCAGAATCACCTACTCCAGACGGCACCTATCGAGCCCTGCCTGGCAGTCCAGCCTCGTGCACAACCCCAGTATCTGAAGGCATGAGAGTCGAAACAAATTCAGAGGATACCGTTGGGCTTCGAAAAGGAATTATGGAACTGCTCATATCTGAACATCCTCATGGTTGCCTTAATTGTCACAGAATAGACCTTTGTGGGCCAACTGATGTTTGTCTCCGTCATGTTTCAGTTAACGACCGATGTGTAACCTGCCCCAAAAATGAAAGGTGCGAATTAAAAGACACGGTAAGGTATATGGAAATGGAGCTTACCACTCCTCTCACATATAACAATCGGCATCTCCCGTTAGAAGTAAAAGATCCTTTTTGGGATATGGACATGAACTTATGCATAGTATGCTCCAGATGTGTTAGGGCATGCGACGAGGTCAGAGGAGACAGTGCCATTACCCTTAAAGACCGTTCTGGTAGAAGCATAATCGGTACAGCAGCAGGTACTTCCCTGCTCGAATCCGGGTGCGAATTCTGCGGCGCGTGCATAGATGTCTGTCCCACAGGAGCAATTGTGGAGAGAGAATATAAATGGGACAAAGCGGTAGAACAAGTCTCAACCACCTGCCCTCATTGCCCAGTCGGATGTCAATTGGATCTCGATGTCAATAAAAGAAATAAGGTGGTTCGATCTATACCAAACCGTCAAGCTGAAGCGAATATGGGTATGGCTTGTTTCAAAGGAAAATTCGGGTTGGACTTTGTTAACAAAAAAAACAAACTAAAAAAACCTATGATTCGTAGAAATTCAGACCTCGAAGAAGTTACTTGGCCTGAAGCTTTGGATTTTCTGTCTGAAAAGCTCAGCGGCTATACAAGCGATGATTATGCCTTAATTAGTTCGTCAAAAGGAACTAATGAGGATAACTATACCGCTCAAAAATTTGTACGAAGAGTAATGAAGTCGAACAACATAAATGTTTCATCGAATTCAAGACCTAAGTTAGTGTCCGCTCTACAAAGTTCCATCGGTGACGACTCTGCTACCAACACCATATGGAATCTACTGAACTCAGAAGTGATACTCCTCGTATCAGCCAACATCACAGAAGAACAAAACGTTGCTTCAGTACCCATAAAACAGGCCATAGCAAAAGGGGCAAAGCTAATAGTCATCGACCAAAGAGAAACTGAACTTACTCGGTATGCTACAAAATGGATTCGCCCTCTTGTTAATTCAGAATCCAACCTTATTGGTGGGATGCTTCGAAGCATCCTAGACCAATCGTTAGAAGACCATGACTTCGCTACAGAACATTGTGAAGGCTATGATGAATTTCGCAATTCTCTCTGGAACTTTGACCTAGTAAAAGTGAGTGCTGAAACTGGAATCCCTCAAGAAGAAATAGTTGAGTTAGCCCAATTATTTGGGAAATCAGAATCCTCATCAATACTGTATGGTTTGGAAACTGTCTCTGAAGAGCATGTAGATCGCACCGTTAAATCACTTGTAGATCTAGCTCTTGTTACCGGAAATATAGGAAACAAATCTAGTGGTATATACCCTCTCTATGGTGGTGCCAATCAGCAGGGGTCAAAAGATATGGGCTGCGTCCCCGACTTTTTACCTGGGCACAGACCTGTGGACGCTGCAGGTTTAAACCTAGACGAAATATCAAACGCCTGTTCGTCTGGAAAGGTAAAAGCTTTGCACCTGATTGGTGATGAACTTTTCCACAACAACCCAGATCGAGAGGAGTTTTTGGAAAATATAAAAAGCTTAGAGCTTTTAATCGTTCATGAAAGTTTCGAAAGCGACATAACAAAAATGGCAGATGTTGTCCTACCTTCAGCCGTCTTCGCAGAAAAAAAAGGCACTTACACAAATATGGAAGGGAGAGTTCACAGGCTCAGAGCAGCTATAGGACCTGCCGGAGATGAGGATGAAGATTGGAGAATATTGTCCCAACTGGCAGGAAGATTGGGATCAAATGAACTTTCCTATTCTTCCTCTGACGAGATTCTGACAGAGATAACTGGAGAAGTAGAGTCCTACAAAAATATTCGGGTTGAAAAACTTGGAACGGCAGGACAGATGAGAAAAATTGAACCCCAAAAACACTACCTTTTGTCACCTCTTGAATTCACCCAAAATGAGGGAATTGAGGTCAATGAACAATATCCCCTAATCTTTGCGCCGGGCAGAGTTTTGTTCGACGCTGATAGAGACGCAGGCATTGTGACTGAGAATGATCAAAACAGCATAACAAGAACTGAAGTCATTGAAATGAATAGTGGGGATGCTGAGCAAGCAGGTATTTCAGAGGGCGATGCAGTTAAAATATTGGGGGAAAACTTTGAGCTAATCGGCAATGCTCATCTCAATGGTCTACATTCAGGAATGGTGGCCACCACCACTCTATTTGGTTCCTTAATAGAATCTCTTAATAAAAGTACAGAGCCAGATCCTATGTCTAAAATTGAAAATCTCAGACTTTGTAAAGTGAGGGTCGAAAAAGTTTAAGTGAGACCCTATAGAGAAAGACAGGAGTAAATATGACAACTAGAAAATTCCCTCAAAAAGCGCCATTACAAGAAATTAAAATAGTTCGGAGAGAAGATCAAACTGAAGATTTATCTTTAATGTGGCTTGAAAAACCTGAAGACTACACCTTCAAACCAGGTCAATATTGCACGATAGGGCATGACGGTGTTGAAAGAGCCTATTCAATAGCATCCGCACCTCATGAAGAACTAATAGAACTTTTCATAGAGCTAGTCCCCGTTGCTGAAGGCGGTGTACTTACACCAATGCTATGGGACCTTCATGAAGGGGACAAAGTGACAATACGTCCTCGTGCTAAAGGAATATTCACGTTCAAGGATGAGATGAAAAATCAATTTCTAGTTTCGACGGTAACAGGAGTCGTTCCCTATGTCAGTTTCCTCAGGGATTATATTGAACATGGTAAAAGTGGCCATCATTTCTACGTACTAGAAGGAGCCAGTTATACAGATGAATTTGTTTACGATAAGGAATTTGAAAACTTAAGTGAGGAAAATCCTTCTCTCGTCACCTTTGTACCAACGATCAGCCGTCCTGGTGAAGCCAAAAATTCTACCTGGTCTGGAGATACCGGTAGGGTGAATAACATAGTCAAAGATAAACTTGACGAGTTCAATTTAACCAACGAAGACACTATGATCTACGCATGTGGGCATCCAGGCATGATTGAGGACGTAAAGGAAAAAGTAACTGTCGACGGATATGAATTTCTTGAAGAGCGATTCTGGAAAGACGATTAATTTTATTTGATACCAATTATCAAATTGTATTTTTAAACATGTAAATACAATTACTTTTCTATTTTGGTTACAATGCTATTAATCACGTTTTGGACCTATGCTTAATGGCGACCCCAGCTCGACAACAATATTTGGATATTAAATCAAATCACCCTAACGATATTTTGCTGTTCAGAATGGGCGATTTCTACGAAACTTTTGATGATGATGCCAAAGTGGTAGCAAAGGATCTTGAAATAGCTCTGACCTCTCGAGAAATGGGAAAGGGAGAAAAAATACCGCTGGCTGGCATCCCATATCATTCACTTGATGGATATCTATCTAAGCTGATTTCCAAGGGTCACCGCATCGCTATTTGTGAACAAACTAGCGACCCAAGTGAGTCTAAAGGAATTGTCGATAGAGAAGTTGTTCGAATTGTGACACCCGGCACCGTTGTGGAAGATCAACTTCTAGAGAGGAACTTAAATAATTATTTGGTTTCTGTCGTGATGCAGGATAAGTATGCTGGAATTTCATATGTCGATATAACCACTACGGAGTTCCTAACTACAGAACTACCAATTGATGAGTTAGCAGCAGAAATAAATAGAATAAATCCCACAGAATTAATAGTATCGGAGCCATTGCCAGAACAATTCCTAAGCCGCATTGATGTTTATGTGACTTTGCTGGATAAAGGTTTTTTTACAAGATCCAATTCTGAAAAAATAATCAAACAAAATTTTGAAGTTGCTTCTCTAGAAGCCTTCGGTTGCAAAGACCTATCTTTAGCGACTCAAGCTGCAGCCCAAATAATTGAATATTTAAAGAAACATCAAATTTTAGCCCTAGAAAGCATTCCTACTTTGAGGACCTATTCCACAAAACCATTTATGGCCCTTGACCATCAAACAAGTCGGAATCTGGAAATTTTTGCTACTGGGAGAAACGAATCTCAAGAGTCATCGCTGTTTTCAATATTGGATAAAACCGAGACCCCAATGGGAGGAAGATTGCTCCGCAAATGGTTGGGTCAACCGTTATTAGATTTAGCCTTACTCCAGAATAGACAAAAGGCCGTTGAATGGTTCATGCGAGGATCATCACGACAAGGTGAAATATCAGCGCTTCTAAAAAATATTTCTGACATTGAACGCTTGACCACCAAGATAAAAATGAGAACTGCTGGGCCAAGGGACTTGGTAGGATTAGGAAACAGTTTAGAAATGGTTCCTGATCTTATTAATCTAGCTTCACAAAGTAATGACGTGCATGACATTGCATGGGTGATGGACGAATTTAGTGATAACACTGAAACATACGAATTGATAAAAAATTCCATCGAATTGCAAACACCAGCATTAGTGGGAGAAGGAAAAACAATCAAACCCGGTTTTTCAAAGACATTGGATTCTCTGAAAACGGAATCATCTAAAGCCAAAATTAAAATGGCGAACATAGAATCCCGTGAGAAGGAAAAAACAGGCATCAAATCATTAAAAATTGGTTACAACAGAGTTTTTGGATATTACATTGAGGTTAGCAAATCCTACATTGACCAGGTACCTCCACACTATATACGGCGACAGACTCTGGTTGGTGGAGAAAGATACGTCACACCAGAAATCAAAGAGTATGAATCGATCATACTTAGCACAAATTCCAAAATAGAAGACACCGAAAGAAAACTGTTTGACCAAATTTGTATAGATATATCTTCTCATCTAGAGTCATTACTAAAAACTTCCTATGCTATCTCCTTAATGGACGTCTTTTATTCAATGGCAAAAGTTGCCACAGAACGAAACTATATCAAGCCTTACCTTAATGATTCCGACACCATTGACATCAAATCCGGCAGACATCCTGTTATAGAACAAATTGTTGGCCCTGGAGAATTTGTACCCAATGACGCGAATCTGTCGAATACAAAAGACCAAATATTACTAATAACGGGTCCTAATATGTCTGGTAAATCAACCTATCTTAGACAGGTAGGAATCTTAACCTTACTAGCACAGATTGGTAGCTTTATCCCAGCTGAATCAGCCACAATCGGGATCGTGGATAGGATATTTACTAGAGTTGGCCTGCAGGACGATTTGACTAAAGGTCAGTCAACTTTTATGGTCGAAATGTTGGAAACAGCATACATATTGAACCAGGCAACAAGTAAATCTTTGATCATATTAGATGAGATAGGACGCGGTACGAGTACCTATGATGGATTGGCAATTGCTCAAGCCGTTGCAGAGTTTATTCATGAAGAAAACTCTGTAAGTTGCAAAACCCTTTTCGCCACCCATTATCATGAAATGACTGAATTATCTAACTATTTAAAAAGGATAACTAATTTGCACGTATCCATTTCTGATGTAAATGGAGAAGTGACTTTCTTAAGGCAATTAATAGCAGGAGGGGCGGATAAAAGTTACGGAATACACGTAGCCAAATTAGCTGGTCTCCCCCTTAAAATTGTGTCAAGAGCTCGGGAAATACTTACTATGTTGGAAAATGACAAATACTCACGTAATTCCATATTGGGCGAAAAAGTTGAGAAATCATTCCAGACTCAAATGTTCTCAAACAAAAGTTGGCTTCATGAAGAACTAGCGAATATCAATGTGGATGACATGACTCCTTTGGAGGCATTGATAAAACTACAATCCTTAAAGGATCAAGCTGCTCAGTCAGATTGAGCTATCAATGCTTTCCGAGCGGAAGAAAACATAACCTCAACTGGAGCCTGCTTACTAGTCCAGAGTTCAAAAGATGCAGCTCCTTGCAAAACAAGCATAGGCAACCCACTTAATGTCCTAACTCCCCTGTTTTTTGCATTTATCAACATGGGAGTATCAAGTGGGTTGTACACCATATCGTTGATCAAAGTGGAGTTTTCAATACTAAACCCTTCCAACGGATCAATATGAGAATCCAAGGTATGTTTCATACCTAAAGATGTAGAGTTAACAATTAAAGATACTGAAGATGCAGATTTTCTAAACTCTGGGTCAACCAACCCTATTGGTTTAACCTTTCCATTCTCCAAAAATTCGTCAGCCAATCGCTTTGCTCTATCATAAGTCCTATTAGCTATCCACAGGGTATTTACCTTTGACTGCATAAACGCGTGTGCCGCAGCTCTAGCAGCGCCTCCGGCACCTATCAATAAAACATCCTTCCCAGATGGCTCATAGTTTCCATATTCTGAGATCGCTCTGAGAAATCCCGTGGCATCAGTGTTGTAGCCGACCAAAATCCCAGATTGGTTAACTATGGTGTTCACTGAACCAATTTTTAGTGCCCAATCATCTATTTCATCCAGCAGAGGTATCACTAACTCTTTGTATGGGATGGTTACATTGGCACCCATAACATCTGATTCCCTTAGAGCTTGAATTCTTTTAGGTAGTTGAACAGGATCAACGGGCCAAGCTTCATATGTAGCTTCTATTCCTAAATTTATAAAAGCTGCGTTTTGAAAATAAGGCGATATAGAATGGCCTAACGGGTACCCAAGTATTCCTGATTTTTTCATATGAATATAATTAGTAAAGCAATGAGGCGACTTTCCAAATCTGACTTTAACTACACCAATGTATTTAATATATAAGTTAACATAAGAGGCGCTTCAAAATATCGACGGATGGAATTACTCAATTGCCTAATTTCGAACCAAACACAATATCTGAACTAGAAATTAACATTTCCCAATGTACAAAATGTGATTTGGCAAAAACAAGGAATCTAACAGTCCCTGGCGACGGTAATTACAATGCCAATATCATGCTAATAGGCGAAGCTCCCGGGTCTAACGAAGACAAAACTGGAAAGCCATTTGCAGGAAGAGCAGGAAGCCTTTTAGATGAACTATTAATGAGATCAGGTATAGAAAGGTCCAAGGTATACATCACAAATACGCTCAAATGCAGACCTCCTAGTAACAGAGACCCTCAATTATCGGAGATTTCTGCGTGCCAGCCATATCTCGATCTCCAAATCTCACTAGTTGACCCATCGGTAATAGTTACCTTAGGGCGATTTTCATTTGCCAAATTTTTTCCACAAGTAACGCTAAGTGAATCAAGAGGGATTGTAAGAGATTGGAAAGGTATTAAGATTCTTCCCGTTTATCATCCGGCCGCAGCTTTATACAACCCAAGCTTAAAGCCAAAATTAATACAAGATTTCCAGAAAATTACTACTCTGCTGGCGGAAAAAGACAATACAAGTTTATCTAACATTCAAACGCAGCCAAACACCCAATTAAATTTATTTGAATAGCATATTGAACAACCTTCCAATGAAAATAATACCTTTAGGTGGCCTAGGCGAAATCGGCAAAAACATGATGGTTGTTGAATACAACGATCAAATTTTGGTAATTGATGCTGGAATCGCTTTCCCTTCTGAAATAAATACAACCCCTGGTTTCGGAGTAGCTGACACCAAATATTTGTCAGACAAAAAAGACATGATCCAAGCAGTCTTGATCACACATGGCCACGAGGATCACATAGGAGGACTTCCATATTTTTTAAATCAATTCCAAGTACCCGTATATTCGACTCCTCTAACGAAGAATTTTATAGATTTCAAACTGGGGGGGAAAAACAGGCATAACTTATTTAGAGTCAATTTTTACGAGTCCTATAAATTAGGTGAATTTGAATTCCAATTCTTTCCAGTCTGTCATTCAATTCCAGATTCAGCAGGCATCTTAATTAAAACAGAAGTGGCTTCATTAGTTCATACGGGGGATTTTAAATTTGACGATAAGCCAACTATTGGGGACCCTATAAATACAAAATATCTGTCAAGCCTATCTTCCAAAAAGAATCTAATATTATGCTCAGATTCCACCTACGCTGAAAAACCAGGGTACACGGATTCAGAATCCGTTTTAAACGCAAATCTAGAAGTGATTATTAAAAATGCTCAAGGTAGAGTATTAATTGCAACATTTTCTTCATTATTGTCTCGAGTGCAGCAGGTTATAAACATTTCCTCTAAATTAAATCGAAAAGTAGTTGTGGTAGGTCGCAGCATGATAAGAAATCTTAATTTTGCATTGGATGCAGGTTACGTTCTTGACCCAAAAAGCACTGTAATTAGTTTGAAAGAATCGACAAATTTGAATGACGATGAAATTGTACTAATAACAACTGGGGCCCAGGGAGAAGTTAACTCGGCAATGGGATTGATTTCTACTATGCGGCATAACGACGTGCAGATCCAAAGAGGTGACACTGTGGTTATATCTTCCTCCCCCATACCTGGAAATGAAGTCAGGTATTCTCACATGATAAATAATATATTTAGGCAGGGTGGTGACGTCGTATATCAGAACATTTCTTTAGTACACGTCCATGGTCATGGTAGCCGAAACGACCTTCAGCGCATGATAAATTTGGTTAACCCTAAATATTTCATACCAATCCATGGTGAAACTAGACACTTGGTGGCACATGCAAAACTTGCTGAAAACAGTGGAGTAGCAGCTCAAAATATATTTTTAATCGAAGACGGCTGTACAGTAGAAATTAAGGAAGAAAAAGCCTCTTTAGGAACAAAAGTACCTTCTGGCACAACCTATCTCAAAGATTAGCCTCAGGCAAAGCCACAATAATTCAGTGCAAACTTTGCTAGTACAAACATACCCAGTTTTACTAGACTGTTGTAAATGTATTAATTGATCCTTCCTGTTTAAACACACTGTACAGGTACGGTATGAACGAACATACTACAAACAACGAACCGAACTCTCCTATTAACACTACTGCGGCAATTTTATGGATAGGAATTGCTGCTTCATTCTGTTTACCAATAATCATCACTACTTTTTGGGCCGGTACATTACCCAATTTCATTGTCCAACCGATGTATTCTTTCGTGAATTGGACCGGTCTTGGAATACTACTGCCTTGCCTATGGTTAATAACCATTGCGATTTTTTTCGGTTTGCAAAAAATAAACCAAATCAGCTTAGCCAGTGCCAGAAAGATTGCTGGTGCTTTGCTAATTACTACAGCTATCTGGGGTGCAATCAGTAATATATATTTCACAGATTTTGATTCCATAGCCAACATGGGAAGTGGATCAATAGGCGGGACTATTGGTCTATATATTTTTGGTGAGACCAACTTAATGGGATGGTTAAGAATAATAGTTATTGCGTATGCAGGCTCATCAATAATCAAACCATCAATATCTACAAAATCATGGCAACTATTCATGATGACATTCTGGATATTGGGATTGGCATTGCGAGCTGTGTATATCAATTTGTTGAACAAAAAACTTTCGAAAAACCCAGAAAGCTCGCATTCAGATAGTTACGTAAAGATGCCTCCCGAAGTCCTTACCCCTCACATTAAAGAAAGCTCCATAATAAATCCGTCTGTAGACAGAGAGCCACAGACTTCACCAGCATTGGACACTCAAGCTTACAGTCATAATCAAATTAAAACCGATTATCAACCGAGTAGCGCGAATTTACTTTCTAGTTATATTTCAGCATCAAATGTATCTATTGAAGGCTTTTACAAAAGCGATATTCCACAAACTGATCAAGAAGATAAAATAATTACAGAAACCAACCCAAATCAATCAACTACAATCCCAGCAACCCCAATTTCTAAAGACCACCAAAAATCCAATAAATACTGGTCTAGTTCCTCTACAAATGAAACTTCATCATCAAACACAAGTAGCAACGAACAAAGTATAACTGCCGCAAAATCAGTTCAGGCCAACGAAGAGTTTGGACAAACAGATGAGATTGAACCTAAAAAGACTCATCGCTCAAACTCTTGGAAATTACCTGCGATGAAATTACTTTCTGGTATATCTGAGGGCGGAATCAGTAAGGAAGAGATTTGTAGTACTTCTGAAATCATTAAGAACACTTTTGCCGAATATAAAGTTGAAGTGGAAGTAGAAAAGGTCCGACCTGGCCCGACAGTAACAATGTACGGAATACAACCCGGATGGGTCAGAAAAGTAAAAAGAGTTCGTTCTAGGGACGAAAGCGGCGCACCAGAACTAGACAAAAATGGCAAACCATTAATGGTCCAACAAGAAGAGAAAACTAGAGTCAGTGTAGATAACATACTCCGGCGCGAGAAGGATTTGTCGCTTGCATTGAAAACTCCCAGCCTCAGAATTGAAACCCCTGTAATGGGGGAATCTCTTTTAGGAATTGAAGTGCCAAACCCAACCCCAAGCCTGGTAGCGTTAAAAAACGTAATGAAAAGCAGCACTTATTCTTCATTGGCTGCAAAAAGCCCTTTGCCAGTTGCATTAGGTAAAGGATCAGATGGCGAAGAGGTTTCTTTTGATCTGTCAAAAATGCCTCACCTATTAATCGCAGGGGCCACAGGAAGCGGTAAAAGTGTTTGTATCAACGCCATAATATCAGGCCTAATAATGGAAAAAGATCCTTCTGAAATGCAGATGCTTTTGATCGATCCAAAAAGAGTGGAATTAACTCCTTACAACGGGATTCCACATTTAATAACGCCGGTTATAGTAGAAACCGAAAAAGTTGTCGGAATCCTTAAAGGATTAATCCAAGAGATGATGGATAGATATAGACGAATGGAAGAAGTTGGCGTACGGAACATATCCTCCTTTAACGATAAAGGGGGCACAAAAATGCCCTACCTAGTTGTCGCTATAGATGAATTAGCTGATTTGATGATGACAGCCGCGTTTGATGTAGAACAATCTATCTGCCGTCTGGCGCAATTAGGGCGTGCCACCGGCATTCACTTAATAGTTGCAACTCAACGACCTTCTGTTGATGTAATAACAGGGCTTATAAAAGCTAATTTCCCAAGCAGGATTAGCTTCGCTGTCACATCTCAAATAGATTCAAGAACGATACTAGACACAACCGGAGCCGAACGACTACTGGGGCGGGGAGATATGCTTTATCAACCTATAGATGCTACAAGGCCTACTAGGGTTCAAAACGTGTACATAGGAGATGAGGAAATCAGTGATATTGTCCAACATTGGGCAACTACTCCCAAAGGAAGAAAAGAAGAGATTGACCTCCGCATTATTGGCGATGACAACATAGATTCATCAAGTGTTACTTCAGAAAGTGGTGCAAGTAGTCAAGATGAATTGTTCGAAAAAGCGATGGACTTAGCGCAAAAATACACTAAACTTTCCACATCTCTTCTTCAGAGAAGATTACGAATTGGATATCCAAGAGCTGCTCGATTAATGGATGAATTAGAGGATATGGGAATAGTCGGACCCAGTGACGGTTCAAAATCAAGGGACGTAATTTCAACAATACCATAAAAATTAGATATTACCTGCCCACTCAAGTACTATTTATATATTATGGTTAGTAACTTCTCCAGTATGATGTCCAGATTACTCAACAGAAATGATTCTGATCAGGTAAATCTGGCTGAGAACAAATACTGTCTGATGTGTAGTACCGATCTACTTGAATCTGATATGTACAAAAAACACAAGGTCTGCCATACCTGTGGGTTTCATTACAGTATTAGTGCCAAGGACAGAATTGAATCACTTGTAGATTTCGAATCGTTTAAAGAAATTAACAGAAATCTCATATCTGTAGATCCTATTTCATTCACCCCTTCAGCTTCCTACAAAGAGACTTTTTATAAAGATCAAAAGCGGACAGGAATCACAGAAGCTGTGCTGACCGGTGTATGCTCGATTGATGGCATAGAGTGCATGATAATAGTGTTTGACTTTGGGTTCATGGGAGGGTCAATGGGTTGTGCTGCTGGCCAGAAAATTTCCCTAGCCATAGAAAATGCAACTAAAAAGAAATTACCTATTGTTTCGGTCATATCCGGAGGTGGTTCTAGAATCCATGAAGGTGTTTTGTCACTTATGCAAATGGCAAAAACGACGATGGCCATTAATAAACACAATGACAAAGGCTTGCCGTTCATATCAATTTTCTCAAACCCATCGACTGGACAGGCTTTTGCAAGCTTCGGTAATTTGGCTGATATCACAATTGGCGAGCCCGGTGCCATCTTGGGGTACAACCCCGTTGGAATAACCCAAAATGAAAATTCTAAAATTGAATACGACCAACAAACTTCTGAGACACACCTAGAACATGGTTTGATTGATGCTATTGCACCACGAACAGAGATACGAGAAATAGTTTCTGTCATACTAGATCTTTTACAGCGTGAATTTACCTTGAACAGAATGAATAAAAGCGGCGATATAGCTATAGCACCAGCCAAAAATATGGCATGGCATTCAGTTCAACTGGCACGGCATAACTCCCGCCCTACATCTTTAGATTTCATGGCTAGAATGTTGGATAATTTTTTGGAAATTCATGGGGACAAACAATATTCGGACGATCCTGCAATAAGTTGCGGAATTGGGCAAATCGGTGGCCAAACCGTGGTTGTGATTGGTCAAAACAGATCCAAAGATCCTGTGTCAGGTGAAGCGTTACGAATAATGCCAGAAGGATTCAGAAAATCACAAAGAGCCATAAGAATCGCCGAAAAATTTGATTTACCAATAATTTCACTAATTGATACCCCTGGTGCCAATATTACTTTGGGGGCCGAAAACAGAGGCCTTGCACATTCAATAGCGACAACCATGTCTCTATTTTCCAGCCAAAGTTCACCAACAATTGCGGTAGTCATTGGCGAAGGTGGAAGCGGAGGGGCCCTTTCAATAGGCATAGCTGACAAGGTAATAATGCTAGAAAATGCAATTTACTCAGCCATATCCCCGGAAGAAGCGGCTAACCTTATATACAGAGATGAAAGTCGCGCCAACGAGGTTGCTGAAACGCTCAAACTTACGGCTTCAGATTGCCAGTCTCTCGGCATTGTTGATTTGATTGTGACTGAACCTGAAGGAGGTGCTCACACTGACCATCATGAGGCTGCTAGACTGCTCAAAAGGGCATTACTACAACAGTTGTTTGAAGTACAAAACAGTTCCAAAAGAAAGAGACTAAGGGCTCGTTACGAAAAATTTAAAGGTATCGGTGAGTACAGCTCCCATTTTAGAAACAGAATTTCTAGAGAATTAAATTTATTACAACACTCAATCACAGATAAAATCAAAGGTTTCAGATAGTTTTACCTAATAGTTTTGGAGTAAACTAGATACTCAAAACCCCACCCTGAGATGAGCGTGCAGATTCAAAGTCGCTAATATCGGTCTCATCTTCAAGTGTAAGCCCTATATCATCGAGACCATTCAACAGACAGTGTCGCCTAAACGGTTCGATAGTGAATTCAGCGACAACCTCTTCATTCTCGTCCCAAACTCTCTGGGATTCCAAATCAATATTGATTCTATATTCTGGATCTTTTTCAGAATTAGCAATGATTTCGGTTACCACATCTTCCGGTAAAACCACCGGCAACACTCCATTTTGAAAGCAATTACTGAAAAATATATCTCCAAAACTAGGAGCTATTATGCATTTAAAACCGTAATCCTGTAAGGCCCAAGGTGCATGTTCTCTAGAGGAGCCAGACCCAAAATTCCTGCCACTTACTAATATTTCTGCACCACCATATTCCTGTCGATTAAGTATAAATTCTGGGTTCTCTGAACCATCGGAATTGAATCTCCAGTCATTAAACAAGAACTGACCAAATCCTGTTCTTTCGACTCGCTTTAAAAATTGCTTAGGAATTATTTGGTCGGTATCGACATTAACCCTATTTAAAGGTGCTAACTTTGCATTTAAAGATACAAAAGGTTCCATTTTAAATTATTCCTTGATCGTCGCTTACCATTCACGAATATCCACAAAATGCCCTGCTATCGCAGCTGCGGCAGCCATCTCTGGACTGACGAGATGAGTCCTCCCTCCTCTGCCCTGTCTGCCTTCAAAGTTTCTATTGGATGTAGAGGCACATCTCTCTCCTGGATTTAGTATGTCCGGGTTCATACCAAGACACATTGAACAACCTGCCTCTCTCCAATCAAAACCCGCATCTTTTAAAATTAAATCAATGCCTTCGTCTTCGGCTTGACGTTTTATTGCATTCGACCCAGGAACCACCATTGCGTATACGCTTTCACTAACTTTTTTACCTTCAGCCACCCTTGCAGCAGCCCTAAGGTCTTCAATTCTAGAGTTGGTGCATGAACCTATAAAAATCCGATCTACCAAAATATCTTTAATCCTGGTACCCGGTTCCAGATCCATGTAGGTTAAAGCTCTTTCTACCGATTCTCTTTCTCCTGCATCTGGATAGTCTTCTGGATTGGGAATACTGGAAGATATCGGAAGAACCATTCCAGGATTAGTCCCCCAACTAACATGAGGCTCTAAGTCTTCAGATTTGATAATAACTACCTTGTCGTATTCGGCACCATCATCGGTTTTGAGGTCCTTCCATTCATGGATTGCTTTTTCAAAATTTTCGCCATGTGGGACGTGCGCTCTTCCTCTCATATAGTCAAAGGTGATCTGGTCAGGCGCTACCATACCGGCCCTTGCACCAGCTTCAATACTCATATTACACACAGTCATACGACCTTCCATTGAAAGAGAAGTTATCCCTTCTCCTGTGTATTCAATCACATGCCCCGTCGCACCAGCCGTTCCTATTTCCCCTATTATGCTCAAGACAACATCTTTAGCCGATACTCCGGCAGGTAAGGGACCTTCCACTCTGACTTCCATAGTTTTGGGCTTGAATTGCCTAAGTGTTTGAGTCGCCAGAACATGTTCAACTTCCGACGTTCCAATCCCGATAGCAAACGCACCAAAAGCTCCGTGAGTGGAAGTGTGACTGTCGCCACAAACAATGGTTTTCCCTGGTTGAGTATGGCCTTGTTCTGGGCCAATAACATGAACTATTCCCTGCAAAGGACTAAACCTATCATGAAGAGTTACACCAAAATCTTCACAATTTTTATCCAATGCATCCAGCTGTTGTTTTGCTATGGGGTCCTTTATGGGAAGCGAGAGATCCCAAGTGGGAGTGTTATGATCAGCCACTGCCACTGTTAGGTCTGGTCTTCTAACTGGACGTCCAGCCATTCTCAAACCGTCGAAAGCTTGCGGGGAGGTGACCTCATGGACGAGGTGAAGATCTATATAAAGAAGGGAAGGCTGCCCTTCCACTTCCTTGACCAAATGAGCATCCCATATCTTGTCAAACATGGTTTTAGCTACCATTTAACGCTCCAATATTAACTATTATATTGATGAATATTCACGGATAGTCATCCCACACTCGGATTTGCAGCCAAAGCGCGGTTAAGAGCATTCATATAAGCCTTGGCACTAGCAACTATTATGTCGGTATCACTTCCACGCCCTACAAAAGCATCACCTTGTAACTCAATCCTGATGGTAACATCGCCAATGGCATCAATGCCTTCCGTAACTGAATCCACCCGAAATTCTGTGAGTCTATTTTCTACCCCTATGACCCTATTGATTGCCATATATACCGCATCCACCGGACCTGTCCCTGTAGCAGCGTCCGTGATCTCCTCACCCTCGGCATTTTTAATCTTTACTGTGGCAGTAGGCACCCCATGATCACCAGTTGATACCTGCACGTGTTGCAAGTCGTAAGTGGTCGGCACATCAGCCGTTCGTCTACTGTCCGAAAGAAGAGTTTCCAGATCCTGATCCGTCACTTCTCTTTTCCTATCTGCTAGATCTTTGAAAGATTCAAAAACTTCATTGAGCTCATCTTGTCCTAACTGAAAACCTAACTCTTCCAATCGGGCTCTCAAGCCAGCTCTCCCACTTAATTTACCTAAAACAAATGAGTTGCTGGGCCATCCTATAGATTTAGGATCCATGATCTCGTAGGTACTGCTATCTTTCAACACACCATCTTGATGAATTCCGGACGCATGCCGAAACGCATTGGCTCCAACTATGGCTTTGTTTGGTTGGACTGGAAAGCCTGTAATGTCACTCACTAACCTACTGGTCCTGTAGATCTGGGTGGTGTCTATGTTGGTGGATACATCAAACAGGTCATTTCTTGTCTCTATCGCCATGATAATTTCTTCTAGCGAAGCATTTCCAGCTCTCTCACCAAGCCCATTAATGCAGCCTTCTACTTGTCTAACACCCACCTTGACCGCAGCCAGACTATTGGCAACAGAGAGACCAAGATCATTATGGCAATGAACACTCAATACTGCCTTATCGATATTCGGTACGTTCTTTTTTATGCCTTCTATTCTTTCGGCGAATTCAGAAGGAATTATGTAGCCAACAGTATCCGCTATATTTACGGTCGTGGCTCCTGCCGTAATAACTGCCTCAAGCATTTTATACAAATATTCAGGATCAGTCCGGGTAGCATCCATCGGAGAAAACTCAACATCATCACAATATGTTTTCGCCCTTTCAACCGATGCCACAGCAGTGTCCAACACTTCTTCTGGATTCTTACGAAGTTGATTCATTATTTGTATATCGGAACTACTAATGAAGACGTGTATGCGAGGTCGGGCAGCGTCCTTCACCCCTTCCCAAGCCTTATCTACATCATCAATATAGCACCGTGCTAGCGATGCTATTTTAGGTGTTCTTACTTCAGAAGCAATTTTCTGAACCGCCTCTAAATCTCCAGGTGAGGCCGCCGCAAATCCTGCCTCGATTACATCAACCCCCAATCTTTCCAATTGCTTCGCAATTTCCAATTTTTCCTGGGTTGTGAGCCCAATACCAGCTGACTGCTCTCCGTCTCTTAGAGTGGTATCAAAAATTATCACTTTATCTTGTGACATTAAGGTCTCCTTATCTTGGTTATAGGTTAACTAACAATTTGTCTGCAAAGTTTGAGTAATGAGCAACTTCGCAGGATTCCGTAGTCCGCCTGATTCAGCCTAGCCAAGACCAAACCAGTGCGGCGAACTACGTGGTGTACCTCATCTATTGATTTATATTTCAAGTTAACCATCTTTAAAACCAATCTTAATCGGCATCAGAAAGGAAGGACATCATCCCTCTCAATTCCTTACCTACTTCTTCTATCTGATGTCCAGCATTCTCTTCCCGTAACCTGTTAAAGGTTGGTCTCCCTTCGTCATTTTCAGTAATCCACTCTTTCGCAAACGTCCCATCCTGAATTTGGTCAAGAACCTTTCTCATATTTTGTTTAACACTGTCATCCACGACTACCGGGCCTCTAGTGTAATCTCCATACTCAGCAGTATCACTAACCGAGTACCTCATATATTCCATACCGCCCTGGTAGAACAAATCAACTATAAGTTTTAGTTCGTGCATACATTCAAAATATGCTGACTCCGGTTGATAGCCAGCCTCTATCAAAGTTTCGAAGGCAGCTTTCACAAGTGCTGCCACCCCGCCACAAAGAACCGCCTGCTCCCCAAACAAATCTGTTTCCGTCTCTTCCTTAAAAGTGGTATCTAACACCCCAGCCCTCGTACAACCAACACCTCTGGCGTATGCAAGGCCAAGTGAGTGAGCGTTGCCAGTTGAATCTTGGTGGACCGCAAGTAATCCGGGCACTCCAGACTCTTTGGTATACACTTCCCTCATCCTATGCCCAGGAGCCTTAGGGGCCACCATTGATACATCTACGTTTTCCGGCGGCTTAATCGCATCGTAATGAATGTTAAACCCATGAGCAAACATTAAAGTTTTGCCCGGCAACAAATGAGGCAAAACAGATTCATTGTATACAGAAGCTTGAAGATGGTCTGGGATTAGCATCATTATCACGTCTGACTCCGCTGCAGCCTCTGCCACAGTGGACACTTTAAGCCCTTCTGACTCTGCCTTCTCCCAGCTGCTACTACCTTCATAGAGACCAACACAAACATTGACGCCTGAGTCTTTTAGGTTTAAGGCATGCGCATGCCCTTGACTGCCATACCCAATGATACCGACCGTTTTCCCGTCCAATAAACTCATATCGGCGTCTGATTCATAATACATTTCTGCCATTTAGTTTCTCCTAATTACCTATCCTAATTTATTTATGAGGCGCTCTCTAGAATTCTCGGTCCGCTCCCGGGTTTATCTTTTTCAAAAGCAACCCCTCTGCTCATAGCTACCGTACCCGTTCTCATAACCTCAAAAACTCCAAAGGTATCAAGTAGGTCTACGAGCGAATTTACTTTGTCTTCATTCCCGGTAACTTCGACAATCAATGTGTCTTGAGAAACATCCACTATCTTAGCCCTGAAAATATCTACTATCTGCATTATTTCACTACGGCTTGTCACGTCACATTTAACTCGTATCAAGGCTAGTTCTCTAGAAACAGCGTTTTCTTCAGATATATCAGACACTTTTATTACTTCGACAAGCTTACGCAAGTTTTTAACTACCACATCCACGGTCTTTGTGTCCCCATCGACGACAAATGTCATCCTAGACAGACCTTCAGCCTCGCTTTTGCCGACAGCGAGGCTAGAAATGTTGTAACCTCGTCTTCTGAACATACTAGAGATACGATTCAATACACCCGCCCGATCTTCGACCAGCGCCGTTATCGTATGTTTTTCCGATGAATTCAACTTGTCACCTTCTCCGAAACAGGTTCTTCTATCATGTCATACACAGTCATTCCCGAAGGAATCATGGGGTATACATTTTCTTCCTGCTCCACAATGAAATCTACTACTACTGGACCGTCATGCTCCATTGCTTCAGAGATCGCAGATTTTACCTGGCTCTTATCGGTGACTCGAATACCTTTAATCCCATAGGACTCGGCAAGCCTAACAAAGTCTGGATTACCTGTGTAGGAAGTTGAAACATACGAACTATCGAAAAAGATTTCTTGCCATTGACGTACCATCCCGAGAAAATTATTGTTCAATATCGCAAATTTGATCGGCAACCTATTTTCAGCAATCGTTGCTAATTCACATAGCGTCATCTGAAACCCTCCATCACCTGCAATCGACCAAACAGTTGATTCAGGGTTACCTACCTGAGCCCCCATAGCTGCAGGAACCTCATATCCCATAGTTCCCGACCCCCCAGAGGTTAGAAAAGTGCTAGGATTTTTGAATCTGTAGTGCTGAGCTGCCCACATTTGGTGCTGCCCTACGCCAGTTACTATGGTGGCGTTTCCTCTTGTCTCATCTGATAAGTCTTTAATGACTTGCCGCGCCAAAAGTTTGGTGGTTTCAGGTATATCGAGTGACGGATGATCTTCTTTCAAGGATTCTATACGCTTCAACCAATCCGTGTGAGTTCCCGGGAGGACCTGTTGATTTAATCGGCCTAGAACCTCTTTAACATCGCCAACTATGGGAACCTCGACGCTAATATTTTTTCCTATTTCCGAAGGATCAACATCCACGTGTATCTTTTTAGAGTTCGTTGCAAATTTCGCAGGATTACCTGTTATGCGATCATCAAACCTCATGCCTAGTGCTATAACTAAATCCGATTCCTCTATTGCAAAACTGGAATGGGCCATGCCATGCATACCTGGCCAACCACTCCAAAGTACATGATCCTCTGGAAAACAGCTTATTCCGAGCAAGGTAGTAATTACAGGTATCTGTGCCTTCTCAGCCAACACCTTAAGTTCTTCGTAAGCTTTAGATATTATGACTCCATGGCCAGCGATGATAACCGGCTTCACAGATTCATTAATTAAATCAGCTGCTTTCTTTATCTGGCCAGAATGACCGGAGAAATTAGGACTATACCCAGGCAAATTCATTTCACCAGGTTCTTCATATTCAACTTCTTGAACAAAGACGTTTCGAGGTATGTCCACCAATACTGGTCCAGGTCTACCTGAATTCGCTATGTAGAATGCTTCCTTAATTGCAGAGGCGATTTCTGCCGCGTCCATAACTAAAAAATTGTGCTTGGTAACAGGCAATGTAATCCCCGTTATATCGGTTTCTTGAAATGCATCGGATCCAATGGTCCAACTGTTGACCTGTCCGGTGACTATCACAAGAGGCACTGAATCCATTTGAGCCGATGCTATACCAGTAACAAGATTGGTTGCACCTGGCCCGGAAGTGGCAAAGGCGACACCAGGTCTCCCAGTGACCCTAGCATATCCGTCCGCTGCTAATGAAGCACCTTGTTCATGTCGGGTCAAAATATGACGCAGTTCTGGATATTCCGGCAACGCTTGATATAGAGGCAAAATAGCGCCCCCTGGAATACCAAACACGACATCACAGCCTTCTCTTAGTAAGCTTTCACAGACAATCTGTGATCCTTTCTTTAACATCTAATTTCCTTAATTAACCTAAATATAAAATTATCAAATTCTTTGATCAGGTTGGGGTCTTAAAAAAATAAAATCCCGCCCTATGTTGGGACGGGATACAAAACCACTCCCGTGGTACCACCCAAATTGCCCTGATAAAAATTCACATCAGGACCACTCGTTAAGCTATAACGTGGCTACCGCCTGTCCCTACTTTATGTTAGGGGGGTCACAATATAGCATGCAGCAGCGTTGAGTTTTCCCATTACTGACTGCATAAATGACTCCTAGTTTTCAAAACAGATGCTCGGGGGCGAGTTCACTGGGGCATGTATCGGACTTTCACCATAGGGTCCAATTCTCTTATCAACACACCTTCTCAGTTACTACTCCCCGTCATAGCAATTTTATTTAAGTTTTTCCAAGACGATAAATTTTAACACTCACCTATTTCTAGGTCAAACAAAAACTACCTGTTTTGAAAAGGGAACCCATTGCTTAAATAACATTGGGAAGACAGAAAGGTATTTAGATCAAAATTTTGTTGTCCACTTCAGTATTCCTATGCTATCTTTGGTCTAAGTCTTTACTAATAATGTGGGGGTTAATTCAGGTAATATGCTTGACCACGATATCTTAATAATAGGCGCCGGTTTGGCCGGTATGAGAGCAGCCTTGTCTGCGAAGGAACAAGGAGCAGATGTCGCTGTAGTATCCAAGGTACACCCTGTGAGAAGTCATTCAAACGCGGCTCAAGGGGGTATAAACGCAGCCCTAACCGACAGGGGTGATGATTGGCGGGATCACGCATATGACACCATCAAAGGAAGCGATTTCTTGGGCGACCAAGATG
>Ga0114933_10002015_pt1 | contig 21741 bp, 23 predicted proteins | sample 4SBtaG_FD_89691 | JGI IMG/M metagenome (GOLD analysis project Ga0114933, IMG submission 89691) | Deep subsurface microbial communities from Kolumbo volcano to uncover new lineages of life (NeLLi) - 4SBTROV12_W25 metaG | ecosystem: Environmental > Aquatic > Marine > Volcanic | place: Kolumbo... | reverse complement strand
TTTTTAAAAACAAAAGCTTTTGGACAAGCACCATCTAACACCACACTTACAATAAAATATTCCTATGGTGGTGGCATAGATGATAATGTTAGTAGTAATGATATAACCGAATTGACAAGTGCACAATTTGAAATTCAAACTGAAAATATAGTAGGTAGTTTAGTCGCTGAATCCGAGAATTCTGTAGCATTTACAAATCCAAATCCATCAAGTGGTGGTTCAGCTGGTCAATCTATTAGAGAGGTAAGGGATAGTGCTTTAGCATATTATCAGTCACAACAAAGGGCGGTTACAAAAGAGGACTACATGGTTAGAGCTTATTCATTACCCGCAAGATATGGTAACATAGCAAAGGTAAATTTAGTACAAGATGACCAATTGAATACCGCATCCGCCATAGATGATTTGGATAGAGCGGTTACACAAGATGATGTTGATAACAAAAGAACGATAAGGTCTTTACAGGCTAGGATACCAAATCCATTAGCATTAAATATGTATACTTTGGGATACAATAGTAATAAAGTATTAGAACCATTATCACAAACTGTCAAAGAAAATCTCAAGAATTATCTATCGGAATATAGGTTAGTGACAGATGCTATAAATATCAAAGATGCTTACATCATCGATATATCAATCGACTTTGCTATATTGACTAAAGTAGGTTTTAATAAAAATGATGTGTTATTAAGGTGTGTAGCAACACTAAAAGATTTTTTCAATATAGATAATTGGCAGATTGGACAACCTATAATAATGTCCGATATCGTATATGAATTATCATTAGTAGATGGTGTCGCAGCAGTGACAAAACCCTTAGAGGGTGGCAGTGATACACCAATAGTTATAACTAATAAATTTAAGAAATCAGATGGTTATTCTGGTAACACGTATGATATTCAATCAGCAACAATAAATGGAACTATTTATCCAGCTCTTGACCCAAGTATATTTCAGATTAGATTTCCTAATACTGATATAAGAGGTAAGGTTGTTGGGGATAACTTAGGAATAACGGAGTAAATGTATGCATTATTTTGTATTCTCTGAAAAAGATGCAACTTTATATCAAGCTAGTGGTTCTCAAAACACAGGTCTTGACGAAATACTTGAGGTTAGAAAAGATATAAGCACTGGTGGTGGAACAATTAATGTGTCTCGTGCTCTAATTGAATTTGATTTGACTAGAATAACTAGAGACATAAATCGTGGAATTATTAAGAAACCAAAATATTTCTTAAATTTATTTGAAGCTAATTCTACTAATTTGAATACAACACAAAGTTTATATTCTTATCCTGTAAGTGGTTCTTGGACTATGGGTGGTGGTAGATTGGATGATAACCCATTGACCACCGAGGGTTGTAGTTGGAATTTTAGAGATGGAAGTACACAGAGCACTTTATGGAGGCCACCTATTACCGCTTCAGGTGGGAGTTGGTTTACAGGGAGTGGATTTGAAGCTTCAGCATCAGTAACACATAAGACCACGGATATCCGAATGGATGTTACTGATATTGTTAATAAATGGATAAGTGGTTCAATTCCAAATAACGGATTTATAGTAAAAAGAAGTGGGAGTCTTGGACTGATAACCACAGGTAGTAATGACGATGAGGGTAACTCTACAAGATTTGGTAATCTGTCTTTTTTCTCTTCGGACACACATACAAAATACCCCCCAAGTCTTGAAGTTCAATGGGATGATTCGGTATGGAGCACAGGTTCTTTATCACCTTTATCGTCAACAGATATCGAGGACTTGGTAATCTATATGAAAGGTCTTCGACCAGAATACAAAGAGAAATCAAGAGTAAAATTTAGGGTTGTTGGTAGGGATAGATTTCCTGATAAAAGTTTTTCTACTACCCCATCTAATTTGACAGTTAAATATTTACCTAGTGGTAGTGGTACTGGTGATGGTTCATTTTATTCTATACAAGATGCAGAAACCGAAGATGTTATCGTACCTTTTGGTAGTGGTTCAAGAATAAGTTGTGATTCCAATGGCAATTTTTTCAATCTTGACCTAAACGGTTATCAGCCTGAAAGATTTTATTCTTTATTGTTTAAGGTTGTGAGTGGTAGTGGGACAACTCAAGTAACAGAGCAATTTTTTGATGAGGGATTTACGTTTAAGGTTACAATCTAATGCCCTACACACAAGAAGAGTTACAAGATGTGGAGTTTTATACCGACTTTGTTGATGAACTTAGAAATAAATATCTGACAGAAGTATCAGCATCTGCACAAAATAATTTTAGAGATGACAATAATATCTTACAATCTTACGAGGATATATTGACAAACTCAGGTATTGAGGATGCGGAACTAAATCAGACACTATACCAATCCTACATCACGGAAGAACAACGAAGAAATACATTTACAATATCAAATGATGGTTATCCAATCTATACAAGAGGACAGAACTTAAACGCAGTTATAAACAGAGACATTAATGAATTATCACAATTATCTCTTGGTAATTTGCCTGAAGGTATTGAAGAGGGTGATGTGATAACTAATGATGACCCATTCAGCCAAGATAGATTTTTGATAGAAAATGGACAAAAAAGATTTTTTACAAATATTGCTATTTTTTATGCAGTAGGTAAATCAATACAAGACTTGAAAACACTCAACCAAGATACAATAGATTCAATATCTACAGGTGAGGACATCGTATAATGGAAGTTAGAATAGAACAAAAAGATTTACAAATTTTAGACACAGGTGGTAGAGTAAAACCAACAAATATGCCATTTGGTTACGTAGCAGAATTTAATCCATCAAATCCTGATGATGTTGTTGAAGTTCTAATACATGATGAAAACCAAAACTTTTTAGAAAGGGGTGTGGTTGATAGCAGTGACGTGCTTTTTTCTACCGATGGTGTTCGGCTAAAAACAGGTGTCATTCTTAGAAAATTTGGCTATGATAGGGGAAGATATGTCGTTAAATATAATTTTTTGAGAAACTTAGCCGGCTCAGATGAGACTGTTTTAGTTGACGATAATGGTGATATCTATGACGGTGACTTTCATGTAATGCCAGATGGAACAATTATGGATGGGGAATCACATGAAGATTCAGAGGGTATAATACTTAGACTATTAGAATTAAAATATTTCATTCAAGAAATATCAGGCACAAGACGTGAGATTAGAATACTACCACAAGAAATAAAAGATATCGAATATATAAATAGATTTTTGAGTTTACCAAGTGGTAATAGAAGATTAAAAATTAAAAACAATTCTGTAAAATTTAAGGTTGATGCACAAGGTTCAACTTTAGCAGGACAATCCCTTTCTTTAGAATTCCAAAATAACGACTCTATAATACCAGAAATGAAAGGCGGATTGATATATCTAAATAATGCATATGTAGAGTCGGAAACAAAACAGGTAAGTCAACAAGACTTAGATACTAGAATAGAAGAACTTGATTCAACAACAACACAAGCTAGATTTTTGATTATAGCAGATAATGGTAGAGAGTTCAAGGGTGATAAAAGTTTTAAGAATATTCATAATTTATTGAGCCCTCTTTCTGAAGCTGATTCTTTGTCACCAAATCAATTTGGAAATAATAGTTTATCTTTTGAGGGTGACGGTAGAAGTTTTAGAGATGTAAGATGGTTGAATGAAAATATTTTTCAAAAGGTCAATTTTACAGCAGAGGGTGGGGGAGCAGAATCACCAGTAATCGTAACCCTTAGAAGTATTTCTGAAAGACCACAAAACGTCGCTTTCCTTTACGAGTGGGAGTTTTTTGGTTATGATAAACAGGGTAATAAATATAACAAAATTACACCTAAAATACCAGGTACCGATGGTGGTGAAATTTTTATACCATCTCAACCAAACTCCTTAAGCACATCAGGCACAGACCTAAAAGAATTACAAGTTCATATTTATGGGGATGTAATTAGAGTAGGTGTTAGACTAAAAATTTCATCAAAAGACGGATTAGTTAGTGAAGTTTTTTATCCAGCTTGTATGGAGGCTAACTAATGAGTTTAGTATTTGGACAAAGCGTTGATTTAGACTCCATCCCAGCTAAAGCTTTTTTTGATACAGATGTTGAGATAAATCTTGAAGGTTACGAAGAAAGTAATTCAACTTGGTCATGGGTAATCGAAAAACCAGATGGTTCATTATTCACAGATTCTAGTGATGATAATAAAACTATTTTTACATTCATGCCGACCGCCCTTGGTTTCAATGAAACAGGCACTTATACTATTAGAGTAGAATTCGATGAAACAGACAGAGTAGAAATATCACCATTTACTCAATTAGAGATAGTAAAAAGAACAAATGAAGAAGAGGTTATAAGAAGAACTTTTGCACCTTTCATATCTGAGATAACAAATGTAGAAGATAACATTATAAAAATAAGTCAGAATTGGGATGATTTCGGACAATTAGCAGGTTTCGTAGGAGAAAGAAATAAACCAAGTGATACGTTCGATAATGTTGAAATATCCTATAGGATAAATGACGTAACAGAATTAAACACGTTTTTACATTTGGGTGACAATAATAAAATGTTGGTTACAAATATAAAATCTGATAAAGATTTATTTCCTGAAACACCATTTGCAAACATCTTAAAATTATACAAACCATTAGATGAGGATGTACAAGAATTAGATAATGTTTATATTGTAAAAGAGGTGTTACCACAGATAACAGAGGTTGTCGATTTATATCCTTATGAACAAGAGGAGGAACAACTAAATGTTTTGATACCACCTGAAAGCCCCCCAAAAGATTCTCCAATATCTAATAGACAGGTACCTTATCAGAATTATAATAACTTAATAACTACAGATAAAAAATTACAAAAAAATATAATAGACCGATTTATATCTGGTAGTGAACAAGTCGAATTAAATGTAGACTATAGTAGGTATGGAGAGTTTGTTAATTTTAGTTCTGCACAAAAAAGATTAGAGAATTTTAAATATAAATTACAACAAATTGAAGGTTTCACGGCACAAAGTTCTTCAAATGCCGCATTAACAAATGGTGCAGCTGATGCACTGACTTTTGAAAATAGTATACGTGATACGAAAAATAATTTTGATGGATATGAAAAATATTTGTATAACGTAAGTTCGTCTTATTCGACAAGTTCTTTAGGCGAAACATTTGATGCTTCTTGGCCAAAAACAGGTGCAGGTACATATGCCAGTCCTCATGTTCCAATAACTTCTTCAAATGCATCGTTCACTTCTTGGTATGGTGCTGTTGAAACGAAAACTGGTCAGATATACTCGGCGTCTTTTTACGATTTGGATAATCCGAATAGATTAATAAATTTATTACCAGAACATATAACAACTGATAGAGAAAATAAACCTTTTTTAGATTTCATGGATATGATTGGGCAACAGTTTGATGAGTTATGGTTGTACACAAAAAATTTGTCAAGCATTGTTGATAGGTCAAATAAATTATCTGAAGGTATGTCTAAGGATTTACTATTTGCAGTGGCAAAATCATTAGGTTGGGACACACAAGACGGAAAAGATTTGATTGAATTAAGTAGATTTGGATTTGGACAAAAACTGAGTGGAAGCGGTGAATATGAACTTTATACTTCAGGTTCAACTAATTCACCAATTGAGTCTGATATATCTAAAGAGATAACTAAAAGATTGATAACAAGTATGCCTTACATTCTCAAAACAAAGGGCACTAAAAATTCACTCAAGGCAATAATGAATTGTTATGGCATACCGAGTTCAATTTTAAGAGTTAGAGAATATGGTGGGGTGAAAAAAGATAATCAAAAACCACAATTCGAGATATCAAGAAAGTTCACCCGTGCACTTGGATTTAGAGGGACACAATTTGTAGATACTGAATGGAAGAACACCTCACAAACAACAAGAAAACCTGAAACGGTTCAATTTAGATTCCGAGCCGCATCAGGTTCTGACCAAATTTTAGTGCAAAAGGATACAAGATGGGCCATAAAACTAAAAGACAATGGTAAACCAGATAATATAGGTTCTGTTGTTTTTATGTTATCTGGCTCGGAGGGCTATAAGGAGACCGTAACAGATAAATTACCAATATATGATGGTGATTATTATTCGGTTATGTTAAGAAAGCAAAAAATAGATACAGAACTTTTCTTAACAGGTAGTTTCGAACAAGCTACAGCATTATTTAATCCACCTTTTATTACAGGTAGTAGTCCATCTGCAGAGAGAGGAACACTAAGAATAGTTAGTAGCTCAGGTGTCGCCAGAAACGGAACTAAGTCATTAGAATTTAAGAATACAGCAGGTGATGATGACCCTGGCCGTAACGTGGCTTATTCATTTTTATATAGAAGTAGTTCCCTTCATCCAAGTATGACAGCAGGTATTGCAAATGTATCGGAAGGACAAACTTTTACATTAAGTGCTTTTGCCAAAGTATCATCCAGCACAACTGATGGTGTCGGGCAAATTGCCATCTATGAATTAGATAGACATGGAGATGTTGTTAATTGGACATCGGAGGAAGATTACTCAAATGTTGATGGTGGTATAAAAGGTTCACAAAAAATAGGATTAAACGAAAGTGAGTGGAAACAACTTAAGGTTACAAAAAGAATTAAGTTTTCGAACACCACACAGATAGGTATTCAATTTTACAACCTCAAACAAGGTTCCACCATATTTTACGATGATGTTTCACTAAGAAAAAATAATAATAATAGTGATACTTTATCAGATGCTTTTAATTATGATTTATTTGTCAAGAAATATGATGCAGGGTTAGATAGAATAAATTTATCAACTAAAAATACTTTGATTGTTAGTGGTACTTCAGTAGCATCACAATCTTATAATGCTTCATGGACTGGTAGTGGTGATTTATTTATAGGTGGTAAGAGTAGTGGAACAGGTTCTAATGTATTTAATGCTGCAAGATTTACGGGTTCAATGATGGAGTTTAGGCTTTGGTCTGAAGTTTTAGAGGAGGATAGATTTGACAATCATGTTTCAAATCCAAAATCCTATATTGGTAATACTCCATCATCTTCGTATACTAATCTCGTTCTAAGATTTAGTTTTGATGACAATAAATCTTTATCCGAGGGTGCTACTATAAGAGATATTAGTTCAAATCAAACATTAGCCTTTAGTGGTAGTGCTATAGGATTCGGTGGTGCAAATACATTTGAAACTTTAGTGGATAGGACTAAAACACTAGTCCCTAATCATGGGCCAAATCGTAGGATGTCAGAAAAAATTAGGATTGAGGATAATTTCTTAAGTGGTAGTGGTGTCCAATTATCTATCGGTGAAAGATATGATTTTAGTTCAAATGATTTTGCACCAAAAGATGAACCAAGATTAGGTATTTATTTTTCCCCCGTTGATACTATAAATGAGGATATTGTTAGTTCTTTTGCAGATTTAGATTTTAATCAATTAATTGGTGACCCAAGGGATATATTTTCTGAGGATTATAGTAGATTGACGAGAACAGCAGATGAATATTTTAAAAAATATACAGGAGGCAATAACTTCTTTGAGTATATGAGGTTGATAAAATATTATGACCAAAATATATTTAAACAGATTAGAAAATTAATTCCTGCTAGAGCTAAAGAGATTCTAGGCACACTTGTAGAAAGTAACATTTTAGAGAGACCAAAATCACCCATTCAAAGAAATAATCCCACACGTGAACAACTAACTTATACTGACACAATCAATATGTCAAATTTTGATGCTGAACATGAGGATAGTCGTTCGGTGGTAATACCTAGCGGTGATTTTCCAAATTTTGATGGCAGGGTTAGATTGGATTTGGATATATTTGGTCAACCATCGTTATACAAATTTGCAAAAAACGATAATTTTGATGAAACACTAAGATATATTAACGCAAGTGCGAGTTATGGTGGGCCGAATAGAGTATTTCAGGAAGCTACTGGCTCTGTGATTTTAGACAATAGACTTTCGTTATTCAATAAAGAATTTAGATACTTTTACACGAGCTCAGAAGATTATGACAAAAGTAATATTTATACAAATGATAAATTATATAATTTATATAATTCTAGCTCACGTGTCGATAGTGATGTTGATTCATTATTTTCTGATTATACAAGTTTTGAAAATACCTTTTTCAATGGTGTAAAAAATACTGCTGAAACGACGATTGATGGTGATTCACCAATAGTAATTAGAACTACGCCTCCATTAGTTGCAGTACCAGCCGATTTAGCTACATCAGACATCAGAGTTTTTGATGAAGATGAAAGTTATGGTGCGACAAGAACAGATTTTGAACAAGAGAGAAGAAGAGAGATTGCACAAGAAAGAGCACGAAGAAGACGTGAGCAACAAAGAAGAGAAGACCAAAGAAGACAGGATAGACAGAGTGGTTTTATACCACCAACATCACCCGATGATGACGAACTTGGTTAATTTAATAAAAAAAATAATTAAAGATATTTATAATTGAATAGTTATAACACACTAAATAAATCTTGGAGACAAAAATGGGATTTTTAGACAATTCTTCAACTACAGTCGACGCTATACTAACACTAAAAGGTAGACAATTATTATCTGAGGGTAAAGGTCTTGGTATAGTAAAATTTGCACTGAGTGATGAAGAAATAGATTACACTCTTTTTGATGTAACACATCCTAATGGTACTGATTCATACGGTTCTGTAATAGAAAATATGAACCTTTTAGAGGCTTCACCTAATAGAGAAACTTTCAATAGTTTCTTGGTTGACCAAAGTGTTTCAGGTCTTACATTAAATGTTGGTCAGTTATCTTTATCAGCTTTGGTAAGTGAAGACCCAATTGCTATTTCACCTAATACAAAAAACGGGCCAGTTGAGGACTACGTTTTTACAATATCTAATAGAAATGTAATAAGATTTCAATCAACACCCTTAGCAAAAACTAAAACCGCTAGAGAGGTCAATTTAATAGCACAATCGATATCATCAAGTGCTACAGCTACTGTAAGGATTGTCGGTGTTCAAACAGGCTTGACAGCAATTATATCAGTCCAAGTAAATGCTGACCCAGGTAGCAGTAATTCACCTGATGCACCAGATGACCCAAGTAGTGGTAACGGTGGTACTGGAAGTTACACTTAAAAAAATAGGAATATAGAATGTCAGTTTTTAGAGTAATACAAGAAGACGATGTAATAAATGATAAGACAATAGTCACCTCTGGACTTTTTCAAGATGGTGTTAGTAGTATCACTACTTTTTTTACATCAAGTGTACAGAGTGGTAGTACAGGTGACTATAGTTTAGATGTTTTTAGATTTAGTCCAGCAGCGAACACATCAGCCTCGGTTCAATTCGGTGTAGCTTACGGTCACTACGCTGGTAGTGGTTCAAAAGGTGGTGTCGGTGTCGTAGGTGAAAGACCATCCGCGGCGGTTCATTCTCAATTCAATCAACTAATTAATCCACCACAAACAACAAGATTTGTATTTGGTAGTCACACCGCGGACGATATATTCGTACTTGCAATGAACAGAGCAAGAATTAGAGAGCAGATGGAACCAGGTGGTTGGGAAATACATCTAAGTGGTAGTAATGCTGGGCCAGGTGGAACCAAAATAAAATTGATTGATGACTCATCAACAAATAAAGGTGGTAACACGGCAAGAAGAAATTTTTCACCTGAATATAATATTGTTAGTGGTACACTTGTTGGTGGTAGGGTCATAAAAACAGCTGCATCTGCTGAGGGTGCTGCCGGTACATATGGAAAATTTTATCCATCTATTGGTGTTTTAGTTCTGAATGTAAATAGACTTGAACAAGACCTATCAACACCTAGTGGTGGACAATTCAAAAGTGGTTCTAACGCTGATGGTGGTAATAATGATAGATTTGTTACATTGTTAAAAAACGCATCATTCTTTTCTGCCAAGAGACAAGAGGAAATTACTTCAACACATTATTTTGTTCGAGCTAAGGCAACTCAATTTAACTCTACAACAAATGAGAGTTTTTATACCGAATCGGTGGCAGGAGTCAAGAGAATCGTACCAGGTCTTCTAAATGACCCAAAAACTTATATCACTACTGTTGGTATGTATAATGATAGTAACGAATTGATTGCTATTGCAAAATTAAGTAAACCAATCATTAAATCAAAATCAAGAGAAGCTCTTATAAAAGTTAAACTTGATTTCTAAGGGTAGATTATGTCTTTCAAGAAGAATCTTGACCCGTCTGATAAATCATTTACTTCTTTTACTGTAAATAAAAAATTCTCTTTTACTGAAAGAGATAGTGGAAGTGGTGTGTTTGCAGTGCCAATAATAAGAGGTACTGATGCAAACTTACATAATTTTTCAACATCAACCGCATCTTCAAAAACAATATCAGGTAGTGTGTTTTATAAAACACCAACTTACCACGCAATAAATCAATTATATTATAAAGATATTAGAAATATGTTAGGATATGTAGATTTATATCGTGGGGTTCCAACAACCGAGAATGCAGTTCAAGAATATACATCGACAAATCATTTAGAAAATACAACCCTAACATTAAGAAGACCCTACACTAGACAACTCGGTTCTACTGCGACTGTTATATCATTACCACAAAAATTCTATGGAGAAAGTATTAAACCAGGCTCAATAAAATTAATTGATAATAGCACTGATGTTACATTAACATTACGAGATGATACAAGGGGTAACCTATACGATGTCGATTATTCAGGCTCATATTCAAAAAAAACACCAACCGCAAATAATAGTGGTAGTCTTATAGGTAACGTTTTTTATAATGATGGTTTTATTGTAATAACATCTACACAAAGACCATATAACACCATTGGAACTTTAGAAGGAAGTGATGGGTTCAGAGTTGACTTTGAGTCCACACAAACAATATATCAAAGAGAATATGTGTGTGCTGTAGAGGAAAACGAATTTCAATTTACTAACAATAAGACCGCACGTGTTGGTCAGAGTGGTAGTGTCGCTATAGGCCCTTATGAAAACTACAACACTCAATATACGAAAACAACCGAAGATGATTTTCCTTACCGATTACTCGGTTATGCCACAAGTTCCTACAAAACAACAGGTTTCAACATTGGCACGGAGTTTATCGGTGAAACAACACATAGTGAGTTTGCACCATACATAACAAATGTAGGCCTTTATAATGATAGGAACGAATTGGTAGCTATCGGAAAACCTGCAGCACCAATCAAAAATGAAAAAGATTTATCTATCACATTTGTTGTGAGGTTTGACACAAATTAATCCATTTTACCTTATTTTTCAACATATATATAATATTTATATACTGAAATAAAGTCTACATCCTTTTATTCAAAAGGTTGCACCAAAAAAAAAATATTAATTAGGAGATTTACATTGCGTAAATTTTTATTGACTCTGTTAATGGTTATGAGTTTCGTGTATTCTCAGACCCCCATTATCAGATTATTACAATCGAGAACTTATAAGACACCTAAATTTTGGTGGAGAGACCAAGTGACTCACAACTTGAGAACATACTTGGCTGATGACACGTCCACTCCTGCTTATAAAAATAATAACTTTGATGCTTGGAGAGACTCAGTTATGACTATAGCAGTAACCCTTGATGATGATGGTGCGGATGTTACCGCTTTTCGTTTAGATTTGGTATTTGATAATGACCTATTTACTTGGCAAAATACTGATGGGTCTGGTAATGTTGTACCAGCAGGATATGATTCGACACGTGTGGAGAAAGGTGCTTACATAAATGGTTGGACTGAGGGTGATGAGGATACTAGTGCACATTATTCATATGAAGTAACTTGGTACAATAACGTGGGATATACCGATGGTATAGCTAGTGCCGGTAATGAAAAATCAACAAGTGATAATAGATATGATTGGTTGAGAATAACTATGGTGTCTCATAATGCTACCACTCATACATTTGGTGGGAGTATAACGAACTCGTCTGGCCAAAAGACTGATGGTTCTGGTCAACAAAAAGAATTAATAAAATTACATTTTAGAGTAAATGATGTTGCTGATAACTTTAATCCAAGAAGTTTTAGGGTAGCAACTGAGTATGAAAATAATACTGGTTATTACACCTACCTCACGAATGGTAATTACGCGTCGGCATACAAAGTTTATATTGATGGTAACTATGGAACCGAGTCCACTAACTTGGATGGAGCAAGAGGTGACATAACACTACACCCAAAACTATTAGACGTTGAGGGATACTTTAGATATGCAGGTGGACATAGTAGAGCGGCTGGTGAATCGTGGAATACACAAGCCGAAAATACATATCCGTATTGGAAGATTAAGTTTGAGTTAGATAGGAATGAAGCTAACTTTAGTCCTCGTATTACTAACTGGTATAATTTAGAAGACATAGCTAATGATGCAAATACTGCTGATGAGGATGGTAGTGATGATGTTATCGGTGACCATACATCAACATTTTATTACGATAAAAAATCAACCACCAATACACAAACTTTACCTAAAGAGGGATTCTTAGGTATATCATATTATGATTCTACTTATACCGATGATAAAGGATATTATAACATTCAGTTACCAAGAAACAATAGGTATCGTATTTCATTCTGGCCGCCTGATGCAAGTGATGACATTGAAGACCACGTTCAGCTCGAATTAAAAAGAGATGATATTACAAATGTGGCTGATGCTATAAAATCATTTAACTTTCAATCTAGTAAACACAAGAACTACAACTCAGGTGGTACACGTATCGATACCTTGACTGCTATCGAACACTTGATAGCTGATGTTGATGGTGATGATAAGTTTTTCTTAAACGATACATACATATTATGGTCATACGTTTCTGAAATCTTGAATAATTACACACACCATAACGGAAATTCTTATGAGGATTGGTCAACGATTGACAACTTTAATGGTAACAATACAAGTTACACATATTATCAAACAGTCAATGGTCAGTCAAGACCACAAAAATATGAGTTTACAGTCTATTGGGACGAGACAACGATAGCGGAAAAATCAAGACTTGATAGAACAAATGAGAATCCAGCTTACTTTGTTAACAATAGTGCTGGTTGGTTGGATAGTTTGAAAGCTCCAATGAGTGTCACCAAAGCTCTTGTTGATGCTCAAAAGGAATTGGATGATGATAGTAATTTTGCTGGTCAGATAGAGTTAATAAATCCTCTCATGAATGATTTACAAACAGGATTAGATACGTTACATTTAATTTTAGGTGCTGGATACTCCGAATGGCATAAGGATAGAGATTATGAGAGAAATGGTAAGAAAGGTAATCCTGATTATCTGATGCCAGATATTGGATATTTTTTCACTGGTGACGTAAATACTACAGGTACTAAAGTGTCAGAAAATGGTGGCGATGGATATCAAAATGACATAGCTTCAAACATAATGTTTCATAGATGGAAAGGTGCTACCACACCGACCCATCACGTCAATAAGTTTAATCCAACCATCGGTTCTATGAATAAAGTTCAAGTAAATGAAAGTGTTGAACCTGATGTGTATTTATCATTACCCGCAGATTCTACTGTTAGGGTACAATCTGGTAATCAGATAGAGGTTCCTCTAACTATCATACCTAATGATAGTATTATAGTAGCTGGATTTGAGTTTGCGGTAGAGTTCGATACCAGAGCATTAAAGTTTATTGATATGAAGACCGACGTTCTACCAGGCCCTTGGATGACCTATGTAAATGTGCACGAACCAATAGGTGGTTGGCAAAAAGTTTCCTTTGGTGGTGTTGATTACTCACCGAACAACGCACCAGAAACATACCACATAACAAAAAAAATGATTGGTTTGAAACTTTTATTTGAAGCAGAGTTTCCTGAAGCGGAAGAACTATACACTGCACCGATTAAGTTTGTCGGTAAGAGTGCCGCTTCTACGCCAAACGGAGAGGATTTACTTGTACATAAGAGTGATGGTTACGTTGAGGTTTGGAACAAGTATTGGGCGTTTGGTGGTTCAAAACCAGATAGTGAAAATATAACATACAACTATCCAAACCCATTTAAAGAAAATACCGTATTTCAATTTTACTTAGGTGAGTCTCAAAATGTAAAATTATACATTTTAAACTCCATGGGTCAAAGAATCGGAACACTTCTAAACGAGTATGTCTTTGAGGGATTACATACTTTTGATTTTACAAATCAACCAAGTATTTGGATACCTGAAATGAGTATTTATGAGAAACACCAAAAACTTGAACCAGGTGTTTATATATTTGTATTACAAACAGACAAGAGATTAAAAGCCAATAAATTCACGGTGATAAAATGATAGATGAATGGCAATTCTTTTTAGCTTTATTAGCATTAGTACCATCATTATACTTCACCATGAAGTTTATCGTATGGTTTGCTGAAAAAGTAGAGGATAAAAAATGAAAAAAATATTATTAACATTACTTTTAATAGGTAACTTATTCTCACAAGCAAATAATTTACTTACATTATCTCCATCTGCACACACAAGTGCAATAGGTAATGTGATGTTACCAATGATGAGTCCTGCTAGAAATCATATTGATAGTGATAGGTTTACTTTTACAAGGGTGAATTGGTTAGGTAACATTGTCGATGATATGAATTATATGTTTTTTAACTTATCAAAAGGTTCTTTTGATTTTCATACACTTATATTTAATTACGGACAACAATTAGAAACAGACATTAGTGGTGTGGTTACAGGTAAGTTCTCACCTATGAGTTCAGTATGGGGTATTAGTTGGGGAGGTGTGATAAAGGGATATAACGTTGGTGTTACTGGTAAGTTTTTATCACATGATTTATACACTCAAAAAACTCATGGTGTTGCATTTGATATCGCAACCTATCTACCAAAGGTTTATAAAGATTTGGATGTTGATGTAGCTATAAGAAATTTTGGATTTGCACCAACCTTTGGTGATTATAAAACAAAACTTCCAACCAGCTTAAATGTGGCTATGACATATCCGTATAAACAATGGATGTTTTATGAACAACATAATATTATGAAAAAAAATATAACATCTGGTTTTGGTGTAGCTTATAAATACGAGGTTAAAGATGAGGCTATAATTTTGGGTAAAATGGGATATTTCTTAGATGATATGCACGAGCTTACTTATCCAACTTTTGGTGTTGATTTAAAATATGATAAATATTTTATAGGTATGAGTTATATTTATGGAGACCAGACGTTACCCGTGAGTAACACTTTTAGGTTAACTATAAACTTGGAGATATAATATGAAAGATTGTAATTGTATGTGTTGTGGAGATGGTTGTAATTGTAGTTGTTGTTAAGGAGAAATAAAATGGCAAAGAAAAAAATAGTCGATGCAGAATCTGCAGTCGAAGAAATAAAAAATAAAAAGTTTGGATTATCAATTCAAAATATCATAGCATTAGTGACCGTATTATCAACTGGTATAGCAGGTTGGTATAGTTTTACAGGTCGTATCGATGGTTTAGAAGATATAGTAACAGGTTTTGCAGATGCTAGTGATATAGAATTGGTGACACAAAAACTTACCTCATATGATGAGGATATTAAGTATCTTCGTGATAAACTTGATAAACTAAAAACACCAAAAATTAAATCATATGATGGTGATATTATTAAATTAAAAAATGAAATAGATAAATTAAAAGGTGAGATTGCTAAATTAGAAAAGTTATTGAAAGACCCATTATCTGATTTCAGATAGGAGATAAAATGAAAAAAGAAACAAAGTTTTGGTTATCAATAGGTATCGTTATAGCGTTATCTATGGGTTCTCAACTACTAGCTCAAGATGTATATGATACACCAGAAGAAGTTGATAAGGCTATTCAAAAACAAGAACAGAGAGATAAAAGAGCTGATAGAGAAATTATTAGACAAGAGTTGGTAAGAAACCAAATGATAGTCAATCAAGAGTTAAAACGATTTGAAGAAAGTCATAAAAAGTTACATAAAAAAGATAAAAGTTTATCCAACTCAAGATTAGTGATTTCGTATTTTCTTATTGGAGCAGCTGGTTACTATTTGGGTTACTTAGCTAGTAAAGAAGATATGAAAAAAGGAAAAAAAGCTAGGTTGATGTATGGTAAAAAATTAAAAGATGATGGGAAAAGAAAATGAGTAAAAAGTTAGAATCACGAGAGTATCAGGCAGAACTAATCAAGGTTGTTGATGGTGACACAATAGACTGTTACATAGACTTAGGTTTCGATATAAAAATTAAAAAAAGAGTTCGTTACATGGGTATTGATACTTGGGAGTCAAGAACGAGAGATTTAGCTGAAAAAGAAAAGGGTTTAGCAGCAAAAGCCAGAAACAAGGAATTGTTAGAATCTGGTGTTTTTAAGTTAGTATCTCATGGTACAGGTAAATTCGGTAGGGTGTTAGGTGAGATATTTGTATCACCTGATTATGTTGGTGACCATATTATGGAATGTATAAATAGCGTGGATAATGAGATTGATTTATCGGTAGATGGTTGGGTTAGTGTGAATGATATATTAATTGAAGAAGGTCATGCCTATGATTATCATGGTGGTAAGAAAAAAGATTTTACGACTGAGATAAAAGAAGAAAAAGAAAATCAAGAAAAATCAGTAAAGGAAATATAATGAAAATGCTATTACCATTATTAGTATTCTTTGGGTGTGCAGCATCTGTATCAACCGAACAATATGTTGGTGAATATGAAAAACAAAAATCACTTGATGAAGTTGAAGTGACCAAAGTGGATGGATTAAAGTTATATGACCTAAAATTTAACAAAGAGTTAGAGGAAAGATATCCTGAATTGGCAGAAAAAAGAGTTTCAATGGGCCTTGTCCAAGAACTTCAAAATGTTATTTCTTATATCGGTAGATTTAATCTGATAGAAGCCGAGAGGGATATACAACTTAATTATGAATGACTTAAAAGCCAACAAAGCTAAGATTACAAAAGCTAAGTATTCTGCTAGTGTAAGTATTTATGATTTTGGTGTGAACCTTAAAGAAGAAATAAAAGCTGGTAAAGTAGAAACGATTAATGAAACATTTGTTGGTATACAGGTAAAACTAATTAATAATGAGAATACACAATATGTTGTTGGTAGTGGCCGCGGAACCGCTTCAACAATCGGTAAAGGGTTTTTGATGAATCCGAATATGGCTTGGAATCAAAGTTCACTTAGTTCTGCATCAAATAAAGCTATGGAGACAGCCGTAGTCAATGTTATAAAAGCTATTGACAGACGAGGTTGGTAATATGAATGATGCAGAGGTTATTAAGTTTTTTATTTTTAATTGGTAGTATCTCTGCTCAATCATTCTTTTATAGTTATATAGACCCGTGTCAACAAACAACCATAAGGACATCGACAATACTACAGAATGGTGTTCAAGGGTTTCAAGTAAGTTATTATAATAAAACAAAATTTTTTACATTAGAGGAAGTCATTAATGGTGATTTAGAAAAGTGGACTCAAGACGTATACCGAGATTTTGAGAACCTCTTTCCTTGTGCGGTTAGGGTTGCGGAGGAAGTTTTATCATCCGTTATAGCCGACAACGTTACCGAACAATTTAGTAAGAGTGATATCAGTAATGACCCAACCCAAGTAAATTATGCAATCAGGTCAACTAAAGGTGAGGAGAGATGGGTAACACAATTCAATAGTGTTTATACATCAAGGTCTTTTGATAATAGAAAAAGACACGATGGTAATTTTAATTTTACAGATGATTTTAGAAAAACATCCATGACATATGGACAAGGTTTTAGATTACGAGCTAATAAACAGAGTGTACAGATTTCTGCTAGTGGATTAACTTATCAAACCTTTGAGGGTTGGGATTGGTTGCTTAGTGCATCTTACGCAAAATCTCTTAGGGTAAAAAATCCAAAAGCAGCGGTGATAACTGGTAGTTATGGGGTGGTTAGTGGGGTAACATTTGGAAATATAACCGCATTATATGCTATGAGATATCCTGCAGAATTTAATTTTGGAAAGGTTACCTTTTCGAATTACATAGCTTACACACTATTGAGATACTATGAGGGTAATATTGATGGTGGTAGATACTTATTATTGAGAAGTCCCATCATTTTTTTTCCGACTGTATCATTTGATTGGAAGATTGGAACTGCTTTTACATTTAATATCGGTGTATCTATGGGTTACAATACGGTGGTAAATGATTATGGAGAGAGGAATAGAACAATTTCTATTTTATTTGGAACTTATTTTTAGGAGTTAATGATGATAAAAAAATTATCAACACTTTTTATTTTTAGTTTTTTGACTGCACAATTACCTGAACCAGCAATTTTGGGTGAGGATTTTCGTATACCAACCTTAAAAATTAGTAATATTGTTAAGGTATTTGATGATAGTGGTATAAAAGATGATAGGATAAAATTAGGTATGCCACAACTAATAACGGAGGCTTTCCAAGATAGTAGATTTAATCTGATAGATGATGATAACGCTGATTTTGTAGCTCAAGGTGAGGTTGTTTGGTACGGTAGACCAGATGAAGCATTTAGTATAATAGGTATTTTTAATCGTCGTAAATCCGAAACTGAGGTTAGAATAAACATAGTTGTTACAGAATTAGCTACAGGTAAGATAATTTCTAGCAGAGGTGTTGGGACAATCAAGACTGATATATCAGCGGCTGGATTACAGATTGAAGAAAATTTACCTTTTAATCAGAGCGAACTTGGAGGAGCAGTAAGAAAAGCTATTGATGAGGCGATGAAACAATACAAATGATTAAGTTATTATTACTGTTCAGTTTATTTTTATCCGAACCACAAATTGTTGAAGTAAAAATCAAAGGTATGGTTTGTAGTTTTTGTGCACAAGGTTTACAAAAAGGTATAGGTAAATTAGAAGAGGTTGAAAACGTTGAAATAAATCTTAAAAAGGGATATGCAAAAATTACTGTAAAAAAAGGTGAAAAGCTTCCTATGAATAAAGTTGAAGAAATAATCAAAGATGCAGGATATTTGATAAATGATTAAACTTAAAAATTTATTAACAGAAAAAGATGGCACGGTTTGGATAGGAAATGAAACTTATCCAGCTCATACCCAAACTGCTTTACATTGGATAAGACAAAAACATATACCCCTTACACCAAAGGTGATAGAATCTATTGTGGGTAAGAAGATACCTGTTAAGAGTTTTCATATCACAGGACCTGAAAGTTTACATAGAGTTAAAAATGTGTTGAATAGTAAAAAATCACTATCAACATTTACGATGACAAATAAAGAAGAGAAACTAGCAAAAGGCGGTGGTATACAAACAAAGGGTGGTATAATATTTTACATAGAGGGAAATCTTTTAGCACAGAGAGCAATTGATTTTGATACCGTACCTGATAAAACTGGTCGTAGATGGGTCAGTTCATATAATGTATTTGGTGATAGAGGGACATGGCCAAATATCGTAGATAAGGCTGGTTTGGGTTGGCGAGAAACAGAATTTGAATTGGATGATATTGCAAGAGCGGCCGAAAAGTTATGGTTAGATGATGGTGAATTAGATTATAATGAGTACAAAGCACTAGCAAAAAAAGAACAAGGCCCTATTATTGCAAAAATGATAAAAGATTATATTGATTTAGCAAATAAAACTTTAAGAAAATATAAAAAACAATTTATTGAAAATCTAATATCACCACCAAAGAAAAGAACAACAGGTTGGTGGAATGAGATATTGGTTTATAATGTGAAGATTGTTGATATATTTGTATTGAAAAGGGTTTTACCAACAAGCGGGCCTGGTTTACCAGCTACGTATGAGGCGGGAAAGACCTTTAAAGAACTTGAGAAACTGGCTTCAGCTGCGACTGCTAGTGACCCAATCACGGTGGGTACACCAGCACAATATAGAAAATGGTTTGCAGCACGAAAGGGTAAGATTGTATCATAATGTTTGAAGAATTATTAGGACAATATGGTTGGATAGCAATCACATTTGCATTAGGTTTCTTTTTTAAAGAATCTATAATGAACATGATTCAAGGTATGCTTGTTTTTATAGGTAATGACTTTAATAACGATGATATTATTTATATAAGTGGTAGAGAGGCCAGAATTGTCCGAGTCGGTATAACAAAGACAGTATTTTATATGACCGATAGAGGAACTAAAATGATTGTGCCTAATGAAAAATTAAAAGATTTGACGATGGAGAAGATTTTAACAACTGGTCATCATCTAGCTAAAGGTGGTTACTTACCAAAATCTACTGATAAATTAACAGAAAAAGAAAAACAAGGTCTGCATGCAGTTGCAGAGGAAATATCTGTAAAGGATTAATATGAAACGTGAAACTATTTTGAGTATATTATTGAATGTAACTTTTGTTATGTGTATTTTTGCAGTAAGATATTTTTATGTAAAGAAGGAATACAAGTTTTTAAAAAATGATAGTCAACGACAAGAAAATTTAATCGTGGCTAATGAAATTAAAATTGATAGTTTGTCTTCAGTCACAAGACGTTTACAAATAAATAATGATACACAAGATAAAAATATAAAAAGATACTCTACTGATTTATATGAGATTGTAAAATGGAGTAAGGAGTATGAACAAAGAATTGAAAATCTAAAAAGTAAATTAGAAGAGATGTCTACTGAAATACAAATGGGTGCGGCGGGATTAATACCATTTGAAAAAGAGTTTCAGATTCAGGATAATTATCTAAGAATATTTGGTAGGTCAGGTGTCAAAATAAAAAATGATAAAATTTTAGATTACGAAACAAATTTATCGTTTGACGGAGAAATAAAAATGGGTGCTCCTGAAATAGAAAAAGTTGGAGATACCTACACACCATTTATTTCAGATAAAACATTTGATGGTTTAAAATTAATTGGCGGTAGGGGTAAACCATTAGAAATAAAACCACCAAGAAACCAAATATCATTTGGGCCAATGATTGGAGTTACATATAATCAAGTCTCAGGTTTAACAGAACCTATTTGGGGCTTTGGTATAACTTACAACTTGGTAAAACTGAGAGATTGGAGATAAGATGGCTTTTAAAGATATATTTAAAGATGAAAACGAATATAACGAAAAAACAATAATTGGTTTTTTATCATTTACAATTATGGGTGTGTATAGTGCGGTAGACCTAGTAACAGGTTATATGGGATTAGACCTACCAATAAATGATTTTGTTTATAATAGTTTTCTGTACATCACATTAGGTTGTTTTGGTATAGCTGGTGTCGAAAAGGTGATGGGTGGAAAATCAGAAAATGGTAAAAGTTGATAATTATAGGTAGGGAATATGCCAAATAGAAATGCAAAAGACAGAAAAAGAAAAAGAATTTTAACTAACAAAAAATTAGCACAACAAGGTAGGACAGCCAAACAATATAAAAAATGGTTAGAAAAAAATGAATCAAAAAACAAAACAGGCTATAACTCTTATAAAAGATAATTGTTGCATCTACTGTGGAACACCTACTAATGAAGATTTACGTAAGTGGTTTGGTAAAGGTGGTAAAGGCGGTGCAGGCGGCGGTGGCTGGGACAGATATTCTTCGACAGGTAAACGATTAGGTAAATGTGGTGATGCTGAAAAAGGTGCCCCATATTCAGCCTGTCTATCCAAAGCAAAAGCTGCGAAGTTGGGGCCAAAAGGAAGAGCATCGTTTGTCAAAAGAAAAAGAGCAGCAC
>Ga0114933_10002014_pt1 | contig 21742 bp, 16 predicted proteins | sample 4SBtaG_FD_89691 | JGI IMG/M metagenome (GOLD analysis project Ga0114933, IMG submission 89691) | Deep subsurface microbial communities from Kolumbo volcano to uncover new lineages of life (NeLLi) - 4SBTROV12_W25 metaG | ecosystem: Environmental > Aquatic > Marine > Volcanic | place: Kolumbo... | reverse complement strand
TGTTGGACATCGTCATAATTAAATGGTGGTGCGTGCGTGTCTATATTGAATATTGTATTCATGAACGTATTATAAATCTCAAGTCAGATTAATGAAACGATAAATGTCAAAGTCTAGTCGTTGACCTGCACATTCAATGTTTTTAATCCCCTGAGCACGATATGATCCTTATATTCTGGCGACTCAGCCAGTCGGATATCGGTCCATCGATCGAGGACCTTTTGGAAGCCTATTTGACCCTCGAGTCGAGCTAGAGGTGCTCCTAGGCAGTAATGTATTCCTCGTCCAAACGATAAGTGATTCTTGTCACCGTTCTCAAGGTCAAGATGACCAGAGTCTCCCCGTAAATCTTCATCGAAATTACCTGAGCCCTGCAGTAGAATCACCGAATCACCGGCTTTGATTGGGACTCCACCTACTTCGACATCCTCCAACGCAGTTCGTGCATTCACTGCAACAGGTGAGTCAAAACGTAGAAGTTCCTCGACTGCTACTTCAATTTGCTCAGGGTTTTTTCGGAGCCACATGAGCTGTTCAGGGTTGTTTAATAGAGCATACATACCATTTCCGAGTAAATTCGACGTGGTTTCATGGCCAGCGATTAAGATTAACGTCAGGGCAGCTATTACTTCCCCATGGTTGAGTTTGTCTCCCTCTTCTTCTGCCTGAATGAGCACCGTAATGAGATCATCTTTTGGTTCAATTCTTCGTGACTGAATAATTCCATCAAAATACTCCGCAAGTTCGATGGTAGCCTGGTCAGCTTCTTCTGCTTGAGTAGCTGTAATTGTGGGTTCAAGCGTTCGGGCAACTTTCACCGACCACGACTTAAACAAATCTCTGTCGGTATGCGGGACTCCCACCATCTCGGCGATCACGATTAGCGGAAGTAAATTTGCGTATTCAGTTAGAAAATCAAATCTATTTTTTTCATTAATATTTTCAATTAATTCATCAGCCACTGCCTCAACAGTCGTTTTCCACAATGCAATTGCCTTAGGAGTGAAGGCGTGTGAAACCAATGTTCGTAGTCGTGTGTGATCTGGTGGATCAGACTGAAGCATGCTGGGAGCATTGTTTACATCAAGTTCATTGTTATCGGTTGTGGTCATCGAATCATTTTGATTGAGGAGCATTTGCGGGACGTTCGAGAATCGTTTGAAGTCTCTTAGTACAGAATCGACGTCAGAGTGTCGACTTACTACCCACGCTTGGACGACGTCAGACCAATGGACGGGATCTTTGTACCGAAGATTTCTCCATACTGTCTCAGGGTCCTGATGTGAAATTTTAGAGAGCGGATTGTAAACTACTCCGGTTTTTCGCATCTCTTTTGAAGAACGGATACTGATGACAATATTGACGATAGATCTTTTTAGAAATTTTTGGATCATATTGCCAGACAGCGGATCTAGCCCACGGCGCTGAATTCGAGTGACTCGCCGTGATTTTGTGTAGGTACGTTTTTCATCAGCAGCCGGTGACGGATTTTCAGTTGCATTTGTCATTGGAGCGCTATCTTTCTGGCTCGTAACCCTTTTAATTTCTGTATAAATTAAGCATACACTTAGTTAGAGAAGGTGTGGTTAAAATGTAGACCTAGACCTAGATATAGATTGCGAGGGATTAAATTGAGTTACGAAGAGGTTATTCTTGAACGCCAGGGTCATATTGGTATTTTGACATTAAACCGACCTGACGTGTTGAATGCGTTGAATAAGAACCTACAGACTGAGACACGCGCAGTATGTAGCGAGATTGAGGCAGACGATAATATACGCGCCTTGATTGTGACCGGATCAGGCAGAGGTTTCTGTGCGGGCGCCGATCTAACGGGAGGAATTGACTCGGAAGAGCCCGAAGTCCCCGATCAAAACCGTCGACTGGATGAATTTGGGTGGGTAGGGCAACAGGCTGTGTCCTTCTATAGAATGACGAAACCTACTATAGCTGCAGTGAATGGCATTGCCGTTGGCGCAGGTATGAGTATGGCGCTGGCTTGTGACTTGCGAATAGGTTCTGAATTGACTCGATTTAAGACCACGTTTTTAGAGAGAAGTTTGTCGCCAGATAGTGGGATGTCGTTCTTTCTTCCACGAATACTAGGATATTCAAGAGCTATGGATTTGATTCTTACGTCTCGTATGATTGATTCAACTGAGGCTTACCAATTAGGTCTTCTGAATAGATTAACTAGTTCTTCTGCAAATCTATTAGATGAGGCTGTAGCTTTTGCTGAAGAAATCACTCGATGGCCTCCAATGGCTGTCAGATCAGCAAAAAGAGTGACCCAGCGAAACCTACATGTGGAGTTAGAGCAAGCATTGATTAACGAGACTTCTGGATTGAGTTTTGCACAAAGAGCACCTCATGATGTTGCAGAATCGAGACGATCATGGGAAGAGAAGCGTGCTCCCGAATTTACAGGTTTATAAAAGTTGATGTAGGGGTTGCATAGCGATGCAACCCAGTCATAATTTATTTACTAGTCAAGCCATATTGCATTTCGTATAATTGGGTGTAGATCCCGCCTTTGGCGATCAAGGCCTCGTGACTACCATTTTCAACTAACTCACCTTGATGAAATACTAGGATTCGGTCAACGTGTCTAATTGTATTCAACCGATGAGCGATAATTATCGAAGTTCGACCCTCCATAACTGTAGCGAGGCCTGCCTGAATAATTGCTTCAGTCTCAGGATCAATGCTTGCGGTTGCTTCATCCATAACGAGGACAATTTGCGGGTTGAAAGCTGCGACTCTAGCGAGTGATATGAGTTGTTTTTGCCCTGTAGAGAAATTCGCACCGCGTTCCGAAACTTGCGTGTCGTATCCTGCTGGCAGCATATTAATAAATGTGTCAGCCCCTACGGCTTTAGCTGCCGCGTCCACGACATCTAGCGAGATCATTGAATCCCGCATTCTAATATTTTCAGTGATTGTATCCGTGAAGACCCACGGATCCTGAAGCATAATTCCTGTGTTCCGCCTCAGCCATGTCTGAGGCATTGACTTGATTGGCACGTCATCGATCAATATTTCACCGTGCTCGATATCGTAGAATCTTGAAAATAATGCCATTGTGGTTGACTTACCGGCTCCAGTTGCACCGACGATAGCGATTTTTTCGCCTGGGTTTATTGTGAACGACACATCTCTTAGTACCCAATTATCGTGGTTGTAGGCGAACCACACATGTTCGAATTGTATTTTACCGTTGATTCTTTGAAGTGGTTTGGCATTTTGTGCGTCCACTATTCCTTGTGGCGTATCCAGTATCGCAAAAATTTTCTCTGCCGACGCGATCGCTCCTTGAATCATTGTGTAACGCTCAGTAAGATCTCGCACCGGCCAAAAGAAACGATTCATATACCCTAGGAATTGGACTAATATACCGAGTGTTATGGCACCTCGGACTATTTCGCCACCGCCGTACCATATTATCGAGGCAGTCGTTATCGCAGTAAAGATGATGACGACTGGCTCGAATGCAGCAAACCAGAAGAGTACCCGCATATTGGAATGTAGCGCACCTTGGTTACGCTCATCGAATAGTTGCAGATTTTTCTTTTGCCGATTGAATAATTGGATTACTGATACCCCAGTAATTATTTCGTTTAAGTAAGCACCAATCCGCGCCATCCAAATTCTTTGATCACGAAAAGCCTCTCGCTGGGCTTGAGCGAATCTGCGGATTATTAAGATCAGTGGAATTAGGAATAACGTAAGCACCGCGGCTAGCTGCCAGTAAATAATATACATCGCTGCCACCATGGCACTAGCTACTAGAAGGTTTGAGAGTATCTGCACGACTCCCTGTGAAACCACCATTTCAATCTGTTGAATATCACCGGTTAATCTTGTCACAAGTCTCCCTACGGGATTTTTATCGAAGAAGGACGCCGACATGTACTCAATATGTCGAAATAACTCCATTCGCATGCGAAGGATTATTTTCTGTCCAATCCACATCATGACCCAAGTTTGGCTGTACCGCAGAACGAATATTCCACCAAGTATGATGAGAAATTGGATAACTAATGTGTTGAATCCGTCTAGATCTTTTGGCGTTACATGACTATCAATTGCACGTTGAACGAGCAACCATGGAAGTACTTCAAGGATGGCTAGTGCGACTGTAGATATGACTGATAAGAATAACCATAGTCGGTAGGGCTTCATATACCCCCAGAATCTGGTGACCACGGTTCGGTCGAAACTTACGGTTAATTCCTCATCTTCGTAGAAACTCATATATTTTCTGCTCCGCTGATCGGTGCATCCAGTTCTAATTCGTCAAGATCGACACCGAGAGCTTCAACGGCCAACTGTTCTTTATAGAGCTGTGCATATGGGCCATTTGCCACGACTAATTTATTATGAGGACCTGATTCAACAATTTTCCCATTTTCGAGCATGACGATAGTATCAGCAGTTCTAAGAGTAGAAGTCCGGTGCGCTATCAGCAGAGTTGTTCTGCCCTTCATATATGTTTTGAGTTCTCCGAGAATTTCTTCTTCGGTATTCGTATCAACATGCGACAAAGAATCATCAAGCACTAATATAGTGGCATTTTTTAAGACTGTGCGTGCTAGAGCAGCTCTTTGCTTTTGGCCGCCGGATAGTGACGCACCACGCTCTCCAATAAGTGTGTCTAACTTGTTATCCAGCTGTTCAAGATCTTTTGACAGCCGTGATACGTCTAACGCCGTTGCTACATTTTCTGCGGTGGGATCGCTTTGACCATATTTTAAGTTGTTTATGATACTGTCCGAAAATAGATACGCTTCTTGTGGCACGAATCCAATCATGTCTCTAAGTACGTTTAGCTTATATTTTCGGACGTCTACACCATCTATTTCCACTGATCCGTTTGTCACATCATTCATTCTCGGTAAAAGATTAACTAATGTTGTCTTGCCAGAGCCAGTTTTTCCCGCAATTGCTACGGTCTGGCCGAGAGGGATTTCTAAATTGATATTATCCAACACGACTGCTTCATCAAATGCAACGGAGGCATCTCGGAATGTTATGTGTCCTGTCGAGCCATGATTCTCTAGGCTAACCTCTGCATTTTGGATTGCCGGGGATTGTCGAAACAGTTGAGTAATTCGTTTATTTGCTACGAAGCCAAGTTGCATGATGCTTATTACCCAGCCGATCATCATGAGATCCCAAGAGATTATTCCTAACACGAGGATGAATCTAACTAATTGCCCCGAGGTGAGCTCGCCATCAATAACTGCTGGTGTTCCAAAAAAAAGTGCGATTAGAGTTGTACCCATCCCTAGCACAACAAATACAGGCCAGAGGGCAGCTTGGTATGTTGCTAGACTCATAGCCCGCTTTCTCATTTCTTCATTTTGAGATGAAAACGCACTTATTTCAGACTCTTCGCGAGCGTATGCTTTTACGGCTCTGACTCCTGACATTGATTCTTGTGCGGCATCAGTCAGAACAGATAATTGTTCTTGCACCGCATTGAATCGATGTTCGACTCGAACTTCGAAGAATGCGATTACTAGTCCGACTAATGGAAGGTACGCAAGTGAAAAGAAAGCTAATCGTACGTTCATTGTAAGCAGCACAAGAAAGCCAACTATGAGCACGATGATCATTCGTCCCATGGCTGATGCAATAGGGCCGATCATATCTCTGATGGCCTGGAGGTCGTTCATAGCGCGGGACATTAAGTCTCCGGTACGATTTTTAAGGAAGAAGGATTGATCAAGATTTAAAAAATGTTTTGTTAAGTCAGCTCTCAGATAGTATTCAATTTCTCGAGATGCAGTTGACCCGAACCATCGTCCACTCCAACCAAATACTGACTGAATCAGTCCAGCAAGGAGTATAAGAAATGCTAGTTGTGCCAATGCAGATATGGACCGTCCGTCACTTATATAACTGATGGCTCTTTCAACTAAGTAGGTTGTTACCAGCAAAGATATGACAGCTGCTATCAACGAGGCAATCAATGAAACCAGATAGTAATACTTGTATTGCCATAAATACTTAGCTAGCGGATTTCTCTGTAAAAAGCCTCCCGCGGCAGTCACGGACTGTTCGTAGTCTGGCTCAGCTACTGTTGGCATTTTCAAGATATATAACCCTCGAAGTTAGGCTTTCTTCGTTACATGAGATGCTTGTATAACCTTAGCAGTCTAGATTGGGTTTAGATGGAGTTCCACTGGTTCGGGGTGTTTTTTGAAAACTACAGATTTATTGAGCCATAAGCTAGAACGTTTACACACGGCAGATAAAGCATTCGTTGACTCATTAAATGCAGGCCGAGGTTCGCAAATAGATTCAATCTATCTAAATGATTCGCATTGGTGGCAGAACGCATCGTTTGCCTTGCCTTGCCTGATCGCGATCATATCTACCGCTATCGGTTTAATTTTTAGAGTGAACGAAGCTTGGGGTTTTGGACTTTTCGCCTTTGGCGTCACGTTATTTATGCTTCCAATTGTCGTGATCACATGGCGAAATACCGCCACCTTAATAGTATTGACCGATGAATTGATATTTTCTTTGCATCGCGGAAAAGTGCTACATTCGTTAGCGTGGACTGATTTGACCGGTATCGAGCAGATTGAATATTTGGGAACAAGTCGTTTTAAATTGAAGCACGGTTCTGATGGTGAATTCCTGACGATTGAGAATGATGTTGAAAATTCAATTGAATTAGTCGATCGCTCGTTTGAATTATCGGGACTACCTCGCCATCAGACTGTGGCTTAGTTGCTGTTTTTAATCTTAACCTGAGTATGTCCAGCCGGTATATGTGGATGTCAACGGCTCTCCAGATTGCTGGACTTCACCGTATAGAACTGAGCCTATCGCTAATACGTGATCTCCAGCATCTATAAATTCTTTAGCTTCACATTCAAGAAATGCCAAGCCATCCTCTAATATAGGACAGCCTAGGGCATGCTCAGCAATTCGATACTCGATGCCCTCTAGTTTGTTCTTCGGTACAGGGTTGGCCTGTTCCTGTCGCCCTTTGATCTTTGTGGTGTTAGCTGGTTGCACAAACTGGGCAGCAAGAGCCATGCCATTATTCTCTTGATTAAGCAGATTCGCAGTAAAAAAGCGGTGATTTCGAATACGAGAAAGTGAAGATGAATCTTTCTCAAACGACACCAGAAGTAGTCTTGGGTTGAATGAGACTTGCATAACCCAGTCAGCGATCATTGCATTCGGGGTTTGTCCGTCGGAACTGCCGATAACATAGACACCATATGGCAACTCATCGAGGGCTTCACGTATGTCATCATCAGGCTCGCGCATTTTTCTTAAACCTTGATTCGAGTTCATAATGTCAAACCTTCTCTTTTCTTGATTAATTTCTACTGTTTTAAGAGTAATCTGACATACTGTTGAGTGCTGAGCAGAAAGGTATTTAATGCGACTAAACGTGATTGATCAATCTCCAATCCGTGAGGGTGGAACTGCGAGTGAGGCAATTCACGAAAGTGTGAAGCTGGCTCAAATCACCGAGAAGCTAGGCTATAAGCGTTATTGGGTTGCCGAACATCATGCTTCACAAGGATTGGCTTGTTCGGCTCCCGAGATATTAATATCTGCTATTGCAGGATCAACGCAGAAAATCCGCGTGGGGTCGGGTGGGATAATGTTGTTGCATTATTCTCCAATGAAAGTGGCCGAACAATTTCAAACATTACAAATTCTATATCAAAACCGAATTGATTTAGGTCTAGGTCGAGCGATCGGGGGGCACCAGAAAATAGCTTCACGTTTGTCGTTTGATCGTGAACTTATTCCGCTTGAATCGTATGAAACAATGATCTGCGAATTGCTTGATTACTTTAAAGAAACAAAATCGAATCTTGCTTCAAGAAATGAAATCGTTGTACAGCCAGTCACGAAAATCTTTCCGGCATTGTGGATGTTAGGGTCATCAAATGAAAGTGCATTTGTTGCGGCAAAATATGGACTTTCTTTTTGCTTTGCCGAATTTCTTAATCCACTGTCAGGCGCAGAGATTCTTAAAATTTATAGAGAGAATTTCAAGCCTTCTGTATTCAATGTTGAACCGCAAGTTGCTGTGGCACTATCGGCACTTTGTGCAGACTCACAATCATCAGCTGAACGGATTGCTTCGAGTCGATACTGTTGGCAATTTCGCAAAGGAAAAATCCCCTCAATTGATGATGCTGAAAAATTTCAATATTCTGATGCTGAAATTGATTACGTTAATTATCTGAAAACTGTGGATGTTCTGGGATCTGCTGATGATGTTGGCCAAAAGCTGAGAGCGCGTGCTGAAAGATATGCAGTTGACGATTTTTTTTTATTGACTACTACATATAATTTTGCGGATCGTATCCGTTCTTATGAACTGATTGCAGAAGAATTCCAATTATCGAATGCCGTAATAAATGAGCATTTGATATAGGTGAAAGAATTGGAATAAACTGATAAACTAGGGTTAATTACTTGGGTAATAATTGCGGGGGGTAATTATGAGTGGTAAGAATATCGATGCGGATCATGAACATAGATTTGTACTTCCACCACCTGGTGGTGAGCAGACTACTGGGCAATGTAGCTGTGGAATGAAAAGAGAATTTTCTAACATTACAGAGACGAGCTGGGCTCTTCGTCCGAGTGCGACAAGTAGTGCCAAAAAATAAGCAATTGGTTTAATTTTCTACGATTGGTAAAGTCCTTTAGGATTGCCTTCGATAAAATTTATTATGTGATCTACCGAGTCACGGTTGAGATAATCAAGACCTTCAGGTGTTGCATCTGCAGCGTGTGGTGTGAGTACGACATTATTAAAACGCATTAACGGGTGAGCTGCTTGAAGCGGTTCAGTTTCAAAAACATCAAGACCGGCTCCGTAGAGCTTTTGGTGGGTTAAGGCATCGACGAGCGCATCCGTATCTATAACTCCTCCACGTGATCCATTAATTAAAATTGCTTCGGGCTTCATTAAGCTCAATTCTCTTTTGCCGATCAAGTATTTGGTTTCATTCGACAGTGCTGTATGCAGTGAAATGACATCAGACGTTGCAAGTAATTCGTCAAATTCTAAGAATGTTACGTCTACCGGAAGATTTCTATTCTTTTCTGGATTGAACGTCCAACTGATAACATTCATACCAAAAGCCGTGGCGAATTTCGCCATTTCAGTCCCTGTATTCCCCATTCCAATAATCCCGATAGTTTTTCCTTTTAAGAATATATGTCGACCTTCTCCAGGATCCCATATCCCATCCCGAATAGATTTATCTTGTGCGGGAATTTGTCTTGCTACTGATAGTAGGAGTGCAAATTCATGCTCTGCGACAATCGTTGCAGTATTACCAGTTTGGTGACTGATGGTGATTCCTAACTTTTGAGCTTCGACGATATCTATATTGTCTAAACCGACAGAAGTTGTTGATATGTGTTTTAGTCGAGGTAGAGCTTGAAGTACTGATTTTGGCCATGTGAGACTTGAACGACTATTGAGCACAATATCGGCATTTATACATCGTTGAATTTGTTCATTAGTATTTTGGGGAGGTGTTGAATATAGCGTGACTTCTCCATATTCACCTAATCTATCAAGATGAGTTGTCCCACCAATGTGTGTTGGTGAATCTCCAGGAATTACTATTTGCAGAGTATTGGAGGGCAGGGTATTCATTTTGAGAATTCGGGAGATCTTTATATTGAGTCTATTTTAGGATCGAACTTGAGCTAGGCCACAAACAGTGGAAGTTCCAATTTTACCAATTTTGTCATATAGAGCTATTGTGGCAATCGATATTCCATTATCGGCACCGTGATAAAACGTTTCGGCTCCTATCCAGCTGCCCACAGGGTTTCTCTGTAAATATAGCGATATATCAGTATTAATGTAATTTAAGCCATTTGTTCCAGAATTTACGAAAGGGTTTGCGAAGTCTGCTACTTGAGCTACACGGAGAATTGGACTAATGATTTCACCTTCAATAAATGCATGTGTTTCTCTAATCCATGCACGTCTTGGCCCAATTTCACGTTGCGGATTATCAGTGGTCAAATTGACATCATTTGAATTATCAGCAGAAACTTTGGAGCCAGAAATTGGTAGCGGTCCAGTTGTGAATCCGACATTGATTGTGTGCCACATCGGAAGTCGCTCTTCAACTAAATCAGGCATATCCATGTTTTCATCAGGTGCATCAATGTCCCAGGCTGGAGTGGACCATACGGAACCCATTGGCTCTTCGCTCTTTTTTAGCAGAACCACACTTCCACGTGCTATTTCAAGGACTCCTTTTTCTGTATGATTCGTGCTGATTTGTACATCTATTACTTGTATTCGTCTACCAGAGCGCACTATATTGCTTTGAACGACTAGTTGCGCCATTGGCGCTAATCGTAATAAATCAATAGTCATGCGCGTAATCTGCATATCCTGAAAACCATCTCGATTTGAATAATTTGCTTCGACTTCGTGTGCAATTAACCCAGCAATTACACGTCCGTGTAATGAATTCGGATCCCATGGGCCACGGGCATTAAGTGTAGGATGATAAACAGAAGGATTATTTTCATCTTTTTTAAAAAATGCTTGTGCAGCCGTATTTTTATTCATAGAGATAATTTCTTTCCATACTGTTAGTTGCAGAATATGGTGACTTTAGCTGAGGATCGAGTTTATTCGCTAGAAGTTGCATAATAACAAGATTGATTTATACTAATTATATTAGAACATATGTTCTAATATAATTAGTATGGAGGGGGAAATTGTCACTAGGATGTTTGTTTGTACCCTCTTTTGAATTAGCTGTTAATTTGTCGCAGCATACAGATTTCATGGATGACATATTGCCTCCTATTGCCTTGTGCGATCCTGATACAGAAGAAATCATTGACGTGACTTTTTCGGCACGAAAATTTGGAGTTTTACCACATCAAACATATGCTCAGGCATTTGGGACATACCCACAATTGAGAATCATTGAAATCAATGCGGTATTAACAAAGGCGGCATTTGAAGAATTTATATTAATTGCACAAGAAGTCTCACCAGTCGTGGAGAAGATTTCATCGGGCTTTTTATTAATGGACCTCAAGGGAATGGATACATATTTTGGTGATGTTGAATTGTTAGCAGATAAGATTTTTTCTCTATCTGATGTGTGGGCATCGAAATTTATACGGACTAGAACTAATCAAAATATTCGATCGCTATTACAGGTACATTTAGGAATTGCAGATAAAAAATTCACAACTCAATTAGCCGCTTTCTATGGGAAGCCTGGGGTGTTGAATTATATTGAGGAGAGAACTGCTGTAAAATTTCTTGCCACATTACCAATAGAATTGCTTCCTTTGCCGTCTGATGCCATCGAACGTTTACGATTACTGCAAATAAACACAATTGGTCAATTTACAGCACTTTCACGTTCAACAATCGAGTCTCAGTTTGGTTCTGTTGGTACCCATGCTTGGTTGGCTGCAACAAATCGTGATGAAGAGTATTTGCGATCAAATATATCTGAAGATAAGAAAATATTTGATGAAATTCAATTATTAGATCCTATATCAGATCTGACAGTCTTAAAAGTATTTACTCAAAATCTATTGGCGCAACTACTTCAGAAATTAGGATTTAGAAATTTACTACTTGTTCGAGTAAAGATTGAATTTGAGACTGAGACAGGTAAATTATATTTTTTTGAGAAAACATTGAGAACGGCCACTAGTTCACTCACTCAGATTTGGTTGGCAATCTCACCTCATATTGATCGTATTAGATACGCGGAACCAATTTCTCTATTGCGAATTGAATTTCTTGAATTCATTAATCAAACTGGTTACCAACTTTCATTATTTGAGATGACACGACAGCGACAGCAGCAATTGATTGATACCGCCGAACACTTAAAGACGCGTTATGGTCACCCAGCCTTATTCCAAATTAAGGAGGTTTCAAGGTGGCATCGATTACCAGAAAAACAATTCGCCCTCACGGATTATCTTACTTAGGGAACGCCAATGCGGTTAGAGTGAAGGTTATTGAATCAGACGAATATTGCCTGTCTTTTTTTGCTCACACGGCTTGGCCAATTATGGTTTCAAATAAGCCAATTATTGAAATTATTGATCATTGGCACTTGATTGATAACTGGTGGAACGATCAAGAGTGCCAACGAAGTTATTTCAGGGTGGTTTTAGACTCTGGCGGTGTAATCACACTATTTCATGATTTGAAGACCAATAGTTGGTTTTCTCAATTATTTAGCAGATTTTCCTGAGAAGTAGTGATTAGTTTTAAGTCATGCAACCTGAATATGTCGAACTTCATATGCATTCTAACTATTCGCTACTTGAGGGTGGATCTTCTATCGATGAGTTACTGCTACAAGCAAAAAAAATGGGCTACCAAAGCATAGCTTTGACCGATCATAATTCTCTTTCAGGGGCGATGGAATTTGCACAAGGAGCAAAAAAAATAGGAATCCGACCAATTATCGGATTAGAGCTAGATGTAATTGGTGACCCTACAGATTTACTAAATGCAGAAATAAAGCATCACGTAACACTTTTAGCAGAGAACTCAATTGGTTATTCAAATCTTTGCAAGTTATCAAGCGCAGCATTTGGTTTGTATGAACCGACAGCTTTATTAAGACAAGATAAGCGAATAGATCCATCAGTTTCTATTTCAACATTAATCAGTCATGCCGAAGGTGTAATTTTATTGACAGGGTGTCAGCGAGGTTTACTTAATCAGAAATTAATGAAGGGTGAGGCTAAAGCTGCCGAGGAAATTTTGCGATGCTGGGTGGATTCTTTTGGATTACGGAATGTTTTTATTGAAATTCAGGATAACTTTGTATTAGGTGATTCTAATCGTGCTAGATGGCTGCTTAAATTATCCAGTGACACAGGAATTCCCTCAGTTGCTACTGGGAATGTTCATTATCACGTTCCAAGTAGATATCGTTTACAGGATGTTTTGGTTGCTATCAATCATAAGATTCGTATTGATGAAGCTGAATCAGTACGTCGGCCAAACGCAGAATTTTATTTAAGAGATCCGGGTGAGCAAGTTATTCGTTTTTCGCAATATGGGAAACATCTGACCGAGAATTCTGTGTTGATTTCGGAGCGTTGTCAATTTGATCTAACTGAAGATCTTGGATATGAATTACCAACCTCAACATTACCGAGTGAATTATCAGCACATGAATATTTATCTGAAATGTGTTTTCAAAAACTTGAAGATCGCTATCAAAATACTGAATTCCTAGCGACAGCATATGAGCGTTTAATTGAAGAATTGCGTTTAATTAATAAGCATGAATTATCAGGTTTTTTTCTCATATATGCAGATATTTTTGAGCTCGCAAAATCTGTAGCAGATGAAATTCAAGATTCAAATACTAAATACCGAAATCAACTTCCAATTGGTCGTGGACGGGGATCGTCCGTTGCTTCTGTAGTGTGTTATTTAATCGGCTTATCTCATATTGATCCTGTAAAGAGCAATTTGTTTTTAGGGCGCTTTTTAAATGACGAATTATATTCCTTGCCTGATATTGATCTTGATTTTCCACGTGATATCAGGGCAGCACTCATAGAACGAATATATAGTTATTGGGGAATTGAATATGCAGCTTTGGTGGCGACATTTGCTCGTTATAAATTACGAAGTGCTATTCGCGATGTAGGCCAGGCACTTGGGTTGCCTAAAAATTTACTCCGACGTTTGATAAAGCAATCCACTCTGGTTTCGAGTATTGATGAGTTGGGTGAATTCATCAAATCATCAATTGAACTTTCACAAAAAGATGAGATTTCAAGATGGCAACTCCTATTGGATTTAGTAGAGCAGGTAGTTGGTTTTCCTAGGCATATGTCTCAGCACCCTGGTGGAATGGTAATTTCATCTAAACCACTGACGAATTATGTTGCGTGTCAACCGACTGCTTGGCCAGATCGTTATATATGTCAGTGGGATAAAGATTCTATCGACGATGCTCGAATGATTAAGATTGATTTACTCGGGTTAGGAATGCTTTCAGTAGTAGAAGAAACTGTGGATTTGATAATGCAAGATAAGGATTCTGATATAGATTTATCTAGGATTAATTTTGAGGATAGTGCAGTCTATGATTCGATATGTGCCGGGGATACTGTTGGAGTATTTCAGATTGAATCCCGTGCACAAATCGCTATGCTTCCTCGTACGAAGCCTAGAAATTTAAATGATTTGGCGATCCAAGTATCGATCGTACGACCTGGACCGATCGTGGGTGGCGCTGTTAATCCTTATATACAAAGACGTGAAAAGAAATTACTGTCTTCAGATTATGAACCGCCTTATGCACATCCAGATTTACGTCCAGTTCTAGGTGAAACATTGGGTGTTGTTATTTTTCAAGAGCAGGTTATCCAAGTGGCTCAAGTGTTAGCTGATTTCACGGCTGGTGAAGCTGATAATTTTCGCCGTGCCTTAGGAAAGAAATCTGGATCGGTCGAGATTAATGATTACCGCGAGAAATTTTTGAATGCTGCTTCAAAAAAAAACGTCTCATCACAATCTGCAATTGAGATATTTAATAACTTGTTAGGATTTGCTCAGTTTGGATTTCCTAAAAGCCATGGGACTGCTTTTGCGTTATTGGCTTATCAAACAGCGTGGCTTAAGCAATATTATCCAGCTCAATTCATTTGCGCACTATTTAATAATCAACCTATGGGATTTTACCCACCACATGTTTTAACAAATGATGCCAAACGCCACGGTATTATGATAAACCGTCCAGATATTAATTCCAGCAGTATTGATTGCACAGTGGGATCTAGCATTGTGGATAACTCTGACACTATTGATATTGGGATTGGTTATGTACGAGGAATCGGTGTGACTCTTGCAAATCAAATAGTGACTGAGCGTGAACGAGCTGGTCCATACGAGACATTATTTCAATTTATTCAGCGTACGGGATTGTCAGTAGAGATTGTGCTTAATTTGATTCAAGTAGGTGCATTCGATTCTTTTGGGCTGAATCGGCGCCAATTAATCTGGCATATAGGATTATTTCAGGGAAAAGCTCTGTCAACGTATATCGATTCAAATGGGATATCTAACCATCAATTGCAATTGTCATTTCAAGAACCAACTACTGATATAAACTTTAAAGATTTCAGTCGATTTGAAAAAATGGTAGCGGATTATAGATTATTGAATCTTTCTCCAGATAGCCATCCGATGGAATTTTTTCGCAGTATGCAACCAAATCAATTTAGATCTAGCTGTGATCTGACTTCTCAATCAGCATCTGCCGAAGTAGAGGTGATTGGTTTGTTGGTATGTCGCCAAAGACCATCTACTGCAAATGGAGTTGTATTTTTATTACTTGAGGATGAATTTGGTGTAATTAACGCCTTGTTACGGCCAGAAATAGTTGATAAATACAATCTAATTATTAATACTGCTGTGTTTCTTAGACTACGAGGCGTACTGGGAAGTAATAATAGTAATGCTCCCACAATTATTGTTGATGAAGTGGCATCTATCCGATTTGATGCGACTGATAGAAGCACGGCACTAAATTTACGAATAAAATCATGGAATTAATCGCGGATGTTACTTGCTAGATTCGTTTTCTTGGCGGTCCGGCAAATAAGAAAAATAATGAACCGACAATTGGGAACATTGCTATGAAAGTGAAGCCGGTTTCGTATGAACCCGCTATATCAAACAACCAGCCGGCAATCATTGGTCCGCTAAAGGACCCGGCCATAATAAGTACGGACGACCAGCCCATAATCATTCCAAAATGTTTTCGACCGAAATATTCAGCCCGCATTGTTTGCATCAACGGACCTCTAATGCCCCAAGCAACACCATTCAGAACTGCAAAAAGAACCATCATCGGGTAGGAGGAATATTGAGCAAGAATTAGTAACGCCGCACCATGCATAAGCATGGCAGTCGTAGTCAATTTTCTTTTTCCTATCCGTTCTCCTAAAGATCCGGCAATAGCTTGTCCTGGTATTTGGCACGCCATCATACCTGCTGCTATCACCGCTGCTTGTACTTCAGAGAATCCTCTACCTTCCACGAGATGTAAGGGAAGATGGAGCATTAAAGTTGACACAACCATGACTGCAAATGCATGTCCCAATCCAATCATCCAAAATGAAGATGTTTTCATTGCATCTTGCCATGTGTAAACCGGTTCATCATGTGCCGAGCTATTTTTTTCTGAGGAATTTTCGTTAATTGATCGACCTTCAGGTTGGAGTCCGTCAATGGTGAGCCCGAAATCTTCGGGCGTCCGATACATCACAGATGTGAGAGGGAATGCCAGTACGAGGATAAGCAGGCCTGATCCAAATGAGAACTCTCGCCATCCAATCTCGGTGATCATCACTAAGACTATAGATCCACCTAGAAGGCCACCGATCGAGAACCCGAGTTGAGCTAAAGCTAAAGCCTTAGCTCGTTTTTGATCGAACCAACTCACGACAGCCACGGTTACTGACATGAAGCCTCCGAGGCTTGATCCGATGGCGATTACCGTAAAGATTATGTAGAAATGCCAAAGTTCAGTGATTTGGCTAAACGCAATAAATCCTAATCCGAATGAGACCAAACCCCATCTTAAAATGGAGCGTGGTCCATATTTATCAATGAGCCAGCCTTGGGCGGGACCGAGCAGGCCGCTTTCAAATCTTGCAAGTGAGAACCCGCCAGAAAGTGCTGTTCTGCTCCAACCGAGATCTCGAGTGATTGCCAGAGCGTATGCACCGAGGGCATGATGCATAAGTGATGCTCCAAGGAGTTGAATAATTAACCCAGCACCTACTATGTACCAGCCGTAATAAAGTTTGTTTTGTGACTCCTGTGGCTTTGGCGCACTAAATAACTTCACAAAACACCTTTAACGATTACTCTTTATTTGCGGGCATATTCTCGACACTTTATTGCTCTGCTTAAATTATCATTCGCCTCTAGAAGCATTCGCCTTAACAGTTGATTGTCTGGCGGTGTTTTCTCCAGTAAGCGATTAGACTTTTCGAGCAAATCGTAATCAACTAGGTATCCTGGAAATAAAGACCCGAAATACGATTGCGCGAAATGATTTTCTTCCGTTTCGAACACCTGAGTGACTTCACTAAAAAATCGTTCCACATAAGGTGTAAGTAGGTCGACTTGCTTCCACCATAAAAAGCCAGACATTGCGGCAGCTGTCTGATGTAGAGACCCATAACCAGAGCCACTGGTGAATTTATCCCAGGCTTGGTCTTTGGTTTCCTTGTTAGGTACTGACGTGTTTGCTCGAAGAGCAGCCCGCTCGCCTCGATCGGTTGGGTCATTAGCGAGCTCTTCAGCCACAAGCGATTGTGCGTTTTCAAAGCCTGCTGCGATCGCACTCGTAATAACTCCCCAACGCATATCTTGATCTGGAGTAAATTCCTTTATCGATGCCTTACCGTTGATAATATCTAAGCTTTCCGAGATGTCATCGTCTGCTATCGCAAATCCAAACATGGCTCGTCCCCATAAGATTCTTTCATCAGAATTTTGAGCTACAGCCAACTGCGACTTAGCTAACGTAAATAAATTACGAGCTTCCGAAAGCTTCACCTCTTCTGGGACGTAGCGTGATACTGCGGCACCAAGTTGCTCAATGATGACTTGAATGAGTTCTAAATCGTTCTCGATTTTGACCTTTTCGGTTGCGATCCGTATGTAATCAAGTGAACTTAATTCCTGGTTTCTGACCATTTCCCAGAGCGACTGCCAGATCTGCATTCTGAGCAGAGGGTCTGTGATTTTTTCTAAGTGTTGCTTAACAAACTCTAGGGACTCTGGATCTAAGATTACTTGCACATAGCCGTGATCTCCAAAATTCGGAAAAAGAAAATCAGCGGTGTTATTTGAAATATTAATTTGATTCGATTGATCTGCGACTACGATCTCGTGTGTCGTGCTGGTGAACACTGAGTCAACTAAGTCTCCAGCTAGCAGTTCAAGCGTATGGCTTCGAATAGTGGGGAATTCATCTGGAGCTGATTGAGAAACGAGCATCATATTATGGTCATCTTTGCTTCCAGTTCGACGAATCTGGATGCTATTGTGCTGTGCGGTTTCTAACCATGAATCGGCCCAACCCCTCAAGTCTTGATCAACCCCTTCACCGAGACTTTCAAGCCAGTCATCGAGTGTAGTGTTGGAGAATGCATGTTCAGCCATATAACGTTGCATACCAGACTTAAAGGCGGGCATTCCTATGGTTTTTACTAGCTGTTTAATGACTGCCGCGCCTTTTCCGTACGTAATACCATCGAAGTTTAGAAAAGTCTGATCGGTGTCAATGACCTCACCTGCAACAGGGTGCGTAGTGATCAACTGATCCTGCCGATATGCCCACGCTTTCATACGCGAGTTGAAAGATTGCCACGCATCAGTGAATCGTGTGTTCTCGGTGAGCGCTAAAAAACTCATGTAAGACGCAAATGACTCATTCAGCCACAGGTCATTCCACCAGTTCATGGTTACTAAGTCACCAAACCACATATGTGCCATCTCATGAAGAATGACTTCAGCCCTTGTTAGTCTCTGGTTATAAGTAGGCGGATCTCTAAATACCAGACGTTCTGAATGGGTGATAGCTCCCACGTTTTCCATAGCGCCGTGATTAAATTCCGGAACAAAGATTTGATCGTACTTTCCGAAGGGATAAGCGAAGTCGAAGAAATCTTCGAAATACTCGAAACCCTGACAGGTGACTTCAAATAACTCGGCTTCGTCAACATGAGGCGCTAAAGACTTTCTCGCGTAAAACCGTAGTGGAATTATCTCTGAGTTTGATTTTTTCGAATTGTACTGACTTTCAAATTTCTGGTAAGGCCCTCCTACCAAAGCAAATAAATAAGTCGAGAATAATTTTGTTTGTTCAAAATCATGTCTAGTACGACCTCCACCAATATCATTTATTGAGTCTGTTTTACTATTACCGATTAAAGTCCAGTCGGACGGGCATTCTACTGAAAGTTTGTACTGAGCTTTAATATTTGGCTGATCGAAGCACGGAAATAGCCTGTGGGCAGAGTACGGCTCAAAGTTTGAATAAACGTACTCTTGATTATCTTCTGGATCGATGAATTGATGAAATCCATCACCCGTGTGGTCGTATTCATTAATATATTCCAACCGAATCGTGTTTACACCTGTAAGTAGTCCGTCACGAGCCCCGATCAGAAGTCGGTGTCCATTCCAGCTGGGGTCCGCGATTATGCGCCCGTTGAGTATGAGTGTAGTGATTTCAAATCCCGTGAAATCCAGAAAGGTTTCAGGATTTGTTTCAATTGTGAATGTTGCCTCCAATGTTCCGGAGTAGGTGTCACTTGCACCACCTGGTAGATTCAAATCGAGATGATATTCAACATTTGAGATGTTCTTGCTGCGTGTCGCTGCATCTGACTCGGACAGGACGTCCTTTACGGTATTAGAGCTGTCTATCATTGAATTCTCCTCGGCGATTCAATTGTGGCACTGACATGAGCGTAGCGATGTACGCGGTTACGCGCTTTTGTGACATATTGGCGACGTAGAGCTACTCTGATTTATATATTTAGTGAGCGTATTGACAAGGGATTAGTAGTTATGACAACAGCTCAAGAGCTTCGTGACAAGTTGGACCAGGCGCGAGCCCGCCTAAGGACAGTCATTCAAGAGAATTCTGAATCTTGGGAGATGGGCGAGGATGATAATTGGGGCGTACGTAAAATCGCGGAACATACGATTGACAATGAAAACTATTTTGCTAATGCTGTGGCATCAGCCATGGATGCCCGCGCAGTTGATCCAATTACAGTCAATGCGGCTACTCCTGAACATGCGCTTGACCTTTTCACGCAGGTTGAAAAAGACACCAATCGTGTATACGGATATATCGAAGACGGTGATATAAAAAAGCCCGCAGACATTCTTTTAGGTCAGGGCTTTGAACCGACTATTGGTGGTGCAGTTGACTTTGCAATTTGGCACATTCTCGATCATATGAAACAAATCCAAGCACTGGCTCAAGTTGACTAGCATCGATCTTTACCAGGTATGCTCAGCCTCATAGGGTGTATATCGTGTTCTGAGCGTACGATCCCATTCCACTAATGCTTCAGGTTTTTGTACGTCCATAAGACCAGCTCTTGCGGCATCGGTCGTGGCGTAATAACCAAATGCTAACGTTGCTAACGTGTCTGGAGTTAGAGTTAAATCTTCAGTGCCCGCTTGAATCGGTACAACCTCTGCCTGAGATTCGTCGGTACGAAGCTTCCACGAACCACTGTTCCATGGGCAAAAATCATCAACTAACTTAAAGCTGATTTCACCCTGAACGTCGTATTTACGCTGTGATAACGCATCCTTTACAGTCACCAGCCTCGACATAATGCCGTCTCGGCGAGATGTATTCAGCATTCTTGGTTCAACTAACATGTTTGCCAGCGGATCATTAGAAGGCGCATTATTCCATCGAATGTTTTGAATATTATCTATTCCGGATAACAATTTCCATAGTGCTTGATAGGCTGCTGGCGTAATGGCAAAGAAATCTGAGACGTCGGCATACTGCGTTACCCCGTTATTGCCATGTGACCCGATCTCAGATCCTGGCCCCGACGTATAAATGACGTAGCCTAGTGGCTCTCCGTATTCCTCATATGTAAAGATTGATCTTTGTCGCTCAGGCGTTGTAGGCTCTAGCGGTCCTTGATCCCACATTGCCTTACCTCGGTGCACCAGCCCGTTACGATCCTCACGGAATCTTCGATAGACGTCGACAAGCAGTCCGAATTCTTCTTCAAGGTTTACTTCACGGATATTGCCAGTGATTTCGACCGGATGGTGGAAGTTAATGAATCGCGGTTCGATCACGTAGGAATGACGATCATTTATAGTTCCGTATCCGTATCGCTGATAGACCGCCATCCATGCAGGATGAAGGGCGGCGATCGCTTGTTCACCTTGTTCATGCATCTGCTCAAAATGTCTTTTCTTTACGCTACGGAGATAACCTTTACGACGGTGGGATGGATCGGTAGACACCATAGTTACTCCTGCGATCGGAACCGCGGGCCCATTGAATCGTATCTGCAGAGGCCATGCTCCGTACGTTGTTACTAGTTTTTCGTCAACGAAAGCGCACATGGTCCAATCGGGGTTCATTCCTGCCAAACTGTCATTGGTCATACCCAGAGCACGTGACGCCTGCCGATAAAACTCCGGAAGTTCTTCCTCGGTGGCCGGTCGAAATTCAACATTAGTCATAAAATCTCCTTTAGGACGCTTCGAAATGTAGTAGTGGAGTCCCGTTTACATCGTGCCAGTTAGCAGACACATTCATCCCCACTTCAATTTCCTCATTATTTGTACCTATGATGATTGAGGTTACTCGGGGGCCCTCATCTAATTGCACAACGGTGAGGTTATATGGGACATCTTCTTGAAAAGCTGGGTGAAACAAGCGATGCATAATAACGAATGAATGTACAGCCCCCTTTCCATTTGAGGGGGCCCAACTGAGGTCTGTACTCAAGCATTCTGTACAAATTTCTCGCAACGGCCACAGGTAAGCTTCACATATGTTGCAACGCTGCAGAAGGAGAACTGCGTCAGCCGCGGCATCAAAAAAAGGCTTTGAAGCTTCGTCGACGATAGGTGACGGTCGAGCAATTTGATCTTGATTGGTCATGATATTAATTCCTCGTTCCTGCGTCA
>Ga0114933_10002013_pt1 | contig 21750 bp, 33 predicted proteins | sample 4SBtaG_FD_89691 | JGI IMG/M metagenome (GOLD analysis project Ga0114933, IMG submission 89691) | Deep subsurface microbial communities from Kolumbo volcano to uncover new lineages of life (NeLLi) - 4SBTROV12_W25 metaG | ecosystem: Environmental > Aquatic > Marine > Volcanic | place: Kolumbo... | reverse complement strand
CTTTTACTACTTCTACTTTACAACAAACATCATCTAGTAAACTGGGTTTTGGAGCATCTAGGACTATGCAAATCGCACAAAGATTATATCAAGGTATTGATATTGATGGTGAAACTGTTGGATTAATTACTTATATGCGTACAGATGGAACAAATATTTCTAAGGAAGCTGTAACTACTTTTAGAAATTTCATTACTCAGAATTATGGTGAAACATATTTACCACCCTCGCCTTTAAATTATTCAGGTAAAAAGGCAAAAAATGCACAAGAAGCACATGAAGCTATTAGACCAACAGAAATCACTCGTGTCCCTGAAGAAATGAAAAAATATTTGAGTTCAGATCAATACAAACTTTACAATTTAATATGGTCAAGATCATTATCCTCACAAATGGAGTCAGCAAAGTTTGATAGAAAAACTATAACAATTGTATCAGAAGATAATAAAAATATATGTAAAGCAAGCGGTTCAACTTTAAAATTTGATGGTTTTTTAAAGGTTTCAAGATTAGATGAAAATAAAGATGACGAAAATATATTGCCAGATGTTGATAAAGGTAATGTAGAGTTTAAAGATTTTACGGATGAACAACATTTCACTCAACCACCACCAAGGTATTCAGAAGCAAGTCTAGTTAAAAAATTAGAAGAATTAGGAATTGGAAGACCTTCAACATACGCTAGTATCATATCAGTTATCTCAAATAGAGGTTATGCAGATATAGAAAATAAAAGATTTTTTCCAACAGATAGAGGTAAATTACTCTCTGCTTTTCTTGAAAAATTATTTTCAAAATATGTTGATTATGATTTTACAGCCAAACTAGAAGATCAATTAGATGATATAACAACCGGTAAAGAAAATTGGATTAAAGTCTTAGAAGAATTTTGGAAAGATTTTAATTTAAATGTAACAGATGTAAAAGAAAAACGAACAAGAGAAGTCTTGGATATGCTTAACGAAAGCTTGGGCTCATTAATTTTTGAAGTCGATAAAGATGGAAACATAAATAGAAAATGTAAACTTTGTGATAGTGGTCAATTAAGTTTAAAAAATAGTTTTAGAGGAGGTGCTTTTATTGGATGCTCAAATTATCCAGATTGTAAATTTACAAGACCTCTTTCAAAATCCAAAGCAGCTCAACAGCTGACTTTAGCAGAACCAAAATTAATTGGTCAAAATGATTTAGGTAAAGACATATATTTAAAAAATGGAAGATTTGGTCCCTATCTTCAATATGAAAAAGAAATTGACGATGTTCCAGAAACTAAAAAGAAAAAGAAAAAATTAAAAAAAGAAGATAATAATATGAAAAATGTGTCTATACCGAAAGGAATTGATATCAAAAGTATAGATTTAGAAAGAGCTAAGTATTTATGCTCACTACCAATTAGTTTAGGTAAAAACCCTGAAAATGATAAAGATATTACCGTAAATGTTGGTCGATTTGGACCATATCTAAAGTGTGAAAATAAATCGGCACGTTTAGAAAATGTTGAGGAAATTTTTAGTATAGGTCTTAATAGAGCTGTAACTCTAATAGCAGAAGCAAAGCCTGGTAGAATTTCGTCATCTTTAATTAAAGATCTTGGCGAACACCCTGAAGATAAAAAACCTGTGAGAATTATGAAAGGTCAATATGGGCCTTATATAAAATATAAATCACTAAACGCTACTATCCCTGAAGAAAAAGACCCAATTGAATTAACTATGGAAGAAGCTCTTATTTTAATTGAGAAAAGAAAAGAGTACGATAAGAATAAAAAGAAAAAGAAAGGTAAATAAGTAAAATGTCTATTGATGTAAAATTAAAAGAAATGGGTTTAGTTCTACCAAAAACAACTGATCCAGTTGGTTCATATGTTGCCACAAAAATTTCTGGCAATTTACTTTATATATCAGGACAAATATCAATGGATGCTGAAGGTCAATTGATTAAGGGGAAAGTTGGAAAAGACTTAAATACAGAGCAAGCATACAAAGCTGCACAAAGGTGCGCCTTAAATATAATTGCTCAAGCTAAAAAAGCATGCTCAGATGATTTATCAAAAATCAAATCATGCATTAAATTAACAGGTTTCGTAAATTCAACTAATGACTTTATTGAACAACCTAAAGTAATTAATGGAGCTTCAGATTTAATTAAAGATGTCTTTGGTGATAATGGTACCCATACACGTGCTGCTGTAAGCACTAATAGTTTACCTTTAGGTGTTGCTGTTGAAGTTGATGCAATTTTTGAAATAATTTAGTTATCTTCCAACACTGTAGTAATTAATATTATTTTTTTTCATTTTTGTTGGAGAATATAAGTTTCTTAAATCATATATCTTATAATTTTTTTTATTGCTTATTTTTTTAAAATTAAGCTGTTTAAATTCATTCCACTCAGTATGTATAATTAATAAATCTGCTTTTTTGCAAGCATCTCTTAAATTGTTCACAAATTTTACTTTTTTATAATTGAAGTTTTTTTTTTCTCCTGTTGGTTCATAATAAGAAACTTTAGAGCCTCTTTTAGTTAAATAAGGAATCAATTTTAATGATGCAGCTTCTCTCATATCATCTGTACCTGCTTTGAAAGTAACTCCTAAAAAAGTAATATTTTTTCCTTTTAAATTATTATTCATAATTTTTTTTATTTTATTTAATAGTATTTTATATCTATCATCATTGGATTTAATAACTGATTTTACTATAGAAAGATTCGTTTTAAATTTATGTGATGTATATACCAAAGCTCTGGTATCTTTTGGAAAACAAGATCCACCATAACCAGGACCTGCACGTAAAAATCTTTCCCCTATTCTTTCATCTAAACCTATACCAGAAGATACATCTTTTACATCTATATTTGATTTTTCACACAAGTTTGAAATCTCATTAATAAATGAAATTTTAGTTGCTAAAAATGCGTTAGCTGCATATTTGATTAATTCTGCAGCTCTTCTTGATGTTTGAAAATATCTATTAGATTTTTTTATTAATGGTAAATACAAGCTTCTCATAACATTATTTGCTTTTTTACTATTTGTGCCAACTACAACTCTATCTGGATACATAAAGTCTCTAATAGCTTCTCCTTCGCGAAGAAATTCAGGGTTGGAAATAACATCAAATCTTATTTTATTTTTATTTAGGTTTAATACTTTTTCAATTTTATCACCTGTCATTACCGGAACAGTTGATTTTGTAACAATAATTTTATATTTATTAAGGTTATTTTTGATACTAGAAACAACTTTAAAAACATACTTTAAGTTGGCATTGTTTGAATTCTTATTTGTTGGAGTGCCTACACAAATAAAAATAATATCTGATTTTTTTATTGATGAATCTATTTCAGTAGAAAAATTAAGTCTTTTATTTTTGTAATTTCGTAAAACAAGTTCTTCTAAACCCGGTTCATAAATGGGAATAATTCCTTTTTTAAGGTTTTCGATTTTTTCTTTATTATTATCGACACAAACTACTTTATTCCCTAATTCAGAAAAACATGCTCCACTGACTAAGCCAACATAACCTGAACCTATAATGCAAATATTCATAATTTTGCTACTTCTAATGTTGATTTAATATATCCATCCATTGAGCCACAATCTAAATATTTACCTGAAAATTTGTGTCCCACAAAAAGAAATTTATTATCAATCATTGTTCTAATTGAGTCAGTAATATGTATCTCGCCACCTTTACCCTTTTTTTGATTTTTAAGAATTTTAAATATATCTTTGCTCAATATATATCTTCCAATAACAGCATTGTTAGAAGGTGCTTCTCTAGTACTTGGTTTTTCAATAACATCTGATATTACAAAATTTTTTTTACCAATTTTTTTGGATACCGAGAATATGCCCCAACGATTTACATTATTTTTCTTTACTGTCATACTGGCCATGACTGAGGCTTTATATTTTTTGTGTAATTTGATCATATCTTTTGAACAATTCTTCTTCATAATTAAATCATCTGGAAGTAACATTAAGAAATATCTATTTTTAATAAATTTTTTAGTTTTTAAGACCGCATCACCAGTACCTAAAGGTTTGTTTTGATATACAAATTTAATTTTTTTTTTATATTTTAAAATTTTTTGATTTTCTTTAATAATCCGTGGATTTTTTTTTTTTTTAATTAGTGATTTATAAAAATTATCATTATGAAAATATTTTTTTATCATTTCTTTTTTCTTAGAAATAATGAAAATTATTTCACTAATACCTGCATCTATGCACTCATCAAGAATATACTCTAAACCAGGTTTACCATTTATTGGTAATAGCTCTTTGGCAAAAACACTAGTTAAAGGCAAAAGTCTTGTTCCTAGTCCTGCTAGTGGAATAATGGCTTGTTTAATCATAAAGATAACTTATTTATAAATATATTTATAATATGAAAATAATTACAAGTATTTTTGATTTAAATAAAGAGATTAAAAACTATAAAAATATTGGATTTGTCCCAACGATGGGTGGGATACATGCTGGTCATGAATCTTTAATAAAAACTTCACAAAAGAAAAAAAGTAAGACAATTGTTAGTATTTTCATAAATCCTACTCAATTTAATAAAAAGAACGATTTTAAAAAATATCCCAGAAATATAAATAAAGATATTGCAATATTAAAAAAATTAAATGTTGATTATTTATTCAGACCAAGCGTCAAAGATGTTTATAGATTTAAATCTAAGAAATTTAATTTAAAAAAAAGTGACAGGATATTATGTGCAAAATCTAGAAATGGTCATTTTGAAGGTGTTCTTGATGTTATGAATAGATTAATGAGTATTATCAAATCAAAAGATTTGTATATGGGAGAAAAGGATTATCAACAATTATATCTAATAAAAAAATTTCTTTCAAAAAAGTTTAGGGTACGAATTAATTCATGTCCTACCATAAGAATTAAAAATAATATTGCACTATCTACACGAAACAAATTATTAACTAAGAAACACCTAAAAATAGCATCGGAAATTGCATTAATTCTTCGTAGATTAAAGCGTAAATCTAAATTTCAACCATTAAAAACAGCTCTTGATTTACCTAATTATAAAATTTTGATGGAGACAAAATATAATATCAAAATTGATTATTTAGAATTTAGAGACGAAAAAAATCTTGGACTTAATAACTTTAAAAATAAATTTAGATTATTTATAGCTTACAACATCAATAAAGTTAGATTAATTGATAACTTTTAATTATAAAAAATAAGCTCCAACACCTAAAAATGATACAAAACCAATTACATCCGTTATTGTAGTTACAAAAACGCTTGAAGATATAGCGGGATCTATATTCATTTTTTTTAGAGTTACTGGTATCAATATACCAAAAAGTCCAGCAACTATCATTGTTAACACCATTGAAATTGAAATTATTAAAGCAAGCTGAATGTCATTAAACCAGAAATAAACAATTAATGAACTAATTATTGCAAAAATAATGCCGTTTAAGACACCTATATTAAATTCTTTTATAATATTGCTAGTAAAGTTGTTCTTAGTTAAATCTTGTGTAGCTAATGATCTTACAGTTACAGCAAGAGTTTGCATACCAGCATTACCACCCATTGAAGCTACGATTGGCATTAAAAAAGCCAACACAACCATTTGTTCTATCGTTGCTCCAAATAAGCTTATGCAATAAGTTGCTAAAAAAGCGGTAAATAAATTTAATAAAAGCCAATTAAACCTTCTTTTAGTTTTAGTTAAAACTCCGTCAGTTATTTCTTCGTCTCCAACACCAGCTAGTCTTAATGCATCCTCTTCAGCTTCCTCTTTAAGTACAGTTAATACATCATCGTAAGCTATCATACCTACCAATTTATCATTTTTATCAATAACAGCTGCAGAACTTAAATTATAATTTTCAAATAAATTTCCAACTTCTTCTTTATCCATATCAACAGGTATTAGAAGCTGGGACTCTGACATTAAAGACATCATTTTTGCCTCTCTTGATGTTCTCAGTACTTTAGATGATGGCACAGTTCCAATCGGTTTAAAGTTTTCATCAACTATAAAGATTTCCAGAAACTCATCAGGCAATTCTTTATTTTCTCTTAAATAGTCAATTGTCTGTCCCACTGACCAATTGCTTGGAATTGCTGTAAATTCTCTTTGCATTATTCTTGCAGCACTATCTTCTGGGTAGCTTAAGCTTTCTAAAAGAGCAAATCTATCCTTTGGGGGAAGAGATCCTAAAATGTTATTCTTTTCTTTTTCATCAACGTTTTCTAGTATTTTAATTGCATCGTCAGATTCTAGATTTTTTAATATATTAACAATAGATTCAGAGGATAAATAAGCAATTAATTCAGATTGTATAGACTCATTTAGCTCTACAAAAACTTCAGGATCAACTTTAAAATTATTTAATTTAATTAAATTCTCTCTATCGTTTTCACTTAAATGCTCAATAATATCAGCTGCATCCGCCGGGTGCATATCATTAAATGAATTAGTAATAAATTCAGCATCATTAGATGATATCTTATCAGTTACAACCTTGATAAATTCTTTATTAAATTCAAAGTTAACTTTTTTATCTTTAATTTTTTTTACTAAAGTCATAAAATTTATCTATAATTTAGTTGGGACTATTAATACAAAATATAAATATTACAATTTTATAATGAACATAGAGATTAAAAAGTCAATAAAACCAATAAAATATGAAAATGCCATTTATTTATTGGAAAAAAGATTGAAAGAAATTCATTTAAAGAAGAGTAAAGAGCTAATATGGATTCTAGAGCATAAGAAAGTTTTTACAGGAGGTGCTAGTTATAAAGAAAGTGAAATAATTGATAAATCAATAAAATTAATCAAAACTAACAGAGGTGGAAAAATAACATACCATGGCCCTGGTCAACTAATTTTTTATTTTGTAATTGATTTAAATAAACGTGGAAGAAATATTAGAAAACTTATTACATGGGTGGAAAATACAATAATTAAAACTTTAAAAGAATTTAAAATTAATGCATATGCAGACAGAGAGAATGTAGGTATTTGGTACAAGAGAAAATTAAATAATAGAACACATGTTGAAAAGGTTGCGGCAATCGGCATTAAAGTAAAGAAATGGATTGCCTTTCATGGTTTTTCAGTAAATATTTCAAATAACTTAGATGTTTATAAAAAAATAATACCCTGTGGAATTAAGGAAAGAACAGTTACTAATTTAATGCAAATTAAAGATCAAAAATATAACAATATATCCGATATACTAATTAAAAATTTTTTGAAAGAAATTAAAAATTAAGTCTCTTTGATTTTAACATATTTCTAAAATAATCAGGAGGTGTTGCTCTAAATGTATATTTATTTTCTTCTATCTTGAATTTAATCTCATATGAATGAAGCATAAGATTTTTATTATTTTTTTGTTCTCTTATAGAATTATATTTTTTATCACCAATAATGGAATGACCAATATCAAATAATTGTTTTCTCAATTGATGTTTTCTTCCAGTAATGGGTTTTAGTTGAACAAATGTAGAATTTACATTTTTATCCAAAATTTCATAGTGAGTTTCAGCATTTTCAATAATTTTTTTTCTTTCATCATATCTAGTAAGATTATTTTTCAAAATACCTTTTTCATTAATATTTATCTCACCATGGCATATTGCTATGTAAGTCTTATAAACTTTTCTTAATCTGAAAAGAGATGTAAGAAGTTGAGCTGTAGGTCTATTTTTGGCAATCAAAAAAACACCAGAAGTTTCTTTGTCTAATCTATGAACTGAATAAGGTTTGTCATCTTTAAATATTTCACTATTAGAAAAAATATCTATAAGATTTTTTTTTGACTTTGTTCCACCCTGAACTGATATACCTGCCTGCTTATTAAGAACGATAAAATTATCGTTATTCTCAATAATAAAATCTTCATTTTCTTTTATTATCGAATTTGAAGGTTTAAACTTTTCTTTTTTAACAATAATTCTCTTCTTTATATCAAAATTGAATATTTCGATAAGATCGTTGTTTTTAACTTTAGTTGAACTTTTTATTTTTCTATTATTGAGTTTAATTTTGCCGTTTCTTAAATTTTTTTCGATCAAACTTTGAGGAATTGATACAAAGTATTTTCTCAAAAATCTATCAATACGCATTCCAGAAAACGTATTATCTACGTTGATAGACTTTTTCATAAATTATTGGATTAAGCTGTTGCTACTTTAGGTGTATCTGCTTTTTTTTCTGCTTCTTTAATCTTTTCTGTTTTCTTTTTATCTACTTTTTTAGCCTCAACATCACGGTCAACAAATTCAACAACTGCCATAGGAGCATTATCTCCGTATCTAAAACCTGCTTTTATTATTCTTGTGTATCCACCGTTTCTGTTTTCATACCTTTTAGATAAAGTTTTTCGAACTTTACTTGCAGATCCTTCATCTTGAAGCTTTGAGATTATCCTTCTTATATTCTGCAAGCTATTTTTTTTACCTAAAGTTATTAATTTATCTGCCTGTGGTTTTAAAACTTTTGCTTTAGGTAGAGTTGTTGTGATTTGCTCATATTTAACAAGTGAGTTAAGCATATTCTTTATTAATGCTTTTCTATGCTCTGAAGTTCTATTGAGCTTTTTATAGCCCATTTTATGTCTCATTATATAGCTTCCTCAAGTTTTTTAGATAATTCAGCAATATTATCTGGAGGCCAGTTTGGTATCTCCATTCCTAAATAAAGTGACATTCCGGTTAATACCTCTTTAATCTCATTTAAAGACTTTCTACCAAAATTAGGTGTTCTCAACATCTCACCTTCAGATTTTTGAACTAAATCACCAATGTAGATTATATTGTCATTCTTAAGACAGTTCATCGATCTAACTGATAATTCCAACTCATCTACTTTTCTTAATAAATTTTTATTAAATTCAGGTTCTGTTGGTTGCTCTCTTACAATAACTTCTTGTGGTTCATCAAAATTAACAAACATTCCAAGCTGATCTTGGAAAATTCTAGCAGAATAAGCAACTGCATCCTCAGCAGAAATTGATCCATTTGTCTCTACTTCCATAGTAAGTTTATCATAATCTAAGGCTTTACCTTCCCTAGCAGTACTTATTGAATATGAAACCTTTTTTACAGGGCTAAAAAGTGAATCTATTGCTATCAGCCCTAACGGTGGTTCCTCAGGCTTGTTCATATCTGCAGAAACATAACCCTTTCCATTGCTTACTGTCATTTCCATGTGAAAATTTGTATTTTCATCTAGATTGCAAATAACTAAATCTGGGTTTAATATTTCAATATCTGCAGAAGTTGTAATATTTGAAGCTTTAATTTCACCAGGTCCTTTTGCATCTAAAATAAGCTTATTAGTGGTTTCTGAATTACTTTTTAAAGCGAGTGATTTAACATTTAATACAATATCAGTCACATCTTCTCTAACACCTTTGATTGATGTAAATTCGTGTAATACTCCATCAATTTGGATTGCCGTTACTGCTGTACCTCTTATTGATGAAAGTAATATTCTTCTTAAAGAATTTCCTAATGTTAAACCATAACCTTTTTCAAGAGGTTCTGCTATTATCTTTGCGTAAGATTTGTCATCACTTAAGTTAATATCTAGTTTAGGTGGTTTAATTAGTGATTTCCAATTTTTAATATTTACCTCAGTTGTATCCATTTATACTCTCCTTTTTTTTGGCGGTCTTGAACCATTATGTGGCATTGGCGTTGTATCTTTTATTGAAATTATTTTGAAACCTCTTGCTTGCAAAGCTCTTAATGCAGTCTCTCTCCCTGATCCAGGGCCTTTAACTTCTACAGACAAAATTTTCATACCAACTTCTAAAGCTTTTACTGCTGCAGCGTCTGCAGCAACTTGAGCAGCATATGGTGTTGACTTTCTAGATCCTTTAAAACCTTTTTGACCAGCTGAAGCCCATGATATTACATTACCACTTGTATCAGCTATTGAAACAATTGTATTATTAAATGTAGATTGTACGTATGCAATTCCATTTAATATGTTTTTCTTATTTTTCTTTTTTTTTGAATATGTGCTTTTCTTTGATTTTGACTGATTTTCTTTAACTTGATCTTTATTCTCTGTATTATCTTTTGGCATATTATTTTTTAAGTGGAGTTAATTTTTTACCCGCAATAGCAATTGCTTTTCCTTTACGTGTTCGGGCGTTACATCTAGTTCTCTGCCCTCTGACAGGTAATTTTTTTCTATGTCTTGAGCCACGATACGAAGCCAAATCTATTAGTCGTTTTATATTTAAAGAAGTATCTCTACGTAGATCTCCTTCAACTGTAAATTTTTGATCAATAAATTCTCTAATTTTTAAAATTTCATCGTCTGTTAATTCATTAACTCTTTTTGTACTTGGTATATCTAATGACTTACAAATATCATTTGAATTTTTCTCACCTATACCAAAAATATAAGTCAGACCTATCCTAACTAATTTATTTTGTGGAATATTTACACCTGCTATACGAGCCATAATATTGAGATAAAAATTTAGCCTTTTATATAAGAAGTTCTTTCAAAGTCAATGTCTTAAACCGATAGAATTTGCTCTATTTTACCTGATATTTCCTCTATTTTTACATCTCCATTGATTTTAAAAAAACTAGGTTTTTTTGAATAGAAATCTAATACAGGTTTAGTAGTTTCCATGTAGGTGTCATATCTTTTTAAAATTGTAATCATAGTATCATCAGATCTTTTTTCTATAATTTTTCTTTTCTCTAGTCTTTTAATTATTGTTTCTTTTTTTACATCTAAAAAAAAAATAAAATCAATTTTTTGGTTTGAACTAGATAACAATACATCTAAGTTTTCTGCCTGACTTAATGATCTTGGATAACCATCAAATATTAATTTGTTTTTTTTTATTGGATCAAAAACAATATTTTTAATTAACTCATTAACTATTTCATCAGTTGCAAAATCTCCCTTTGAAATAATGTTTTCAATATCTTTACCTATTTGAGTTTGATTTTTAACCTCATCTCTTAAAAGATCACCAGTAGAAACCTGGTATAAATTAAATTTTTTAACAATATTATTTGCTTGAGTTCCTTTTCCAGCTCCAGGTGGTCCAAAAATTATAACATTCACTAAATTTATCTTCCAAATTTAGTTTTCTTAATTAGTTGTTCGTATTGAGAACTCATAAGTCTGGTTTGAACCTGCGTAACCGTATCTATTGCAACAACAACAACTATTAATACAGAAGCTCCACCTAAGTAAAATGGTATTGGGTAATTAGCAATTAAAAACTCTGGCATCAAACAAACAAGTGTTAAATATAATGCACCAATAGTTGTTAATCTTGTTAAAATTGTATCTATATATATAGCTGTACTTTCACCTGGTCTTATTCCAGGAATAAAGCCACCATACTTTCTTAAATTTTCTGCCGTCTCAGAAGGATTAAAAGTAATTGATGTATAAAAAAATGTAAAAAATATAATACCTGATGCGTATAAAATCATGTAAAGCGGTTGACCTTGCGAAAAATACGATGAGATATTTAAAAAGGTTTCATTTTGTGAAACATTAAAATTAGAAAATGTAACAGGTAATAATAACAATGCTGAAGCAAAAATTGCTGGAATAACACCTGCAGAATTTATTTTAAGTGGTAAATGTGAAGATTCACCTCCATACATCTTATTACCCATTTGTCTTTTCGGATAATTTATAAGTATTTTTCTTAAAGCTCTTTCCATAAAAACAATAAATAAAATTGTTGCAACTAGTAATATAAATATAAAAATTATCATTAATGTTGAAATAGCTCCTGTTCTACCTAATTCAAAGGTGGTGACTAATGCTCTTGGAATTTCTGCAACAATTCCAGAAAAAATGATTAATGATATACCATTACCAATACCTCTTTGTGTTATTTGTTCACCAAGCCACATTAAAAAAATAGTCCCAGCAACGATTGTTGTGACTGTTGAAATTTTAAAAAATACACCTGGATTTATTACTAAATCTGCAGACGACTCTAGACCAACAGCCAATCCATATCCTTGAACTGTTGCTAGCAACACAGTTCCATATCTTGTTATTTGTGTAATTTTTTGTCTACCTATTTCACCTTGGGCTTTAAGATTTTTAAAATAATCAGTCACTCCAGTTAATAACTGTATAATGATTGAAGATGAAATATAGGGCATTATACCTAAAGCAAATATAGCCATCCTGCTAACTGCACCACCAGCAAAAACATTAAACATTCCCAATAATCCTTTTTGATTGCTATCCATCATAACTTGGAGTTGCTCAGGATCTATACCTGGGAGTGGAACGAAGGTTCCCAATCTGTATATCGCTAAAATAAGAACTGTAAATATTATTCTATTCCTTAAGTCATTTGTTTGAGATGATTCACTCATTTTACTTAGGATTTTTAATTTTTAATACTCCTCCGAGATTTTCAATCTTTTCTTTGGCTGAGATTGATGAATAATCTACTTCAATATCAATTTTAGAGGTAAGTTTACCATTTCCTAGTACTTTAAACTTAAGATATGATTTATTTATTATATTATTTTTCTTTAAGCTTTCTAAATTTATAAGGTTTGATGGATCAATTCTTTTTTTATCAACAAAGTTCTGTAATTGGTCTAAATTAATTTTTGCAATTTTTTTTTTATTTATAGGGTTAAAACCTCGTTTTGGTAATCTTCTATACAGTGGCATTTGTCCACCTTCAAAACTTTTTATAGCTACACCTGATCTTGATTTCTGACCTTTTACTCCTCTTCCAGAAGTTTTGCCTTTACCTGAACCAATACCTCTTCCTAGTCTTTTTTTTGGTCTTTTTACTTTTATATTATTGCTTAAAATATTCATTATCCTCTTTTCTCAATAATTTCCGAAATTTTTTTGTTTCTTATTAAAGAAATATTTTTTGGAGAATTTTGTTTACCAAGTGCTTTCATACATGCTCTTATAACGTTATGTGGATTTGCTGTTCCAAGAGATTTAGCAACAATGTCCTTAATTCCCAATACTTCACAAACAGCTCGAACAGCACCACCAGCAATTATCCCAGTTCCTTTTGGAGCTGCTCTAAGCTTGATTTTTCCAGCTCCATCCTTGCCAAATATATCATGATGTATTGTACGTCCCTCTCTTAAAGGTATTTGTACAAGATTTCTTCTTGCTAATTCATTAGCCTTTTTGATCGCATCAGGTACTTGTTTTGCCTTTGCATGCGCAACTCCAATTTTACCATTTTGATTTCCAACAACAACTAAAGCAGAAAAGCCAAATCTTCTTCCACCTTTAACAACTTTAGTTATCCTATTGATATGAACTAATTTTTCTACAAATTCAGTGTTTTTTTCCATATTTAAAATTCCATTCCGTTTTTTCTAAGTTCTTCTGCTAATATTTTTACTCTTCCATGATATTTATAAATACCCCTGTCAAAATAAATTTTAGTAATATTAAGATCTTTTGCTTTTTTTACCAATAATTGTGCAACCAATTCTGATAATTCTTTTTTATTTTTATTTTGAAGCTTTATTTCTTTTGAGTTAGATGATGCTGATGCAATTGTTGTTTTTTTAACATCGTCAATTATCTGTGCACTTATATTTTTGTTAGATCTACTTACACTTAGCCTAAAACGATCTTTTGAAGAAACTTTTTTTAGTTTATTCCTTACTCTAAATTTTTTTCTATCAATTTTGGATAAATTCATTATTTTTTCTTACCTTCTTTTCTTAGTATATATTGACCCTGTTCTTTAATACCTTTTCCTTTGTAAGGTTCTGGAGGTCTTAAACTTTTTATTTGAGAAGCTACCATACCAACTTGTTGTTTATCATTACCTGTTATTTTTAAAATAATTTGCTTTTCTACCTGTATTTTAACACCTTCGGGAATATCAAAATTTATATCATGACTAAAACCTAACTGAAGATTTAGAACATTTCCTTTCAATGCTGCACGATATCCAACACCTGACAATTCAAGTATTTTTTCATATCCTGTTGAAGCTCCAATAATAGCATTATTTATTAAACTTCTATTCATTCCCCAAAGTCTCTTTGTATCCTGAGTATTTTTTTTAGGTTTTATAGAAACTTCTTTTCCTTCAGTTATATTTAGATCAAAAATTTCTAGATCTATATTCAATGATTTTTTTCCTAACGGACCTTCTATATTAATCATGTTTCCACTTAAAATAACTTTTACTTTTTCAGGAATTGAGATGTTTATTTTACCTATTTTAGACATTAAAAAACCTTACAGATTATTTCGCCACCTACTTTTTGCTTTCTTGCATCGATATCAGTCATAACCCCTTTTGGAGTTGATATTATTGCTATACCTAGTCCATTGTTCACTTTTGGAAGACTGTCTGCACTTGAAAAGATTCTCCTTCCAGGTTTTGAGACTCTTTCTATTGAACTTATTACTGGATTTCCTGAATTATATTTTAAGCTTATATGAAGATTGCTTTTGTTTTGATCTGATTTTACTTCATAATCAATAATATATCCTTCGGACTTCAATATTTCAGCTATTTTAGTCTTAAATTTTGACGACGGAAGTTCTATCCTCTTATGATTTCTCATTTGAGAATTTTTTAATCTTGCTAACATATCTCCAATTGGATCACTTAAACTCATAATTTCCTTTCTACCAACTTGATTTTACCATACCTGGAATTTTACCCTCAAGACCTAATTGTCTTAGTGCAATTCTTGATATTTTTAATTTTCTATATACTCCATGGGGTCTTCCCGTAATCTGACATCTGTTTCTAACTCTTATTTTAGATGAATTTCTTGGTAATTTTGATAATTTTTGCTGTGCTTTAAAACGTTCCTCTAGTGTAAGTTTTTTGTCCATTATTATCTTTTTTAGATTTTGTCTTTTTTTAAAAAACTTCTCTGATAATTTTATTCTTTTATTATTTTTATTTATTGCACTCAGTTTTGCCATTAATTACTCCCTTTTTCTTTAAATGGAAAATTTAATTTTTTAAGAAGTTCAAAACTATGTTCTTTTTTCAAAGTCTTTATTACAATTGTAATATCTAAACCTCTTATTTTATCGACTTTATCAAAATTTACCTCAGGAAAAATAATTTGTTCTTTAATTCCAAAAGTATAATTACCAAATTTATCAAATCCATTTGCACTAAGTCCTCTAAAGTCTTTAATTCTTGGTAAAGCAATATTTACTAATCTATCAATAAATTCATACATTTTATTCTTTCTTAGAGTAACTTTTAATCCTGAATTCGTATTCTTTCTTGTTTTAAAATTTGCTATAGATTTTCTAAATTTAGTAACAATAGGTTTTTGACCTGTTATGCTTGCAAGATCATCCTGACAGGAGCTCACGATTTTAGCATCATTTCCATCCAATCCTAAACCCATGTTAAGAACTATTTTTTCTATTTTAGGACCCATATACAAACTTTTATATCCAAACATTTCTTTTAAACTTGGATTAATTTCTTTTATTATTGTTTCTTTTAATCTTGGTTCCATTATTTTTTAGCCTCTATTTTTTTATCGCTTTCAATATTTTTTAAATTTGAGAGATGAATAAAGTTTTCTTTAGACACTATTCCTCCCTTTTTTTCTTTAGTTGTTTTTACGTGTTTTTTTACAATATTAATTCCTTTTACTTTTACCCTTGTATTTTTTCTGTCTATTTCAATAACTTCACCATCTTTACCTTTGTCTTTTCCACTAATTATTTTTACTTTCATGCCTTTTTTAATCATTATAAAACCTCCGGCGCTAGTGAAATGATTTTCATTTGTCCTCTGTTTCTTAGTTCTCTTGTTACAGGCCCAAAAATCCTAGTTCCAATAGGCTCACCTTTATCATCGGTCAAAACTGCTGCGTTATTGTCAAATCTCACTTTAGATCCATCATTTCTATGAATGCCCTTCTTAACTCTTACAACTACTGCTTTGTGCACTGCACCTTTTTTTACCTTACCTCGTGGTATTGCTTCTTTAACAGCAACTACAATCGTATCTCCAATGCTTGCATATCTTCTTTTTGAACCACCCAATACTTTAATACATTCAATTTTTTTAGCCCCTGTATTGTCTGCTACTAATAATTCTGTTTGAACTTGTATCATTTTATATCTCCTATAACCTCAAATTTCTTATTTTTTGAATAGGGTCGACTTTCTCTAATTGATACTTTATCTCCAATTTTAAATTTATTATCTTCATCATGTGCGTTATATTTTTTTCTAGCTTTCATAACTTTCTTTAAAACTGGATGTTGATATTTTCGTTCAACCAAAACAGTTATAGTTTTGTTAGGTTTATCACTTACCACTATTCCATTTAAAATTTTTTTAGGCATTTTTTACCTCAATTAATGTTTTCAACCTTGCTATATTTTTTTTTGTTTCAGTAATTTTTGCTGGACTCTTAACTTGTCCATTTACTTTTTGAAATCTAAAATTAAATAGATCTTTTTTAAGTTTTTCTACATTTTCTTTCATTTGATCTTTAGTTAATTTTTTAATTTCTTTTTTTTTCATTATATTCTCTTTATAAATTTACATTTAATTGGCAGTTTAGCTGATGCTTTATATAAAGCTTCTTTTGCTATTTGTTCAGATACACCATCAACTTCAAATAGTATTCTTCCAGGTTTAACCCTACAAGCCCAAAACTCTGGTGATCCTTTACCTTTACCCATTCGTACTTCTGTGGGTTTTTTCGAGACTGGTATATTAGGAAACATTCTAGTCCATACTCTACCTTGTCTTTTCATATGTCTTGTTAAGGCAACTCTCGCGGCCTCAATTTGTCTTGAAATCACTCTTTCTGGTTGAACAGCTTTTAATCCAAATGAACCATAATTCATTATATTGCATCTAGAGGCATTACCATGAATTCTACCCTTATGAGCTTTTCTAAATTTTGTTCTAGTTGGTTGTAACATTTTTAAGCTTTATTCCTTTCTTGGCTAAATTCTCTAGTAAAAATCTCACCTTTATATATCCATATTTTTATTCCTATTATTCCGTAAGTAGTAAGAGCTTCTGCTTCCGCATAATCAATATCTGCTCTCAATGTGTGTGATGGGATACTTCCCTCTCTCAACCACTCTGTTCTTGCAATTTCGTTTCCACCTAAACGTCCACTAATTGATACTTTAATGCCTTTTGCACCTAATCTTAAAGCTGATTGCATAGCTCTTTTCATTGCTCTTCTATAAGAAACTCTTTTAACCAACTGCTGTGCAATATTTTCAGCAACTAAATAGCTATTAGTTTCAGGTTTTTTTACTTCTTTAATATTTAATACCACCTCGTTTGCTGTCAATTTCGACAAATTACCTTTTATTTTTTCAATATCTGATCCTTTTTTACCTATTACAAAACCAGGTCTTGAAGTGTAAATAGTTACAAAACATTTTTTTGTTGTTCTCTCTATCATAACTTTAGATACACCTGAATTTATTACATTTTTTTTTATGTACTCTCTTATCCTAAAGTCCTCTATTAGATTATTTCCAAAATCTTTTTTCTTTGCGTACCAAACAGAGTCCCAACCTCTATTAATACCAAGTCTTAAGCCTACTGGATTAACTTTTTGTCCCATCTTTCTCCATTTGTTTTTTTTGTTCTGATAAAATTATTGTTAAATTTGAATAAGGTTTCATTATTTCTGCAGCTCTTCCTTTGGCTCTTGCTCTAAATCTTTTCATTACAACTTGCTTCCCACAGTAAGCCTCTTTTACAATTAATTTATCTATGTCATATTGATAATTATTTTCTGCATTTGCTACTGCAGAAGAAATTGTTTTTTTGATATCTTTAGATATTCTTTTTTCAGAGAATGTTAAATCTCTTATTGCTACATCTACTTTTTTTCCAACAATTGATTTTAAGATTGGATTTAATTTTCTAGTACTAGACCTCACGTTTTTATTTACAGATTTAACTGTTTTAGTATCTATTTGTTTTGGTAATTTTGACATTATTTCTTAGCTCCACCTTCTACTTTTGCTTTCTTATCTGCTGGTGTATGACCAAAAAATTGTCTTGTAGGCGCAAACTCTCCTAATTTGTGGCCTACCATATCTTCAGATATTGTAATCGGTATAAATTTTTTTCCATTATATATTAAAAAACTAACTCCAACAAAATCTGGAAGAATTGTTGATTTCCTTGACCATGTTTTGATTGGTTTTTTTATAGGATCGTTCTTAAGTTTTTCTACTTTCTTAATTAAACTTTCTTCAACGAACGGTCCTTTCCATACTGATCTAGCCATAATTATTATCTCTTTTTCTTTCTTCTTCTTATTATAAACTTATCTGTTCTTTTATTATCTCTAGTTTTTAATCCTTTAGCAGATTGCCCTGTTGGAGAAACTGGGTGTCTACCTCCAGCTGATTTACCTTCTCCACCACCATGCGGGTGATCTACCGGATTCTTAACAACACCTCTTGTATGTGGTCTAATACCAAGCCATCTGGATCTACCAGCTTTACCTATTTTTATATTTTTTTGATCAGGATTAGATAACACTCCGATTGTTGCTAGCGAATTTGAATTAATTTTTCGCACTTCACCTGAAGTCATTTTTATAATTGAGTAATTTCCGTCAATTCCTGAGATTGATACTGAAGTACCAGCAGATCTTGCAATTTTTCCTCCACCACCTGGATTAATCTCAACATTATGTATATTTATTCCAACTGGTATATCTTTTAGAGGTAAGCAATTTCCAACCTTTATCTCAGCTGTAGAGCCATTCATTACTTTATCTCCAACTTTTATATCTTTAGGTGCTAAATAATAAAAATGATCTCCATCTGCAAATTTAACTAACATAATATGACATGATCTGTTGGGATCATACTCTATTCTTAGAACCTCTGCTTCAATTTCAAATTTTTTTCTATAAAAATCGACTTGTCTATATTTATGTTTGTGACCTCCACCATGGTTTCTTGATGTTATTCTTCCATAATTATTACGTCCTTTGGAAGAATAATTCGCTGAGGTCAAAGGTTTAAATGGTTTTCCCTTCCATAACCCTTCTCTACTTGCAAGAATAGTTCCTCTTGTAGATTTTGTATAAGGTTTGAATGTTTTTAATGCCATATTAAATTCCAGTTGTCAGATCAATATTTTGACCTTTTTTAAGTGTAATTATCGCTTTTTTAAAACCTTTAACTCTAACTTTCTTACCTCTAGTAGTTTTAATCCTAGTTTTCTTATTGATAATATTAACTTTAATTACATTTACTTTAAAAATTTTTTCAATGTTAGTTTTCAAATTTTTCTTATTAGCTTTATTGTGAACTTTAAAGATTATTTTATTTTGTTCAGAAAGGTTCGTTGATTTCTCCGTTACAATTGGAGACAAAATTTTATCGTATAAATGTATCTTTTCCATGATTAATATCTTTTTTCTAATTCTTTGATTGAAGTTTCAGTAAATATAACTTTTTTAAATTTAGCTAAATCATAAGCACTAAAATGATTAATATCAGTTATTTTTACGTTCGGTATATTTTTAACTGATTTAAATATATTATTTTTAGATCTTTTATCTGCAATTATTATTGAATTTTTTGCTTCAAATTTAATAAGTAAATTATTCATTTCTTTAGTTTTTGAAATTTCTTTTTGAAAATCGTCTATTATTATCAAATCTTTAGTTACATTTTTTTTTGTAATTAAAGATGCTATACTCAGTTTTTTCTCACTTTTATTTAGTTTCCTCTTTTTGTAATTAAGCTCACCTTTTGGACCATGAGCAACACCTCCACCAACAAATATAGGAGCCTTTTTACTTGCATGTCTTGCATTTCCAGTACCTTTTTGTGCATATATTTTTGCAGTTGATCCTTTAATTTCATTTTTTTGTTTTGTCTTGGCTTTTCTACCTTTGTAGTTAGCATTAGTTTTATACAAAACATTACTTACAAGTTTGTTATTAATCTTTGCAGAAACTATTTTGTCTGAGACTTCAATAGTATTTATTTTTCCCTCTATATTTAATTTATCTATTTTCATAAATTATTTTTTTTTTTCTTTAATTTTTTTTGATTTTTCAAAAATTTCAATTTTTTCATTAATTGTAAGTTTTTTAATATTTTTAACAGCTTTCTTAAGTAATACTTCTGAATTTTTAGAACCAGGGATTGATCCTTTTAAATAAATTAAATCATTGTCTAAATCTGTTTTAATAATTTCAAGATTTTGCATTGTTCTTATTTTATCACCCATATGACCTGCCATTTTTTTTCCTTTAAATACTTTTCCTGGATCTTGGTTTTGACCAGTTGAACCATGTGCTCTGTGAGAGACAGAAACTCCGTGTGATGCTCTTAAACCTCCAAAATTATGTCTTTTCATTGCACCAGCAAATCCTTTACCTATAGTTTTTGATCTTACGTCTAAAAATTTTATATCTTTAAATATTTCAATACCAAATTCATTACCTTCTTTGTATTGATCTAAATTTTTGACTCTAAATTCTTTTAAAATTTTTTTTGCTTCTGTGTTTTTTTTAGAATAATAACCCTTCATTGATTTGGATAACTTTGAATTTTTAATTTTACCAAATCCAAGCTGCACTGCATCGTATCCTCTATTTTCCTTGTTAATTAATTGAATAACCCTTGCTTTTTCAACTTTTAATACTGTTACAGGAATAGACTGACCTGTTTTAAAAAATTCTCTGCTCATACCAATTTTTTTTCCAATTAAACCAATTTCACTCATTATATTTTAATCTCCACATCAACACCTGATGCTAGGTCTAATTTCATTAATGCCTCAACTGTGGCTGGTGTGGGCTCTATGATATCGATCAATCTTTTATGTGTTCTTGTTTCAAACTGTTCTCTACTTTTTTTATCTATATGTGGTGATCTTAATACTGTGTATCTTTCTTTTTTGGTTGGTAGTGGGATAGGTCCTTTGATATTTGCACCTGTTCTTTTAACTGTATTAACTATCTCTTCAGTTGATTGATCTAAAACCTTGTTATCATATGCTCTAAGTTTTATTCTAATATTTTGCTTTTCCATAATTAACCTGTCTTTTTAGTTACTTCATCCTGAACATTTTGAGGAACTTTATCGTAATGATCGAAGAACATAGAATACTGTGCTCTACCTTGCGACATTGATCTTAAATTATTTATGTATCCAAACATATTTGCTAGTGGAACCATAGCTGTTATCACAGTTGCATTTCCCCTTTGTTCTTGAGTGCTAATTTGGCCTCTCCTACTGTTTAAATCTCCAATAACATCACCCATATAATCCTCTGGTGTTACTACTTCAACTCTCATAATAGGTTCTAATAATTTTAAAGTTGCTTTTGTGCAAGCTTCTTTAAAACATTGTCTTGATGCTAATTCGAATGCCAATACACTAGAGTCTACATCGTGGTGCAATCCATCCACTATGGTTACTTTATAATCAATTAGAGGGAATCCAGCTAAAATTCCTCCGTCTGCAACAGTTTCAACACCTTTTTCAACTCCAGGAATAAACTCTTTAGGAATAGCTCCACCTTTAATTTTGCTTTCTATCTCTCTTCCTTTACCAGGTTCAAGTGGTTCTACTGTAAGTTTTACTCTTGCAAATTGTCCTGCACCCCCACTTTGTTTTTTATGTGTATAATCATTCTCTGCAGTAGATAGGATTGTCTCTCTATAAGCAACTTGCGGAGCTCCAACATTTGCTTCAACTTTAAATTCTCTTTTCATTCTATCAACAATTAT